>WNFM01195976.1_pt1 | contig 11410 bp, 15 predicted proteins | sample 5400271 | NCBI WGS metagenome assembly WNFM01 (sample SAMN13153352, study PRJNA577476) | soil metagenome | isolation source: 60 cm saprolite on Douglas fir-dominated hillslope | place: USA:California | collected 2013-09-17 | reverse complement strand
AAGGTACTAAAGGGAAGATGATGTGTGGCACGTATGGCAGTAATCCAAAATTACTTCCCACTTCACGGATGAATGAAGTAAATGTTCCAAAAACATTGGCTCGTGTACCGGAAGGTCATTATGTGCAATGGGTAAATGCATGTATTGCCGGCTATGGTAAAAATGAACTAAGCTCTTCTTTTGATTACGCCGGCCCATTGACGGAAGCTATACTGATGGGCAATCTCGCTTTGCGAAGCTGGAATGTAAAAGATAGCAGTGGCAAATTTACCGGGCGTAAGAAATTATTATGGGATGCAAAAAATATGAAAATTACAAACTATGATGAAGCTAACCAGTTTGTAAAGCGGGAATACCGTGAAGGATGGAAATTGGGTGTGTAATTTATTTTGAAGGGTTTAAAAGAATTAGATATTTATAAGAAGTTATCTGAAGAAGTTATTTCAAATAACTTCTTATCATCCATGCCATCTTTTCATGTTGCTTCATTATCCCGGTTATGAAATCAGTAGTGCCGGCATCCTTATAAGTATCAGTTACTTTACTCACTGCCTTCCTTATATTTATAATAATGCTTTCATGATCGGCAAGGAGGTTCATTAATTGTTCAGCCTGGATGGTTGTATAATCCTGCTCCTGCAACCGGGTGATTCGTATAAAATCTTTTAATCTTCCTTCAGGATAATGCCCGAGCATACGAATTCTTTCTGCCACCTCATCAATAATTTCAGCAAGCTCATCATACTGGCCTTCAAAGAACTTATGTAGTTCCATAAAGTTGTCGCCCTCATAATTCCAATGATAGTTACGGGTCTTTGTATACAGAATGTGTTCATCAGCCAATAGCACATTGAGAATCTCAGCAATTGCCTGCTTATTTTTATCTGTAATACCAATATTTGCTTTCATATAAAAGTATTTGCATAAAGTTACTATGAAAGTTGTGAAAATCAGAAACCGGTTTAATCAAGCAATCTTGCCAGTTCAATTAACTCAGCCAGTTTGTGTTTTTCTTTTTCATTGTCAAAGCATTTGCTGAACTCTTCAAGCAGTTGCTGAATCACTTTTTTATTGGACTGTGGCTTAAAGTAAGTGCCTGCAGGTGGAATAGAAATGCGTTTAAAATAACTATCTACATCCTGGTGCGTAAATACCTGGCCCGAAGCGGGATCAATAAAGAATTCAATTTTGTGAATAGGATTTGGAAGATTCTCCTCTGAATAGCCAGGCTTAAAATAAGCAATGATAAATTGCTTGGGAATATTGATTGCTTTAATTGGAATATCGAGGAGCTCACATAACAACAAATACAAAATACCATTACTGATTTGATTACCTCTTTTTGCTTCTAATGTTTTATGAAGCAGAAATTCATTAGGCTCTTTATAATTTGTTTCTCCTCCTTTTAGTCCATAGTAGCTATATAAAATACTGGTAACGATGTTTACCTGCTCAAGAGGAGTAAGATAATTGTTTAATTCAAGCCAGATATTACGCCGCACTTTTTCTATTTCCTGCATTACCGGTGTAGTAGTAAGATCGGGATATTGAAATTTACAGACTAATAAAGCACCCAGCATCAGGTCATGATGACCCGATATACTCCACTGGCGGATATCTTCTGCTAAATCCCGGAAATGAAGGCGATGAATAAGCAGTTCGATACGGTTTTGTATTCCTTCATCCGGTGTGGTTTCCCATAAATGTTCGAGATTAGGAATAATAGGTTTTCCATAATCAACAATCTTCTGAGAGATTGCATTAAAAACTTCTTCATCCGGATCATCTATAAGATGGAAGAGGGCTGTTATTTCAGTATTTGTTTCCATGGTGGCGGTATTGAATTCATAAATATCTGTTTAACTAACGATACAAAATTGCAAAAATTTTCCACACATGGGGAAATATATATGTGTGAAATATAAGTAAGAAGCCAGGTGTGCGTAGAAATGAGAAATATTGAAATTGGCTTAAACAAATGAGGAAACTACTTCTTCTGCGGTTTGATAAATTCTGTATTCCAGTCATATTCTATTTTTTGGAAATCCTCTGCGATAAAACCTTCGTGGGAGAGAAGCAAGATTAATTCTTCCTTCAGGTAATGTTTGGTAGGAATATCATCAATATCGGCATTACCCTGTTTAATATTATTCCATTTTTGCAATGCTTCTTTACCTGAAAGTTTTTTTTCTAAAAGAGTTTTATCAATCTTCCACTGGTTGGCAATAATACCGCTGAACAAATAAGATTCCAACGATGGTATTACTAAAATGATATGACCATTTTTTTTTACACAAGATGAAATAGATTGAAAAAAGGTATTTCTTTTCTTTAATGAACTGCTAAGAATAGCATTAATACAAATAGCAAAATCACAACGGGGAACTTTGGCTTTTTTTCCCGACATATCTGTTCTCAGGTATTCAATATTTTTATATTGAGGATAATTGTTTTTAGCAATTTTCAAATTCTTTGCTGAGATATCAACGGCGTATACTTTTTTAAATGCAGGCGAAAGAACAGGTAACCATTTGCCAATGGCACAACCAATATCTATAACAGTTTTATCCGGGGAAGATAATTTTTTAATAGCAGAGCGGATAATGGCTTTCTTATCATTTTGGAGCACATCAAAAATCTCATCATCATAATCAGGCGCTATTTTTTCCCAATAGGTGCGATTCATGAAAAGAGAATTCTATTTATTTTTCTTTATTAATTTCCTGATTGTGGAAGATTTGAATTTCTTTCTCGAATGATGAAAGGTAAGAATGTGAACCAGATTTTTGTTTACTATGCGATATACAATCCGGTAATTTCCCTCAATCAGTTCCCTGATGAATTTGTTTCTTAACTCAGGAACTATTCTGCCGACTTTCGGAAATTGCTCAAGAATATCTGTTTTTAGTATAAGCTTATGTACCTGCATTCCTGCATAAAAGGAAGAATCCCTGGTAATATATTCAGCAATATCATCTAAATCAGTAATAGCTTGTTCGGTGAATTTTACTTCAACCATTTTTTCAATCTTTTCTTTGCCTGATCTTTGCTAACGACTTTACCTCCTTCAGATTGTTGTAATCCAATGCGAATTTTTTCAAGTAATATAATTCTTTCAATAGCATCTTCTGCCTGAAATTGATTTGGCAGGGTTTGCAATGACTTTATGACTTCGTTTTTAGTCAACATTGAATTTAATTTTATACAAGATACAAAATCTAACGTACACCAATCAAGTTGTTTACTGAGCTTATTACTATAAGGAGTTTATGTTCCCTCAACTCTTTCGTAAAGCAAGAAGTAACTTACTATTCTTCCTTCTTCTTTTTTTCGGCTGTAGTTTTTTTCTTTGCAGTTGTTTTTTTTGCTGCTTTCTTTTTTCCAAACGCATTCGGTACCTGGGCCTCAATAATTTTTTTAACTTCCTCAAGCGGCAGATCTTTTATTTCTTCAGCCATATATTTTGTATCATCATCTTTCTTTGGCAGCTTCAGCATTTTTTTACCAAAGCGAATGAACGGACCCCAGCGACCATTTTCCAATGCAATCTTTTCATCAGGCCATCTTTGAATATAACGATTGGATTCTTTCGCAATCTTGGCCTCGATCAATTCATTCATATCAGCTTGAGATAACGCATCAAAATTGTATCGTCTCGGCACATTGATGAACATCCCGTCATATTTTATATAAGGGCCAAAACGGCCTGTGCCTTTTGTAATCGGTTTATCATTATAAAAAGCAACAGGTGCATCAGCTTTTTGTTTTTGTTGTATCAATTGTATTGCCCTGGTCAAATCAACAGAGCCGGGATCTTCGCTTCTTGCAATTGAAATAAACTCATCGCCCCATTTTATATATGGGCCAAAACGTCCCACACCTACCGATATATCTTTTTCTTCATATTGACCTAATACACCCTGCAGCTTAAACAAATTCATCGCTTCATCATAGCTGATGGTTTCAATACTTTGCCCGACATTCAATTTTGCAAAGCGTGGTTTCTCTTCATCTTCCACACTTCCTATCTGCACCATTGGGCCATAGCGACCCATGCGGGCCACTACAGGCTTACCACTTTCGGGATCCACACCTAATTCTCTTTCACCTTTTATCCGTTCTGCATTTTCAATGGTATGCTCTACATCTTTTTTGAAAGGCAGGTAAAAATCATCAATCATCTGGTTCCATTTCATCTTGCCCATCGCCACCTCATCAAACTCTTCTTCAATACGGGCAGTGAAACTGTAATCCATAATATCATCAAAATATTGTTTCAGAAAATCAGTGACTACTAATCCAAGATCACTTGGAAATAGTTTTGATTTTTCTGCGCCGGTAGTTTCCTGCTCAACATCCTTGTTTACTGCATTATTTTTTAAAACAAATACACGAAGCACACGCCGAACACCTTCCTTATCTCTTTTCTCTACGTAACCTCTTTTTAAAATAGTAGAAATAGTAGGCGCATACGTAGAAGGACGGCCAATACCAAGCTCTTCTAATTTTTTAACTAAGGATGCTTCTGTATAACGGGGCAAAGGACGACTGAATCTTTCAGTTGCCTTCATTGCAGTAAGCGGCAATTGCTGGCCAACAGATAATGGCGGGAGCATTCCTTCCTGTATTTCATCACTGATTTCCTCGTCATCATCATCATGATCCTCACGATATACTTTTAAAAATCCTTCGAATTTCAGGACTTCACCGCTCGCCGTCAGTTCTTCATTATTTGTTAAGATATTAATTTTAGCTATCGTCTTTTCCAATTCAGCATCTGCCATCTGGCTTGCCATAGTTCTTTTCCAGATCAACTCATATAAGCGATAGGCATCTTTATCATCAACAGACGAATTGCTCATGTAAGTGGGGCGAATCGCTTCATGTGCCTCTTGTGCACTTTCATTTTTATTCTTGTATTTGCGAAACTGGTGATAATTATCACCATAAGAATTTTTAATAGTGTTCGTAATATCGGCGAGTGCGGTATCACTCAGGCTCACGCTGTCTGTACGCATATAAGAAATGTGTCCATTCTCATATAATCTTTGCGCAAGCAGCATCGTTCTTGATACACCATAACCAAGTTTCCTCGAAGCTTCCTGTTGCAATGTAGATGTAGTAAAGGGCGGTGCAGGAGAACGTTTAGCTGGTTTTATTTGTATATCATTTACTTTATAATCGGCGCCAACACAACTTTTCAAAAAACTTTCAGCATCTTCTGCCGTTGAATGTTTAGCGCCTTCAGCTTTAAAGGTTATTGCTTTTCCACTATTATCATTTGCTGTAAATAAAGCTTCTATTTTAAAATGGCTAACGGGAGTAAATGCATTGATCTCTCTTTCTCTTTCGGCCCGCACTCAAATTATTCTTCGTACTTATTTTACGCCACAAAATAGGACTGAGCTGAAATCCAACAATCCGATCCAATATTCTTCTTGCCTGTTGAGCATTTACCAGGTTCATGTCAACCGTTCTCGGATTTGCTACGGCAGCTTGTATGGCCGTTTTGGTAATCTCATGAAAAACGATGCGCTTGGTAGTTTTTGGATCAAGCCCCAATACTTCACACAAATGCCAGCTTATTGCTTCACCTTCACGGTCCTCATCCGTTGCCAGCCATACTTCAGTAGCTTTTTTAGTCAACCGTTTTAAATCATTGACAACCTTTTCTTTTTCCGGCGGTATAATATAGGTCGGCTTATATTTTTTTTCCAGGTCAATGCCCATTCCAGCTTTTTCCAGATCTCGTATATGACCATAGCAGCTTTTCACCTCAAAGTCACTTCCCAGTATCTTTTCGATGGTTTTTGCCTTCGCCGGACTTTCCACTATTAACAGGTTTTTCGCCATGATATGATTACTCCATTATATATACAACTCACTAAAAAATTCATTGAACGATGTAAAAAAACCGCTCGTCAGCGGCCGCAAGTTAGAGCAAGAATAATAAATTTTTTTGGAAATCAGTCCCGAAAGCTTTCGGAGTAATTCTATTTAGCTGTTGTTGTAAGCTTATCCTGAGCTTGGCGAAGGGCTGTATTCATCGTTCAAAACGCTGCTCAGCAAAGAGCCTCACCCTCCTTCTCTCTCCAAAAGAGAGGAGCGTTACTGCAAATTTTTAATCAACTTCATAACTACCACATCAACTTTGGCTCTTTACTTATCACATTTCGACCATCACAACACACATCAACATTTTCATTAAGTGAGGACTGGGCGTAGGTGGCCCTGGGAGAAGAGCCTGTCCCGATAAATCGGGATCGGGATAAGGCTTTAAATCTTTGACTTAAAAAAAGAAGCAATTTTCTCCGCCCATCGTTTATACTCTTTTCCTGAAGGATGCAATCCATCGCTCGCAAGCAATGAAGAATCAGTGGCTGCATGTCTCGTCCATGAAGTGATGTCTATATATTCAACATGGTATTGTAAAGTAATTTGTTTGTTGGCAGCATTGTATTTATCAACCTCTTTAGCTATTTGCGCACGGTCTCTTCCATCAGCAAAAGGAGTAACACCCCAATCAGGAATAGAAATGACTACTACATGATCTGCACGATCACCGGCAAAATGAATTGCTTTTTTCAATAACGCTTCAAACTCTGATTTGTAATTCTCAACTGTTCTTCCCCGGTATTGATTGTTTACACCAATTAATAAAGAAACAAAATCGTATGATGATCGTAAAGAATCAACAGAATTTGCAACAACAATTCCTGCTTCCAGTTCGTCAGTTGTCCACCCGGTTTTAGCTATTATTCTTGCCGGTTGAATGTCTATTGAATCTTTTTTTAACAGCGCAACAACCTGGTTAGGAAAATTTTCAGCAGCAGCAACACTTTGCCCAATAGTATAAGAGTCGCCTAAACCGAGATAATAAAATTTTTTCTGTATTGTATCATTTTCCACTGGCATATCATCGTTTAAAGATTTATTACAAAAATTATTGGCCAAAAATATCCATATCAATAAGGTTGTTTTCATAAAAAATCAACAATAGATTGCGCTACTTCGTTATTCCTGAAAATTTTTCTGTGTCCCAATCCATTGGTAACTACGAAATCAATATGCGGATAGTTTTGCTCCATGACTCTTTGTGCATCCGGCCATGGAGTGATGTCGTCGCCTTCATCATGAAACCACCGGACTTTTGCATGAATATTTTTAATAACCCGGCTAATTGAATACCACTCAGAAGGTTTATGCCGCAATCAAATTCTTTTCGCACAGCTTCATTTAATTTCATAAAAGAAAAAAAGAAATCAATAGCGGATTTGGATTCCGTCGCCGGTGCTATCAATACAAGCCGGTAACTTTCATCATGCGGAATTTCTTCCAGGGCCAAACTTACACCCAGGCCGCCAAATGAATGTGCCATAAAAGATTTTACAGGCCCATATTTTTCGTTAATAGCGAGTATCATATCAGAGTAAACAACAGCATTAATTGTTTTGCCGGTACTACGGCCATGCGCTGGTGCATCAAAGGCCAATATTTCATATCCTTTTTTTATTAACGGAAGAATATAACGGTCAAAACTTGCGACGGAAGAATTGAATCCATGGGCAATTAAAACTTTTTTATTACCTCCTTTATTCCAGCGATAGCCACGCACCGTTTCACCATGAATATCAAAATGAAGCTTTTCAGCTTCAATAAAATTTTTTGTCAAGGGTCTTTTATAACGGAACTGCGGCGTACAAAAAAGTTCAAAAGCTATTTCTGCTGCCTTCTTTTTGGATACAGCTGAAAGAACCCTGAACTTTGTACGATAATAGCTAATTGCTATTCTTCGACCTAACTTATATATCGTTACACTTATTTTCAATCAATTTTAGTTTTGTAAGTTGCAAATGTATTTAATCATTCACTAACATACCTTTCAGATGGAGTTATGGAAATTGTAATCATTGGTTCCGGCAATGCAGCAGCCGTGCTGGGCCGGAAATTTAAAGCAGCCGGTCATCGTATTCTGCAGGTAGTAAGCCGCAATGCTACTGCTGCAAGTGAATTGGCTTATGAATGGAATACAGTATCTACGAATTACCTAAGCGCCATTAATACGAATGCAGAAGTATATATTATTACTGTTACTGACGACGCAATTACTGAAGTGGCAAAGGATCTGAAACTGCCTGGTAAAGTTGTAGCCCATACTGCCGCATCAGTTTCAATGGATATATTAAAAGCTGTCACAAAACATTATGGTGTTTTTTATCCTTTGCAAAGTTTGAGGAAGGATATGAAAGATTTGCCTGACATACCGGTTTTCTGGGAAGGGAATGATGACAAAGCGAAAAAAATACTGGAAACACTTGCACATTCTATTGCTGAAGAAAAGGTAACAGAAGCAAGTGATAACGCAAGATTGAAATTGCATGTATGCTTTAGCAGAACAATATTGCCGCAAAGAAGGACTCGACTTTAAACAATTATTGCCCTTGATAGAAGAAACAGCAATAAGAATAAAAGATATTTCACCGGCACAGGCACAAACAGGTCCGGCCTTTCGTCATGACGATGAAACAATTCAAAAGCACCTCGTATTGTTAAAAGATTATCCCCAACTAAAAAAGATTTATGAATTGATTACTGAAAGTATTCGTCAGCATAAATAATCTTATCAGCTAAAGGCTTGATAAGCTTTTGCTATATTTGGCAGATCATTAATTAATCAGAAAAATTTTTAAATACCCCTTTAGGGGATAGGGGCATGAATATTCCTGAACGCTTTAAAAAAATCACCACGTTTGTTTTTGACATTGATGGAGTGCTGACCGATGGGACATTACTGTTACTTAAAGATGGATTACAGGTGCGGCAAATGCATATCAAAGATGGTCTCGGCTTGCAGATGGCATTAAACAATGGTTATACTGTAGTGGCTATATCGGGCGGAGCTTCTGAAGAATCAAGGATCCGTTTATTAAAACTCGGAGTAAAAGATGTTTATCTGAAACTCGGCGATAAAAAACAATTTCTTTCGGATTATATTAAAGAGCATGATTTAAGCTGGCAAGAAATTTTATGTCTTTGATGAATGTGGTTGGAATGCCTTGCTGCCCTGCAGACGCTGTAAATGAAATAAAGGAAGCAGTTAAATACATTTCCCCATTTAACGGCGGGTGTGGTTGTGTAAGAGATGTGATCGAAAAGGTATTAAAGCTCAATAATCATTGGAATTATCATCCCGGCATCCATTCCCGCTGATTTTTGATTCCCCGTCCCGACTATTTCTTTATATCTTTCATCAAATTTTATTCATGAGATTGACAGTAGCTTTTCTTAAAATGATTCGCCTGCCTAATCTCTTTTTTATTGCGCTGACGCAGGTGCTCTTTCAATATTGTATTTATCATTCATTATACAAAGACTCTGTTCCTGCCAATGATACCGGGCATTTTTTTCTGCTTGTCTTTGCATCTGTATGTATTGCTGCCGCGGGTTATATTATCAATGATTATTTCGATATCAATATTGATGAAGTGAATAAACCACAGCGGATGGTGGTAGATAAAGTCATTAACCGGCGCTGGGCTATTGCCTGGCATTTTATGCTTAGCATTTCCGGGTTGATATTAACTGCGCTTGCTTTGCCCTTTTTGCAAAAATGGTATTTGATATTGGCTAATATTCTATGTGTGGCATTGTTGTGGTTTTATTCCACGAGCTTCAAAAGAAAATTGCTGATAGGAAATATTGTCATTTCCTTATTGACTGCCTGGACAATACTGATTATTTTTTTTTCTAAGGTTTCTTTGGCAGATGCATTTGGAGGAGCACATCATAAATTTTTTCGCTTAGCTTTCTTATATGCAGGTTTTGCTTTTATCAGTTCACTCATTCGTGAAGCAATAAAAGACATGGAAGATATGCCGGGAGATGCCAGGTATGACTGCAGGACAATGCCCATCGTTTGGGGTATCAATGTTACAAAGGTGTATGTTGCAGTCTGGCTTATTGTTTTGCTTGCTCTTTTAATAATAGTACAGGTATATACTTTGCAATTCAAATGGTGGTTACCTGTAGCTTACAGTCTCTTATTAATTATGCTTCCCTTGTTGTATATCTTTTATAAATTATTTAAGGCTACAACTGTACAGCATTTTCACGCATTGAGCAACTGGACAAAACTGGTAATGCTCAGCGGAATATTATCTATGATCTTTTTTTGTTTTTATTTATGAATAAAATTATCCTCGCCTCACAATCTCCCCGCCGTAAACAACTATTGGAATGGGCCGAAGTGCCCTTTGAAATAATAGTAAGAGAAACCGACGAAAGCTATCCCACCGGGTTAACTGCGGATCAAACAGCGATTCATATTGCAAGACAAAAAGCATTAGCCGTTCAGCCAATCGTTCCTGCAGACTAATCGTTGCATTAAACAACCGCATTATCGGAAAACCAAAAAGCAGGGAAGAAGCCATTGAAATTCTTACTGATCTTTCCGGGAATAAGCATACGGTTATTACCGGCGCCGTGATAATACAAGAAGAAAAAGAAATTGCCTTTGCTGATTTTACCGACGTTTATTTTCATGAACTTACTAAAGATCAGATTGAATTCTATATTGACAAATACAAACCCTATGATAAGGCCGGCGCCTATGCCATACAGGAATGGATTGGTGTGATCGGTATAAAATCAGTGGATGGTGATTTTTACAATGTAATGGGATTACCGGTCAGTCGTGTTGTAAGGGAATTACATAAAATAAATGGGTAAATTGTTATATTGTTGGATGGCTGCTCTGAATTCTGTAATTTGAAATAACAAATTAACCATTTAACCATCCGGCAATGACCGAACGACTGCTTCAATTCATCTGGCAATTTCAATATTTCAATAAAAACGAACTGATAACAGATGCGAGTGAAACTGTTCAGACTATTTTTCCCGGAAAATATAATACTGATCAGGGTCCTGATTTTTCAGATGCTAAAATAAAGATTGGAAAAACACTGTGGGCGGGAACTATTGAACTGCATATAAAAACTTCTGATTGGAAAAAACACAATCACCAGGCTGATAAAAATTATACCAACGTTATCCTGCATGTAGTATGGGAAGATGACAAAAGCATGCATGGAAATTCTATTCCTGTAATAGAACTAAAAAGCCGGGTTTCTAAAATTTTGCTGCAGCGATATGAAGAATTGATGAATTCATCTTCATTTATTCCCTGTGAGAAAAGTATTCATTCTGTCCGGGATATTGTATGGATAAGCTGGAAGGAACGCTTGCTGGCTGAGCGATTATTGCGCAAAGCAAAAAATGTTGAGACATACCTTGAACAAAATAATTATCATTGGGAAGAAACCTTCTGGTGGTTGCTGGCAAGAAATTTTGGAATGAAGGTAAATGCTGATGCATTCGAAGCTGTAGCAAAATCACTGACAGTAAATAT
>WNFM01005986.1_pt1 | contig 11412 bp, 8 predicted proteins | sample 5400271 | NCBI WGS metagenome assembly WNFM01 (sample SAMN13153352, study PRJNA577476) | soil metagenome | isolation source: 60 cm saprolite on Douglas fir-dominated hillslope | place: USA:California | collected 2013-09-17 | reverse complement strand
TTTGGATATTCTGGCGACGGCGGCTCCGCCATTCAGGCGGCCTTCAACGTGCCGGGCAACCTGGCCACCGACGCGGCCGGCAACGTATATGTCACCGACGTCACGGGCAATCGGGTTCGCAAGATCACGCCCGATCGAGTGGTAACCACGCTTGCCGGGAGCGGTTCGCCCGGCTACACGGGCGACGGAGGACCCGCGGTCGAGGCCTCCATGTACTTTCCCGTTGCCACCGGAATCGACGCCGCAGGCAACGTCTATATCCTGGACGCGCTCAGCCGCGTGCGGCGCGTCACTCCCGACGGAATCATTTCGCCTTTCGCGGGAACCGGTGGCGCGTTAATCGGGAAACCCGGAGACCAGTTCACTGGCGACATTGGGCCAGCCCTGCAGGCGGACCTCGGAAACGCGCTCGGCGTACTTGGCCTGGCTGTCGATGCCGCGGGTAACGTCTACATCGCCGAGACCGGCAATCGCCGCATCCGCAAAGTGACGCCGGACGGCACGATCGCGACCATCGCGGGCACAGGCAAGGACACCGGGGATAACATCCCGGCTTTGAATGCCCTATTGGCCGGGCCGGTGGGGCTTGCCGTGGACTCCGCCGGAAATCTGTACATCGCCGACATCGGCGCTGGCGTACGCAAGGTGACGCCGAACGGAATCATCTCGACAGTCGCGCCGCTCAAGGAAGCCGTGGCCGTGGCAGTCGACGCAGCAGGTAATCTGTTCATCAGCAGCGGACAGCAAATTTTCCGGCTCGCCCCGAGCGGCGTTCTCACGACCGTCGCCGGAAACGGGAAGAAGGGATACACCGGCGACGGCGGACTTGCGACCGATGCAACGTTTGATATTCCGAATTATTCCGGCGGGATCGCCCTCGACCCGCAAGGGAATCTGTATATCGCCGACGGAGCCAATCACCGCGTCCGCATGGTCCTGGCGGCGCCTCCGTCCGTTCGGGCCAGCGCACCGTCACTAGCTTCCGCGGCCAGCGCCAATGGCGCGCTGGCGCCTGCGCAGCAGTTTGACGTGGTCGGCTCGATACCGCTGATCGGCTTGCCGCTGTCAGTGAAAACGGCGGACGGCGGGGACTGGCTGTCGGTCTCGCCATCGAGCGGCCTCACGCCCTTGCTGGTCGATGTCAGCGCGGATCCGGCCAAGCTGGCGCCGGGCAACTATCAAGCCGTCATTACCATCGCCGCCCCCAACGCCGTGCCCGCGCAAATTCAGATCAACGTAACCTTCACGGTCGGTCCGGCGCTTCCGGCGCGACTCAGGCTGGACCAGGATCATCTGTCCTACGCCTTCCCCCAAGGTTCGTTCACGCGGACGCAGGCGGTGACCGTTCTCAATGCGGGGGGCGGCTCGCTGGCATTCGCCGCCGCGGTCACGCTCGACTCCGGAAGGCAGAACAACTGGCTCATCCTCAGCCCCGCGACTGGCACGGCCACACCCAATACACCGCTCTCGCTTGCCGTCACGGCGAGCACCGCGGGTTTGCCCGCCGGAACATACCGCGGAAGGATCGTGGTCACTCCGGCTGGCTCGTCCTCGCCGATCACCCTGCCCGTCAGTATGACGATCAGCACGAAGCCGCTGTCGATTCTGCTATCGCAGTCGGGGCTCTCGTTCACAGCCATCGCCGATGGCGGGATTGTGCCGCGCAATCGTTCGGAGTTCTCAGTATTGGCGCCGGCGCTTCGCCCTGGACGGCGGAAGCTTCCTCGTTGAGCGGCGGTAACTGGCTGAGCGTGTCGCCGCCATCGGGCGCCCTCGCGGCCGGCGCCCTCGCATCCGGCGATGGCCCCGCGCCGCTCGTTACAGTGAACGTGAATCCGCAAGGGCTTGCCCCCGGCCGGTATTAACGGCCTCGTGAGGACCCGCGCGCCGGGCGCCGCCAATACACCGCAGGCGCTAACCGCCTTCCTCGACGTGCAAGCCAAGGACACCGACCTGGCGGCGGTCCTCCGACCGAGCGAGCTGGTGTTCACCGCTCCCGCCGGAGAATCCTCGCCGGGCGCGCAGGAAGTGCTGATCTACAATCTCACAGGGACCGTCAAGAGTTTCCTGTCCGTGTCGTCCGTCACCGGCGATCCGCTGTTCTTCCACACGCTCCCCGGGGACGGCATCGTGCAACCTGATCGTCCCGCGCGCATTCTCGTTCAGCCCGATCTGGGCGTGATCGGCCGGAACACCAATCTGCAGCCGGGAACTCATCGCGGGGCGTTGACGCTACAATTCTCCGACGGCCGCGTGCGCACGCTGGAAATCACGTTCATCGTCACTCCGGCCGGGTCCGGAGCCGCTGCGGCAAAGAGTTCAGGGGCGCATGCCGATGCGGGCTGCACGCCGTCGGCGTTGTTGCCGGCGATCTCATCTCTCGGCGGTGGGTTCGCCGTGCCCGCTGGCTGGCCGCTCGCGCTACAAGTAGACGTGAGGGACAACTGCGGCGCCGCGCTCGAATCCGGGTCCGTGGTGGCGGAGTTTTCCAACGGCGATCCGCCCTTGAGTCTCAAGCCGCTCGCGAATGGCCGCTGGGACGCCACCTGGCAAACCCGGGCCGGGCAGGGTTCGGTGACGATCACGGTAAAAGCCCGCAGCGCGCAAGGAGGGATCAGCGGCGTGAAGCAGGTGGCCGGAGGGCTGGGCGCGAACCAGCTTCCGCCGGTCGTTGCGGCCGGCGGCATTTCCAACACGGCCAACATGATTCCGCAGCAGCCTCTGGCGCCGGGCTCCACCATCAGCATTCAAGGGGACCAGTTGGCCGACGGCCAGTCCAGTTATTCGGGCGTCCCTGTCAGCCCGCAACTGGCCGGGGCCTCAGTGCTCATCGCCGATCAACTCATGCCGCTGCTGATGGCGGGTCCCCAGCAGATCAATGCGATTGTGCCCTACGGAATCGAGGTGAACACGACGCACCAAGTGCTGGTGCAGCGCGGACTCACCTATGGGCGGCCGGTGGAGGTCATTGTGGCGGCGGCCCAGCCGGCGATCTTCGAGAAGGGCGGCATCGTGGATGCGCGAAGCAACGTCATCGCGCCGGGCAACGCGGCGAAGGCCGGAGATCCGATCACGATCTTCTGTACGGGGCTTGGTGAAGTCAGCCCGCGTGTGCAGGCCGGAGATTTCGGTCCACCCCTGCCAGGCGCGACCGTAGTGAACCCGGTCGCCGTCAGTATCGGCAATGTGAGCGCGGCGGTGCAATTTGCGGGACTCGCTCCCATGCTGGTCGGGCGCCGCCGTGCCTGTGTCGCTGACGGTGCAATCCTCTCCTTCGCAGACCAGCGCCGTTGTGACTATGCCTGTGCAGTAAGGCGAGAAGTTAAAGGCAAGCCGAAATTTGAGGACCGGTTCGTTCAAGGACCTGTCTCCAGATTCGGCCACGAGGGCACTTCTTACAGAAGGGACGCTACCCGACCAAGTGCCGGGCTGCGAAGTTGGATCCTCGCGGACAGACGACGACGGTATGATGTTTCTAGTGCTTATGCTCGCTATTTGCCCTTGCAACAGGAGATGGCTGAGGTTCTACCGCTGGGTGGTTTGCTAATCGCATGCCCTCAAATGCGCTAGATTACATCACGATCAGGGGCTTCAAGAGCATCGCTTCCGTGGAGAAGTTGGAGCTTAGGCCAATCAACGTGCTGATTGGTCCAAATGGTTCCGGGAAGTCGAATTTCATTGGGGTGTTTGCGTTCCTACATGCCATCCGCGAAGGACGGTTGCGGGATTACGTCACAGCGGCTGGTGGCGCCGAGAAGTTGCTGCACTTCGGGTCAAAAACGACTAAGGAAATCTCGTTTTACCTCTCCTTTGTAAACCAGGTTAATCAGTATGAGCTGAAGCTCTCTCCGAGCGACGACGACGGTCTTTTCCCATCAGAAGAATTCGCCTACTACTGGAATAAGAACTACCCTCGACCGTACTCCACAGGTCTCCCCTCACGGCAACGGCGGCTTGAAGCGGGCATCAGCGACCCAAACCTGGAAGGTACAGCGAAATGGGTACGTGATCGCCTTGGTGGATGGCGCCTTTACCATGTCCACGACACCAGTTCCTCTTCGCCGATGCGAAAGACGGCGAAGGTCGACGATAACGAATTCTTGCGTTCGGACGGATCGAATCTGGCAGCCTTTCTGTATTACCTTCGTGAGAAGCACGAGGGTTCCTATAGCCTGATTCAGCGGACCATACAGCGGGTAGCTCCTTTTTTCGATGACTTCCGTCTCAAGCCGCTCAAGCTCAAGCCGGACGACATCAAGTTAGAATGGCGGCACAAAAAGTCCGACCAGTATTTCGATGCCTCGTCACTCTCTGACGGTACGCTTCGTTTCATAGCGCTAGCGACTCTCTTCCTCCAACCAGACAGCTACCGACCGTCTGCGATCCTCGTTGACGAGCCCGAGTTAGGCTTGCATCCCTACGCCATCGAGATGCTTGCTTCCCTCATCCGGCAGGCGTCGGTAAACACTCAAGTTATCGTTTCGACCCAGTCGTCTCTGCTGTTGGACCATTTTCAGCCGGAGGAGGTGTTAGTCGCAAACCGCGTGGAAGGCCGAACCGAAGTCAGACGGACGGATCCAGCGCAGTTGGCCACATGGCTTGAGGACTACAGCCTTGGCCAACTCTGGGAAAAGAACGAGCTTGGAGGCCGTCCCGTTCGGGACTGAACAATGATTCGACTGTTGATCCACGTAGAAGGTCAAACCGAGGAAGACTTCGTCAACGAAGTACTTATGGATTACTTGCTGGCAAAAGGCTACGATGCCGTCAGTGCGCGAATCGTGGGCAATGCTCGTCTACGTCGACGGCGCGGAGGAATCAGACCTTGGCCGTCCGTGAAGAAGGACATCATCAATCATTTGAAGGAGGATCCGACCTGTATCGCGACTACCATGGTCGACTACTATGCCTTGCCTCAAGAGGGAGGAGGAGCTTGGCCCGGACGCCGGAAGGCTGCCGGTCTAACGGCCAAAAAGAAGGCGCCATGCGTAGAGAGTGCACTGCTGGATGATTTGATCGCGGAAATGGGCAAACATTTTAATCCTCGACGATTCGTGCCTTTTGTCGTAATGCATGAATTCGAAGGTTTACTTTTTAGTGATTGCGCTGGCTTCAGCCGCGGTATCGGACTCCCGAGGTTGGAAGCCGACTTCAGAGCAATTCGAGACCAGTTTCCAACGCCAGAAGAAATCGACGATTCACCCATCACTGCGCCCTCGAAACGCATAAGAGATCTTGTACCAGGGTACGAGAAGCCGCTGCTGGGCTCTCTGTCAGCGCTCGAGATTGGGCTGATGTCCATACGACGGGAGTGCCCGCACTTTGATGACTGGCTGAGACAACTCGAGTCCCGAATCGCGTAGAGAAGCGTGCGGACGCCACCTGCCAAAACAAGAGCCGGCCAGGCCTCGGTGACCATTACAGTAAAAGCCCGCAGCGCGCAAGGAGGAATCAGCGGCGTGAAGCAGGTGGCCGGAGGGCTCGGCGCGAACCAGCTTCCGCCGGTCGTAGCGGCTGGCGGCATTTCCAACACGGCCAACATGATTCCGCAGCAGCCTCTGGCGCCAGGTCTAGCCAAGCGGCCATCGTTGTGCGTCAGCAGCATCCGGCTATACTCGCGCGCCGCCAATATGCGCCAGACTAGGTCGGCATCTAATGCGAGCGCCTACCGTGACTGACGTACGCGGGCCCGGAACATTTTCATCCTTCGTTGCGGTACGAAGGACCATGTCTTACTCTTGCCGCAGAGCCGCCAGCGGATCAATTCGGGACGCTCGCCGTGCCGGCGCATAGCCAGCGAGAATCGCGGCGCTTAGGAGGACGATACCGGCCAGCGCCAGGGTTCCCGGATCATTCGGCTGTGTCTCGAACAGAAACGATTTGACAAGCTTTGACGCGGTCAACGCGGCAGGCACGCTGATCGCGAGTCCCACCGCCGCCAGTAGTAGAACGCGGCGCAGAACCATCCACACCACGGCGCCGCGTTGCGCGCCCAGAGCCATACGGATTCCAATCTCGCCGACCTGCCGCGCGACGCTGTAGGACATTGTCCCGTAGAGTCCCACACACGCGATCAGGAGAGCGAGAACCGCGAAACCCGTGCATAGTTTCGCGAACGTGACTTCCCGGCTGATCGTCCGATCGATTTCCGCAGCCTGTGTGACCACGTTTGTGACGGGTATGCGTGAATCTGCCTCCCGCACGATCTCATGCACACTCCGGACATACCTCAGCGGATCACCCGCGGTGCGCAGCGCGTAGGTCATTCGGTCCGGAGAAAACTGGCTGACCGCTACGAACACGGTCATTGCACTCTCCTCTTCATTTTTCAGACCACCGTACCGCAGGTTAGCCGACACGCCGGCGATTTCGAGATCGCGCTTCTCGTCCGGGAGCGTGATGCGCCTGCCCACCGGATTCTCGTTCTCGAAGTAAGTTCGCGCCAGCTCCTCGCTGATCACTGCAACCGGCCTCGAGCCCGGTTGGTCGCGGTCGTCAATCTCACGCCCGGCCAGGATCGGAATCTGCATCGTCGTGAGGAAACGCGGTCCGGCGGCCAGAACGTGCGCGTCTTCGATGGTAACAGCGCCGATTTTCATTGGCCCCCTGATTGCCTGCCCGGCGCGGCCGGCGTTGATGATCGAGGATTGCGAAAGCGTCGCGCTGCTCACGCCGGGGATCGATTCGAAGCGCTTGCGCAGGTCCGCGTAAAAAATGGCGATCTCCGGGTCGCGATGCCCGGCCTGGCGCGCATCCAGCGAGAACAGAAGGATGTTCTCGCGAGCGTATCCCAGTTGGACGGAGTGCAGGTTGTTGAGTGTCCGGACAAACAGACCGGCGGCGACCAGGATGAGAAAAGAGATCGCGATTTGGGCGACCACCAGAACGTGCTGCGCGCGGCGGCGCGGTCCGCCCCCGCGGCCATTCTTTAGCGCGGGCATGACGTCCGGACGCGTCGACTGAATCGCTGGAGCGAGGCCAAATAGGACGCCGCAAACCACAGAGAGCGCCGCCGTCACGCCCAGCACGTTCCAGTTCAATTCCGCGTGCAGCGTAAAGTTCTGCTGCCCGTTGGAGAGCAGAAGCGTCAGAGATCGCACGCCCCAGATTGCAAACAAGACCCCTAATGCTCCGCCGAGCGACGCCAGCATCACACTCTCGGTAAGCAACTGCCGCACGACCCGGAACCGTCCCGCTCCCAGGCTGAGCCGGACAGCCATTTCGCGGCGTCGCGCGGCGGCCCTTGCCAGCAGCAGATTGGCGATGTTCGCGCACGCGATCGCCAGGATCAATCCCACCATCGTCAGGAGCACGTACAGAGGCTTGGAATACTTGCGGCGCAAGTTACCCAGACCGGCGGCGCCGGGATTCAACATCAGCGCGGGCAGTTTGGCGCGCTCACCGTCGGTCGTTGCGGTGGCGGCAACCCATTGATGGAAACGAGGAGCCAGCGCTGCCTGCGCCTGGGCCATGCTTACGCCGGGACGCAGACGGCCCATCATTTCGATCCAGTAGAAGTTTCCGTCGGGATATATACGAGCCGCTCGGGCGCCGTCCACGAGCAGATTCGTGTGCAACGGAAGGTAGAGGTCCGGCGCCGCCGCCGGATCGACTCCGAAGAATTCCGGCGGCGTAACGCCGATCACCGTGAAGGGCGCGTTATCGACGAGAATCGATTGCCCAATTGCATTCGGCGGTCCCCCAAAGCGCTGCTGGCTGGTCGCAAAACTGACTATGGCGACCGGCGCTGCGCCTGGACGGTCGTCTTCGGAGTCGATCAGACGTCCCGCGGCCGGCGACACTGCCAGGCCACGAAAATACTCGCCGGTGACGTACTCCGTCCTGGCGCTCGTGGCCTGCCCCCGGATGGCCAGGGTCTTGTTATGTCCGTTGAAGTATCCGAAAAGCGTGGAAAAGACGGGATTCTCCTCGCGAAGCGTCTCGCCAAGCGTCTCGAATGCCCCGTATGGGAAGATGCCAAGGACCATGGCGCCTTTATCGCCCGGCCACGCCATGCCCTGTACCCCGTGCATGACGTGGACCGGCTCCTTGCTGCCGTCCCGGGGCGGCCGGCTATGCCAATTCAAAACCACCAGCGACTCGGGATTGGTCACCGGCAGCGAGCGCAACAGAATCGACTCCATGAAGCTGTAGATCGTAGTATTGGCGCCGATGCCGAGCGCCAGCGACAAGACCGCCAGGGCGCTGAACGCCTTGTTGGCGGTCATGGTGCGACAGCCATAGCGGACATCCTGGCCAAGTTCCGATAAAAACCGTGTCATCCAAATCTCCCGTGACTCTTCCTGCTTCTGTCCGGCGTTGCCGAATCGCCGGCGCGCTTCAGCCCGCGCGCGCTCCGCCGTCATACCGTCTGCTTCGAGTTCCGCGGCTTTTTCCGCAAGGTGGAGTTCCATTTCCTCACGCAGCGCCTCGCTGCGCCTCGCGCTTTCTATCCAATACCTCAGCCGTCGTAACACGTCCGTCACTCCGCTCCCATCACGCGCGCGATCGCCAGCGTGAGTTTGGCGTACTTCCGGGTTTCAGCGGCCAGTTGTTTGCGCCCAGCCGCCGTGATCTTGTAGATCCTCGCCCGACGATTTTTCGACGTCACGCCCCAGACACCGTCGATCCACCCGTGTAGCTCCAGCCGCTGGAGAGCGGGATACAGCGAGCCCTCCTCGACGAGGAGTTCATTGTCGGACGATTGTTGAATGAACTGGACTATGCCGTATCCATGGAGGTCGCGCCGCGACAGCGTCCGCAGAATTAACATGTCCAGTGAACCGGGCAATGAATCGTTCTTTTGCGCCTTACGTCCCATACCAAGAATTCTTAGCTTACCGCGGCGAGATGACGCGAGTCAAGTTCAGATTGGCGAGCCCTCGCGCCGCAAGACGATTTCGCGGTGCTCACGCGCGCCGGATGCGAATGGCGCGCGTTGCCGCTGTCGACCAACTGGCTACGTCCGATCTCAACTGACGACAGAACAACCACACTCTCTTGCAGGGGACAAACATTCCCCCCGTTTCTGCTCACAGCGTATGGCAAAGGACATTATCGGACCCCCGAAAAATCAACCGGATTCCAGGATGCCCTGGCTCTTTTTAATCGGCCCTGGGGTACCGGCGAAGCGGCGCTGTGCGCTGTGCCGGGTCACACGCAGTCACACGCCCTTTATGATGTCACGATCCAATGTTTTCCACACGTTATCCGGCCCTGCGCTAAATTTTTAATTTCGCGGGCGGTATGATTGAGGAGACTCTTGAACGAGGCGCCGTTCTTTGATAATCGAATATTCGTTTTACCTCCAAGTTATGGGTCTCCACTTATTTCCAGGGCAGCGCTATCGAGGCGGCGCTGCCTCACGGAACGGGTTCCGAATGGGTTCGTTTTAACGGAAATGTGTTGAATATAAAGCACACAATGGCTTCGTTATCGTCAATTTTTCCCGTCGTGACCGGACAACGCAGGCGGTATCGGATTGAGCAGGGAAGCCAGGAAATGCACACGACCTTACGTTCTGGCCCGAACCGCTCGTCAAGAGCGTGGCATTCAAACGTGGCCCGTGCAGTAACGAAGCAATCAAAGGCAAGTCGAAGTCAAAGTCAAAGTGCGCCGCTCCGTGAAGGTGTGTTTCCCGCCCGAGCGGGCCGAGGATGACAGGATGACAGACGCACCTTGCAATCCGGCCGGGCGCCGGTATAGAATACGTCCGACTCATTCCCGGTCTCGCAAGAGCACCAGCCCCAAGTCGGGCAAGTAGGAGGCGCCATGAGCAAGGGATCTCGCCGCATCTCGGCCGTCACTGACATTATTGCTGCAATCGCGTTAGTCTCCTCGTTCGCTCCGCCGGCGATTGCTCAAACTCAAACGGCAACTCTGGTAGGCTCCGTCAGTGACACTACCGGCGCCGTTGTGCCCCAGGTCAAAGTGACCGTGGTGAATACCGAGACGTCGTTCCTCTCCGAGACGCTGACCAACGCCGGCGGAGCTTACTACGTTCCCTATCTCAGTCCAGGCACGTACAGAATCGTTCTCGAGGCAAATGGATTCAAACGCGCTGTCAATGAGGGCGTCATCATGCGCGCTGGGGAGACACCGCGCGTCGATGTCACTCTTGAGGTCGGTTCTTTGACCGAGGCCGTCGAAGTGACCGCCCGCAGTCCTCTACTTGCCACCGAATCGACAGTCGTCGGTCAAATCATGGGCAGCGAGGCCGTGGCGAAGGTGCAAAGTCCTCAGGGCCATATCGTGCGGTTGTTATCCGCTTTTGCAAATGTCGAGTATGGCGGAGGGAGCTGGCACATTGCCGGCCAGCGCACGCGGTCGGCCGGTTACTCGCTCGATGGAATGACCGCCAAGACGCCGGCTACCAGCTCATTCGGAGATACTGACGCCATTCTGCTCCCGAATTCAGAGGCGCTGCAGGAGGTCTCAGTTCTGACGTCGGGAATGCCCGCCGAATACGGTCACTCGGCTGGCGGGGCCATGAGCCTCGTTTTTAAGTCGGGCGCAAACGAGCTGCATGGCTCGCTCGACGAGCGGTATGTGTGGAAACAGCTCGTCCACCGTGATTATCTTACGCAGGCGCCGCTCGACATTCCTCTCTATTACGATTGGTTTAACGGAGTCGTCAGTGGTCCGGTTCTGATCCCGAAGGTGTACAACGGAAAGAATCGTACATTCTTCCTCTTCTCTTACGGCGCGTTTCTTCAGAGTGGGGGGCAACCCGTGCAATTTAACAACGTGCCGACCGCGGCGATGCTAAATGGGAATTTCCAGTTCGGGGCCAATACGCTGCCAATCTATAATCCGTCCACCCTTCGTCAGAATGCTTCGGGTACATGGGTTAGCGATCCATTCCCTGGTAACCAGATTCCGGGCAATGTGATCGATCCGGCCGTGAAGAACTTTCTCTCGCACAATCCCTTCTCTCCGCCCAACGCTTCCGGCGCGATCACGGCCAGCGGACCGCAGCAGAACTTTGTAATCAGCCCTCCCAAGCTCGTGCACCGCTGGATCACCGACCAGAAGATCGATCACCAGTTCTCCCCCCGGCACAAGATCTTTGTTCGCAATTCGCATGAGTGGGAGCCTGTTTGGTATAGGGGCGGCGCGTCCTTCCAGGAACAGATCGCTTGGAAGCTGATCGACCCAAATCGCGAACCTTCGCCGACTCGCAATTTCAACGCGGTTTTCTCCGATACGTTCGTCTTCGGACCGGCGCGATTCAACGAGTTCCGGCTCGGATTCAACCGGCGCGACTTCATTCAAACGTCACCAACCGACAATGACAACTGGGCGCAACAACTGGGCATCGCGAATTTGTCAGCCAAAGGCTTTCCTGTCTTTACGATTCCGACCTATGGCTATTTCGGGTCTCTATCCGCTTCGAATCAGGCGGGCGATGAC
>WNFM01173405.1_pt2 | contig 11414 bp, 12 predicted proteins | sample 5400271 | NCBI WGS metagenome assembly WNFM01 (sample SAMN13153352, study PRJNA577476) | soil metagenome | isolation source: 60 cm saprolite on Douglas fir-dominated hillslope | place: USA:California | collected 2013-09-17 | reverse complement strand
GGCTGCCGTGGAGCTTCACCGAGAGGGCAACTCCCTCTCCCTCAGAGCGCACCCCGCGCACCTGCGCTCCGGTGACAATCCGCAGGCCTTCCTCTTGGAGGATATCGGTGAGGGCCTCGGCGATTTCCGGCTCGTAGCCGGAGAGAATGCGTTTGCCGCGCGTGACGAGGGTCACTTCCGTTCCAAAGCGGGCAAACATCTGGCCCAGTTCCAGCGCGATGTAGCCGCCGCCCAGGATGAGCAGCGAACGGGGTTGCTCGCGCAGTTCAGTCCCCCAGGGGTCATCGGCAGACCTCAAGAGATCACTGGTGAGGTACGGGACATCCACGAGGCCCGGCACGTGAGGAATGCGAGGCTGTGAGCCGGTCGCGATCAGGAGCTGCGAGCCGATCAGGCGGCGCGGGCCATCAGGAGTACTCACCTCCACTTCATGGTCAGAAACCAGGCGCGCCTGGCCGGGGACAACCTGCATATGGTCGGGATCATCGAGCAAGCTCTCGTACTTGTGGGCGAGATCCGCCCAACTGAACGGCATGTGGACCGGGGTGAGGCCAGGATACCGTGGGTGGGCGGCATCGTAGACCAGACGGGCCGCCTCGATCAGGTTCTTGGAGGGCAGGCAGCCCCGGTTGGCGCAAGTGCCCCCTACCGTGTGAAATTCGGTCATCACGGCGCTTTTGCCGAGTTCGGCAGCGTGCAGCGCCGCGGCAAAGGCCGTCGAGCCACTGCCCAGAATCACCAGATCATAGCGCTTTTGGGTTGACATACGTGTTATCTCCTTGTTGCAGGCAGGTCATTCGGCATGGGGGAACGTTCCTGCACTCGCGTATCAGCTTTGACAGGCGCCCAGGTGGGACAGGCCGCATCCACGTCTCGTTTCGGACGTTTCGGGCCGAACAAGAACCAGTATCCCAGCGCAAGCGCCACCACGAAGTAGACGCCCGCCCCAGTGTACACCAAGCCGGTATTGTGCGTGAGAAAACTGCCCAGGGCCGTTCCGGCCAGCAACGAGGCCAGGATCGGCAAGGTGATCATCAAGTGACAGGGACAGGCGAGAAAGCCCGTCACGGTCAGCACAACGCCGCCAATTCGGCGCATCAGACACCTTCCTTTCTTCCCATGCACGTGTGTGTTTGTTTTGTGAGATCGCGACCCGCAAGTCGCCGAGCATCGCCAGAGCAGAGGAGTGTGGTGTTGTCACCATCATGCGTTGCTCACTCCGCTGTTCGCTCAGCCCGGGTCTTGCGTCTCTTGCTGATCGAGGGCATCAAGCATGGGGCAGCGACTTCCCGGTCCTTGTCCTATGCACAGTGAGGCCACCTGGAGCAGGGCTTGCCGCATACGTTGTAACTCGACCATTTTCCGTTCCACCTCAGCGATTTTCGCCTCGGTGCGCTGCTTGACCTCCTCACAGGACGTCTGTGCGTCCACACGCAGCAACAGCAGCTCAGTAATCTCTTTGAGCGAGAAGCCCAGCTTTTGTGCGCGCTTAATAAAGTGGAGACGCGTGACCACTTGCTCGGAGTACTGACGATAGCCAGAGGCGCGGCGCGGCGGTTCCTCCAGCAAGCCCTCGCGTTCGTAGAATCGCACCGTTTCCACGCCGACTCCGGCTCTCCGTGCAACTTGTCCAATCGAGAGCATATCCATCTCTGCCCCTCCTTCGAAAAAAGTATACACTCTGTACCATACTACAGAGTCAAGGGGAAGGGAGTGGGAAGGTACGAGGTGGATGTCGAGCACTTGACATCTCCCTAATATTCAAGTATTCTATTGAATAATAGAGAAAATCAGGAGGGACATTTGCTCCTCGTGCTCCTGATAGCAAGGAATGGATATGCAGACCGACGAGAAACGCACGTTAAAGAATCAGCTCTATGAGCAATTTGCCCGCCTTGGCAAGGCGCTAGGCAGTCCCCATCGCCTCGAACTCCTCGACGTGCTGGCCCAATGTGAACGCACGGTGGAAGCGCTGGCCCAGGAGACGGGTATGTCGGTCGCCAATGCCTCGCAGCACTTGCAGGGACTGCGCTCGGCTCGCCTGGTCGAAACCCGCCGCGAGGGGACGTCTATCTATTACCGTCTGGCCTCCGAGAGTGTCTCCATGTTCTGGCTGTCTTTGCGTGCGGTCGGAGAAGCGCACCTGGCCGAGATCGACCGGGTGGTCGAGACCTTCTTGCAGGATCGGGCGCAGTGGCAGCCCGTCACGGCTGAGGCGTTACTGGAGGAACTGCGTAGCGACCGGGTGATCTTGCTTGATGTGCGACCTGCGGACCGGGCAAGGTTTTTTGTCCACGAGGACTTCCTACAGATTTCAAGCATCATACCGCGAAGCGTCTTCAGGCTGTGACTCGCCGCCTCGTTGGAGGACGGTGATCATCCGCACCGTGCCACTTGCCCGGCATCACAGGCGTCAAGGGCGCCTGGTTGTCAAACAACTATCGTGGCCTCTTGAAACGCTGTCGCAGGGACGCGAACGCGCTTTCATGGCCGAGATCGAAGCCTCTCGTTATCGAGGTGAACAATGGTCCAGTCTTTGACTCTGGTGAGAGCCACGCTCCCTCACGATCCTCCTCCTTTTTCAGAACTGGCATCCTCTCCGGGGATGTGTAATGAAACGTCTTTGCTTGTACCAGTTTCAGATTCGTCCAGGTCGTGATGGTCTGCAGAGATGCTGGCTGTGGCACATACCGCCGCTCTCGACCGTGTTTCTGGACTGTGACCAGACCCGCCTCCTCAAAAAGAGCGTCTCATAATTCGAGGGTCGCGATGAGTAAATGAGACAAACAGTGGAGTTTATTAAAAAGGTAGTTTTTAGACTGCCTGCTTACCCATTTAATTGTGTGATTTTTTACCATTCCGCCCATTTAATTCGCAAATTTACACATCACGGAAACGTTCTTAGGTGGTTCAAGTATGTATTGCTGTGGCTTTCTTCTGAGTGCATCTCGAGTCCTCTCCTGCGGCAGGCTCTACGATCGCAATTCCACAAACTCTGCCTTTCCAACTGCGGAATGTGGGATTTCATATTATCTCTATCGAGCTATTGATTCTGATGGCAATCTGGTTGATTCGCGGCTGAGTGAGAAGCGAGATATGGATGCCGCAAAACAGTTTTTCAGACAAGCCATGGAGGTAGTTGGTCATGCTCCAGAGTCTGTCACGACAGACGGCCATCGTTCCTATCCTTGTGCAGTACGCGCGCACTATGGGAAATGAGGTGGCGCATCGGACGAATGTGTACCTGAATAAACGAATAGAACAAGGTCATCGAGGGATCAAACAGCGGTATTATCCCATGCGTGGCTTCGGAACCTTTGTGTCCGCAGCCCGCTTTTGTCGTGCGTTTGACGAATTACAGCAGTATTTCCGCCCTCCCCACACAGCAAAGGGAATCACGCCGCTAGCGCAACAACGACAGCTCTTCCGTGAACGACTTGCGGCCTTGCAAGAGCTGATGGTCGCCGTTTCATAGTTCCGCCGATAGTGTTTGAGAGACCTTGAATGGCCCTGTGGGTCTTTGTGTTCTCAGTTCTGACACTTCCCTACCGGATTTATGAGTGGTTGTCAGTACGGATTCATGACCTCAGGCATGTTCCAGGTAGCGGGAACACATCAGGTGCAGGATCTCGTCACCGGGCAGGTTCCAGAGATCCTGGTTGAAAATCTCCACCTCGATGGGGCCGGTGTAGCCAGCGGCCTCAACGGCAGCGCGCAAGCGACGCAGTTCGATGGCCCCATCGCCCATCATACCGCGCGCGAGCAGCAGATCGGTGGTCGGAACCAGCCAGTCGCAGATGTGAAAGCCCAGGATGTGGCCGGAGGCCGCGGCGATCTGCGTGTAGACCTCGGGGTCCCACCAGACGTGATAGACATCGATGACCATACCCACCACATGTGAGTTGAGACGACGTACTATGCTGTTCGCTTCGGCCAGCGTCACGATCACCGAGCGCTCGGCGGCGTACATCGGGTGCAGCGGCTCGATGCCGAGCTGGATACCTCGTTCGGCGGCATAAGGGAGCAGGGACGCGATCGCTTCTTCGACATAGGCGCGGGCCGACGCGATATCGCGGTCCGTAGCGGGGCCGCAGACCAGGACGAGAACATCAGTGTGCAGCTCGGCTGCTTCGTCAATGGCGCGGCGGTTGTCATCGAGGCGTGCCTGACGCTCAGCATGGGTAGAGGCGCTGAACCAGCCGCCGCGACAAAGGCTGGAAACGCGCAGCCCGGCGTCGGCCACGATCCGGGCGCTTTCGCGCAGCCCGGTCTCCGCCACGGGCTCGCGCCAAAGGCCGATGGAGGGGATGCCGGCGCGCGCGCAGCCCTCTACAGCCTCACGCACGCTCCAGGGCTTGGTGGTCATCTGATTCAGGCTGAGTCGAGTAAGATCGGAAAATGGTTGCATAGATCCTTCCTTTATAATGGGAGCACCCGACGCATACGTTCGATCGCCAGCGCAGGGTCGCGCAAGAGCCCGGCCTGGTCGGCGAGCACGAAGAGTTCCGCAAGGTGCACCAGGGAGCGGCCAGTTTCCAGACCGGCGACCAGACGAAAATGCGATTGGTGACCGTTGAGATAGGCCAGGAAAACCACGCCGGTTTTGTAGGAGGAGGTCGGAGCCTGGAAGATGTGACGCGAGAGCGCCACGGTTGGCGCCAGGATCTGCGTATAGCGCTCGATGTCTCCGGCATCCAGGGCTTGCAACGCAGCAGCAGCGGCGGGAGCGATCGCGTCGAAGATTCCCAGGAGCGCATGGCTATACCCCTGTTCGTCGCCAAGAATGAGATCGGAATAGTGGAAGTCGTCGCCCGTATACATGCGCACTCCTGGCGGCAGGCGCCGGCGCATGGCAACCTCACGACTGGCATCGAGCAGGGAGATCTTGATGCCCTCGATTTTCGCGGCATGGCGCTCTATCAGGCCCAGGCAGACCTCCATCGCGGCATCCAGGTCGTGCGAGCCCCAGTAGCCGGAAAGCTGGGGGTCGAACATCTCGCCGAGCCAGTGGAGGATCACCGGGCGGGAGACCTGCGAGAGGATGCGGTCGTAGACTTGCAGATAGTCGTCGGGCGTGCGAGCGCAGGCGGCCAGGGCGCGGCTCGCCATCAGGATGATGCGCCCGCCAAGGCCCTCGATAAAGGTGCACTGCTCCTCGTACGCTGCCTGGACGGCATCCAGGGTGAGCTCTGCCGAGGGAGCGAGCTGATCGGTGCCCGCGCCGCAGGCGATTCCTGCCCCGATGGCGCGTGCCTCCGCGACCGAGCGACGGATCAGTTCCTGCGTGGCGGGCCAATCGAGACCCATGCCGCGCTGAGCGGTATCCATAGCCTCAGCAACTGAGAAACCGAGTGACCAGAGATAGTGACGATACGCCAGGGTGGCCTCCCAGTCGAGACGCGCAGGCGAGGTTGGGCTGTTCTCTGTCAGCGGATCGCAGACAACGTGCGCTGCGGCATAGGCGACGCGGCTGCGAGCAGGACTGGCGGATGTGGGAAACAAGCCTGGCTGACCGGGGGAATAGTCGAGCCAGGAGCCATCGGCGCGCGGCAGGCGGATGTGGTGTCTCATGCGCCTGCCTCCACCTGTGCGCGCAGGTCAGGCACATCGATCCAGCGCCTCTCCTGCCAGGACTGCAGACCGAGGTTGGCCAGTTGCACCCCGCGGGCGCCTGCCAGCAGGTCCCAGGGGAAAGGCGTATCGCAGGCAACGTGCTTGAGGAAAAGTTCCCACTGATATTTGAAGGCGTTGTCAAAGAAAGCGTTGTCTGGCACCTCCTGCCAATCGGCGTGGAAATCCAGCGGATTGGGGATATCGGGGTTCCAGATGGCACGAGGCGTGTTCACACGGCTCTGGACTTTGCACGCGCGCAGCCCGGCGATAGCGCTACCATGGGTGCCGTCCACCTGTATGGACAGCAGTTCATCGCGATAGACGCGCACACACCAGGAGGAGTTGAAATGCGCGATGATGCCGCCTTCCAGCTCGAAGGTCGAGTACGCAGCATCGTCGGCGGTGCAGACATAGGGTGTACCCTGCTCATCCACACGCTGCGGCAGATGTGTCGCCCCCAGGCAGGAGACGGAGTTTACGCGCCCAAAGAGATTAGAGAGTACGTACTCCCAGTGGCAGAGCATATCGATGATGATGCCGCCGCCATCCTCTTTGCGATAATTCCAGGATGGGCGCTGAGCGGGTTGCCAGTCGCCCTCAAAGACCCAGTAGCCGAACTCACCACGCACCGAGAGGATACGACCAAGGAAGCCGCTTTGCAGGACGCGTTGCAGTTTGAGCAGGCCCGGCAAAAAGAGCTTATCCTGCACCACCCCATTCTTGACCCCGGCGTGACGTGCCAGGCGCGTAAGCTCCAGCGTCGTTGCGAGGTCGGGCGCGACGGGCTTCTCACAATAGAGATGCTTGCCGGCCTGGATCGCGGCCTTCAGGCTTTCGGCGCGCCTGGTGGTCGTCTGGGCATCAAAGTAGATCACATCTTCCCGGTTTGCCAGGCAGGCGCTCAGATCGGTGCTCCAGCGTTCGATGCCATGGGCCTGGGCAAGAGCACGCAGTTTGTCTTCGTTGCGACCGACGAGAACCGGGTCAGGCATGAGCTGGTCGCCATTCGGCAGCACGACGCCCCCCTGGTTGCGGATCGCCACGATCGAGCGCACGAGATGCTGATTTGTCCCCATGCGCCCGGTGACGCCGTTCATAATCATGCCAATAGTGCGTAGTGCCATAGAATACTCCTTCTAGTAATTGCAACTTCAAATACCCTCTTCAAAAGCCACGGACGAATCCTCTGCCTTTTCTTGCAAGCAGCGGCGCACCAGCGTGCTAGCTTGCGGCAGAACCATCTCTGGCTCAGCCAGGTGCGGGTGCCAGAGCTTTTCCCATTCGAAGGAGAGAAAGCCGGTGTAGCCTCTGCGCTTGAGCAAGTGAATGGTCCGGGCCAGTGGCAGCGTCCCTTCGCCCGGCGGCACGAGTTCCCATCCACGTGCGGCGCTGGTGCGGGCGTCTTTGAAGTGGACGTAGGCCAGGGCTGAGCCAAGCTGGTCGAGGGTCTGTTCGGGCGCTTCGCCAGCGCGGCAGGTGTGGTAGAGATCCCAGAGAATCGCATGCTCGGGAACACCCGCGGCTTGCACGAAGCGCAGGGCATTCGCACTCGACGACCAGACGTTATCATGCGTTTCCAGCAGCAGCCGCACGCCGATGGAAGAGGCATGGGTGCTCGCGCGCGCAAAAGCTTCAGCGGCTGGCAGGAGCGCTTCGGCAAGGGAGATACCCGGCGCGAGGTTTCCACCAAAAACGCGCAGGTAAGGTGCTCCCAGTGTCGCGGCGAGGTCCGCCATCACCTGGGCATCACGCACGGTGCGTTCGCGAGCCGCAGCGTCTGCTTGCACGAACTGGCAAGAGGTATCGAGCGCGGCAACGCTCAGATGATACTCCCGTGTGAGCGTCACCAGGCGGTGCAAGGTGTGCTCAGGCGTCTCCGGGCTGAGAATGCTTCCATCAACGACGCGCCATTCCACCGCATCATAGCCGTAGCGAACAACCGCCTCGGCCACAGTTTCAATATTCCAGGCAGGGCAGCCGAGCGTCGAGAAGGCCAGTTTCATATGGCTACTGGCTCTCTGACATCGAGAAAGGTCTGTTTCGGCATAGTCAATATGAGACTCCTTCATTTTTCAATAATAAAAAACTGTTTTTTTCCTCATCATTTCAAGAATAATAACCTATGAATAATTTTCCAATGCAAAAGAAGTTAAATTAAATAAGTCGCAAAAAATTCGCAAAACGGCTATGGGAGGCGCAATCGTTCCTAGCTTTCTGGCACAGGCACCGGCCCAACCGATTGACGCTCCATAAGCGTACAGGCCAGCTCGACGCGAATGGAAGTCGCAGCGGGCTGAAGAAAGCGATCCATCAGGCGGCGGGTGGCCAGCATCCCCATCTCTTTGCAATCAATGCGCATCGTCGTCAGCGCGGGTGTAAACAGCGCAGCTGTTGGAATATCGTCAAAACCGATCACCGAAATGTCCTCTGGGACTCGCTTGCTTGCTTCTTGTAATGCGCGTATTGCGCCAATAGCGGCCAGGTCGTTGGCACAAAAAATGGCGGTAAACTGGCCCGCTCTGGCTGCTAACAGTTCGCGCACGTCGGCATGCACGTACTCCACTCCCAAAGAGCTTTCGAGGACCAACTTAGGATCAAGGGGAATACCTGCTTCCTGCAACGCGGCGCGATATCCCTCGAAGCGTTGGTGAATCGTACGTCTGCGGGTCGCAGCAGCAGTGGTAATGTGCAGGATATGTCGATGACCGTGTGCAAGAAGATGCTGCGTAGCTAGAAGTGCTCCTGTGAAATTGTCGGGAAGAAACGTATCGACAGGCAGCCCGCGGTGATCAACGTTGATAACGCCTAGCAGAATGTTGAGATCGAGGAGTTGCTCAATCAATTTGCGATCATCCATGCTTACTAGCAACGCGCCCTCAACCTGACGCTCTTTGATCTTCTTGAGGATAAACGCTGTGCCTGCCTCATCTGGCTCAGCAATGGAGTAAGTGAGCTGAATATCGTGTTGGCGGCATTTCGATTCTATGCCGCGTAAGATATCTGTATGAAAAGTGTCGAGATCAGAATTCGCACTGAACGTGGCGGTGAAAAGGCTAATATGCTGTAATTTCGCAGGAGCAGCAGAATCGTAGTATCCCATCTCGGCAGCAGTATCCAGGACAAGACGCCTCAACTCATCACTAATACCACGCACATTGTTTAGTACTCGTGATACGGTACTGATTGAGACGCCCGCATGCTCTGCAATGTCGCGTTGGTGAACGCGCTGCATTGGCAGGCTGGGCGGGATAGCGTGCGTTTTCATACTCTCTCCTTTCCCTCGCTGGTCAGCAGCTTTGCTGCGGTTGATGTGAAATTATTCTACTCTATTTTTGCTAAAGTTGCAATCTTTTTTCCAAATTATTCTGCTTATCCCGATGAGTTTGTTTGTTTTTACGGGTCTAACGGTGCCAATAAAGCAAAAACAAGGAAAATTTCTAGAAATTTTCGCAAATATATTGCAAAAATTCGCTTGAAAAGGACGAGTTACTTCCCGTATACTTGATGATATAGGTTGCCCTTTGCAAAAATATTGCGAGCTCATCAGCCCAAAGGAAGGTTATTTCATGGCACTTCGTCGATCAGTGCGCCGCTTGCGTCCGCTCTATGCCGGACTCGCGATGCTCCTCTTCGTTGCCCTCATGCTGGCCGCCTGACGAATCTGGTGATCACCGGTTCCCTGGTCTCGATTCTCCCGCTTGCTCTGGGTTTCGCGTTTCTACAGCGCTACTGGCGTCAGGGCTTAACGCTTGGCAGTATCGTGGGATAGTCGCGCATCAGCTGAGTACTTCGATCCTATTTTGAACGAATGGAGAATCTATCTGTGATCTTTGCTGATAAACGCCCGGTGGTCTCAATGCTGGTGGACCCGAAATGGCAAGCGCGGATCTTCTCGCCAACGAGCCTGGAGAAGCTGGCAGCGACCGCGCATATTATTCCGAACTCCAGATCAGATCTTGTTGATGCCGATCTCCTGGACCTGCTCGATGGAGCAGTGGCCTGCCTGACCGGCTGGGGCACGCCTCCCATTACTGATGAACTTCTGGATCGTTGTCCCTCGCTGCGTCTCGTGGCTCACACGGCCGGAAGCATTCATCATCTGGTGCCTCCAACCCTCTTCCAGCGAGGCGTGTGTGTGACACATGCCGCTGCAGCTCTGGCCGAGGGAGTCGCAGAGTTCACGGTCCTGCAGATATTGCAGTGTCTGCGTCGACTGGATCAATTTGATCAGCGTTTACGTGCTGGCGAGAACTGGTATGTGCTCTCCCATACGCCCGGCCACCTGTTAAGCGCGCAAATGGTGGGACTGGTTGGAGCCAGCCTCATCGGACGCGAGGTTATTAAGCGCCTGCGCCCGTTTGGCTGCCACCTGCTAATGTATGATCCCTATCTTTCGTTCACCGAGGCCGCGGAGCTTGGGGTGGAGCTCACCGATCTCGACGAGCTCTTCCTGCGCTCGGATATCGTCTCATTGCACGCGCCACTCCTACCGACCACGCGCGGCATGATCAGTGCCAGGCACCTCGCGCTGCTGCGCGACGGAGGAATTCTGGTGAACACCGCTCGTGCCGGCCTGGTGGATGACGAAGCGCTCCTGGGCGAGCTTGCAACTGGCCGGATCTGCGCTGCTCTGGATGTCTTCACGACCGAACCATTAGTGGGCGATCATCCTTTCCGCACCTTGCCCAATGTCTTGCTCTCACCCCATATTGCTGCGATGACGACCGAAACCCTGTTGAAACAGGGGGAAACGATGGTTGACGAGATCATCCGTTTCCTGACCGACGAACCGCTTCTCTATGAGATTCAGCCGCAGAAGCTCTCTATTATGGCCTGAGTGCTTCTATTTCAAAGGTACACGGATAAGAGCGCACAATGAGTCGAGAACCAAAACAACGCCAACTGGCATGGCAGGATCTGGATGGCGCAGCACATGTGCTGCGCCATCCAGGTTTTCGGATCTTAGCCCAGGTTGGCAGTTTAAAGCATAGCAAACACAAATATGACATAAATAAATATAAAAGAGTTTCATTTTCAGTCCCTTGCTTACAAGCAGTTTTTCTTGAAAGGAAAGAAACATGAAAGAAATATTACTCGTCTGGGGCGGTTGGGATGGTCATGAGCCGGACAAAGGGGCCAGGCTCTTTGCTTCCTTCTTAGAGAGCCAGGGCTATCAGACTACCATTTCCGAGACGCTCGATATTTACACAGATGAAGCAACACTGCAACGTATGGACCTGATTGTGCCAATCTGGACCAGGGGGACGATTACCGAAGCGCAAGAAAAAGGTTTGCTCGCGGCGGTCAAAGCAGGTGCAGGTATAGCCGGCTGGCATGGGTGCATGGCGGATTCTTTCCGCCAGAATGTCGACTATCAATATATGGTTGGCGGTCAGTGGGTGGCCCATCCAGGCAACATCATCGATTATACCGTGCATATCAGCAAAGCAGAGGACCCCATTGTTGCCGGGCTGTCCGATTTTCGAATGCATTCGGAGCAGTATTATATGCACGTTGACCCTTTGAACGAGGTTCTGGCAACCACAACCTTTACAAGCGAGTATGATCCGTGGGTTGATGGCTCTGTCATGCCCGTGGTCTGGAAAAAGCGTTGGGGCCAGGGCCGCGTCTTCTATTCCTCACTTGGCCATGTCAACAGTGATTTTCGTGTGCCCGAGGCGCTGACGATCATGCAACGTGGGATGCTTTGGGCCTGCCGCTAAATAGTTGTGTTTCGATTCAAGGAATGAGATCCTGAATCTTGCCGAAAAAGTGATCCTTGTTTTCCTTTTCAGCAAGTG
>WNFM01143568.1_pt3 | contig 11414 bp, 9 predicted proteins | sample 5400271 | NCBI WGS metagenome assembly WNFM01 (sample SAMN13153352, study PRJNA577476) | soil metagenome | isolation source: 60 cm saprolite on Douglas fir-dominated hillslope | place: USA:California | collected 2013-09-17 | reverse complement strand
GCAGCGACGAGCCCCTCCTCGTGGGTCCCGATCCCGTACTGCTGCCGGCGGGGACGGAGATCGTCACGAGCGGCACCGCGAGCGTCCCGCTCGCGGATGCGGCGTGGACGAGGACCGAGGGGGGCCACGCGGCGCCGCTGCGGGTAGACGGCGCCCGCATTGAAGGGCGCTTCACGCCCGGCGCGAGCGGCGTGTGGCGGTTTGCCGCACAGACACGCGACGGGACGCCGTTCGATTGGGGGACCGGCGCGGACGGGGGAGGGACCCCGCCCGAGCTGCACGTCGTTGTCGTGCCCGATTCGGCGCCGGTCGTGACGCTCCCCGTCCCGGGACGCGACACCACGCTGCCTCTCTCGCTACGCCAGCCGCTCGTCGTGGACGTGCGCGACGACCACGGCATCTCGCGGCTCACGGTCGTGAGCTGGCGGGTCAGTCGCACGGGCCGCGTCGGCGAGGCAGTGCGGGACTCGCTCGACGTGAGCGGCGCGGGGGACCGCGCCATCATTCAAGGGCAGCTCGACGCGCAGCGCCGCGGTCTCCTGCCCGGCGACACACTGCGCGTCTACGTTGAGGCGTGGGACAACGCGCCTGCTCCGGCGACGCACCGGGGACGCAGTCCCGAGCTGGCGCTGCGGCTGCCGAGCATGGAGGAGCTGCGCGCAGCGGCGCGGGAAGCGGCGCGCACCGTCACCACCGCCGCGGAGTCGCTCTCCGCGGCGCAGCAGGACCTGAGCGACCGCACGCGCGACCTCGCCCAGGAGCGGAACCGCGATGCGAGCGGCGGCGCCGCGCGCCAGCCGGGCGGTCAGGCGGGCACACTCCCATTCCAGGCGACGCAGCGTGCCGAGGAAATCTCGCGCCAGCAGGCGGCGATGGCCGACCGCGTGGCGGAGCTGGCGCGCGCCGTGGACGAGATCGCGCGCGCGGCCGAGGCCGCGGGGGTGAACGACACCGCGTTCCAGCATCGGCTGCGCGAAGTGCAGGACATGCTGGAGCGCGCGCTCACGCCGGAGCTGGAGCAGCGGCTCCGCGAGCTGCAGGACGCGCTGGCCCGGCTCGACCCCGAGGCCACGCGCCAGGCGTTGCAGCGCCTCGCGGAGGCGCAGCAGCAGCTGCGGCACGAGCTCGAGCGCACTCAGGAGCTGTTCCGGCGCGCCGCGATCGAGGGCGAGCTTGCGTCGCTCGCGCAGGACGCGGAAGATCTGGCACGCCGCCAGACCGAGTGGAATCGGGAGGACGCGACTCGCGCGGACTCGACCGCCGCGGCGGCGGAGCGGATGCTGGCCGAGCGGACCGACTCCCTCGCGCAGGGGCTCGATCGGGCCGGGCGGGATGTTCCGTTGACCCGGCCGCAGGGGGCCGCGCGCCGCGCGAGTGCGGCGATGCAGGAGGCGGCGAGCGCGGCGGCGCAGCGCGACTCGCGCGGGGCGCGCCGCGGCGGCCAGGAGGCCGCTGACTCGCTGGGCGACCTGCCTGATGAGCTGCGCCGCCAGCGCGACTCCCTCACCGCGGCGTGGAAGCAGGAGACGTTGACGGCGCTCGACCGCGCCCTGGGTGAGACCGCGGCGCTCGCGGGACGCCAGCAAGGCATCGCCGAGGCGTTGCGCCGCGGCGAAGCCGGCGCCGCGACGCGGGGCAACCAGGCCGCGATCGAAGAGGGGACCAGTGCCATCGAGCGCCAGGTGAGCGAGGCGGCGGGACGCCACGCGCTCGTGCCGCCGCAGCTGGAGGCGGCGATCGGCATGGCGCAGAACCAGATGCGCCTGGCGCGCGAGCAACTCGAGCAGGCGGATCCCAACGCCACCACCGCCGCCGCCTACGCCGAGCAGGCGCTCGACGCGCTGAACGCGACAGCACTCACCTTGGTCCGCACGGCGCAGCAGGTCGCGGGGGCACAGTCGGGGTCGGGGTTCCAGGAGGCGATGGAGCAGCTGGCGCGGATGGCGGGGCAGCAGCAGGGCATGATGGGTGATGCGCAGGGCCTCCTCCCGATGATGGCACCCGGCGGGCAGGCCGTGCTGCAACAGCTGCGGGCGCTCGCCGCCCGGCAGCGCCAGCTCGCGGAGCAGCTCGAGCGGATGCAGGCCGAGGGCGCGTCGGGCGCCGCGGGACCGCTCGCGGCCGAGGCGCGTGAGCTGGCCCGCCAGCTCGAGGCGGGCCGGCTCGACCCGCGCACCGTGGAGCGCCAGGAGCGGCTCTATCGCCGCCTGCTCGACGCCGGCCGGACCCTCTCCGGTCAAGAGCCCGACGAGCAAAAAGACCGTGTCAGTCGCTCTGCCGCGGGCGACACCGTGCATGTGCCGGGCGCGCTCGCGTCTGGTGCCACGGGCGCCGCGCTCCACGTGCGCTACCCGACGTGGGAAGAGTTGGCGCGGCTCACGCCGGAGCAGCGTCGCATCGTGCTCGAGTATTTCCGTCTCTTGAATGCTGCGAAGCCTTAGGGCCGGCATCGCGGCGCTCGCCGTCGCGACGACGCCGGCCCTCGGGCAGGCGATCGGGCAGGGCTTCGAGCTGGAGCGTGGCGGGCGGTACGCCGATGCGGCGTCCGTCTATCTGACGACCTTGCGGAGCGATCCCGCGAACATTCCCGCGCTGCTCGGGCTCGAGCGCGTACTCCCCATGCTCAGCCGGCTGCCGGAGCTGTTGCCGCTCGTCCAGCGCGCGCGAGCGCAGGTGCCGGAGAACGGGACGCTGCGCGGCCTCGAGCTGCGCGTGTATGCCGGCATGAACGAGCCCGACTCACTGGAGGGCGCGGCGCGCCGCTGGGCCGCGGCCATGCCCCGTAGCGACGCGCCCTACCGCGAGTGGGCCCTCGCCCTGGCCGACCGCCACGCGTTCGACGACGCGCGCCGGGTGCTGCTGCTCGGGCGGCGCACGTTGGGTGGTGCCCCGACGACCCTGGCGGTCGAGCTGGCAGACCTGGAGCAGCGCGTCGAGAACTGGGAGGGCGCGGCGCGAGAGTGGGGGCACGCCGTGGCGGCGGCCCCCGAGCTCCTGCCCAATGCGTCGAGCCAACTGGCGGACACGCCGGCGCCGCAGCGCGCTCGGGTCGTGGCCGCGCTCACGCCGGCGGATGCCGCGACGCGCACCCAGCGACTCGCGGCCGAGCTGCTGCTGGGGTGGGGCCAGCCGGCCGACGGGTGGCGCTTGTTCGAACAGTCGCTCGTGAATGCCAGTCCCTCGACCGAGACGGCGACGGCGTTGCGCCGCTTCGCCGACTTGGCGGGCGCGGTGGCCACGCCGGCAGGGCACCGCATTCGCGGGCTGGCGCTCGCCCGCTGGGCCGACCTCGTGCCGTCACCGCTGGCGGAGCGGGCACGTGCGGAAGCGGTGCGCGAGCTGCTCGATGCCGGTGACCGTGTGGCCGCACGCGCCGCCTTGGAGCGCCTGGCCGCCGACTCGCTCGCCCCGGCCGACGCGAAATCCATGGCGGAAGCAGCACTGCTCGAAGTGCTGATCGCCGATGGACAGCTGGATGCCGCCGAGCGGCGCCTCACCGCCGACCCAGGCGTCCTGGGAGGGGATGATCGCGACGGCTTGAGACTGCAGCTGGCCCGCGCGCGTGTAGGGCGCGGCGAGCTCGACCGCGCCGCCGCGCTGCTGCGCGGGGATTCGAGCGTCGCCGCACTGGCGGAACAGGGCTGGATCGCACTCTATCGCGGGGACCTGCGCGGTGCGACCGACGCGTTCCGGGCGGCGGGTCCCTACGCGGGGGAGCGGGCCGCGGCCACGGAGCGCACGGCCATGTTGGCGCTCGTGCAACAGATCACCACCGATACGCTGCCGGAGCTCGGCGCGGCCCTGCTCACGCTGGCACGCGGCGACTCGGCCGGCGCGATCACCGCCCTGCGCCGCGTCGCGAGCCAGCTCGAGCCGGCGGGCGGGCGAGCCGACCTCTTGTTGCTCGCGGGCCAGGTGGCCGCGCGGCTCGGAGGGGGGGGCCTGCAAGACTCGACCGCCGCCCGGCTGTTCGAGCAGGCGGCGCGGGAGGGCGGGACGGGCGCCGCCGCTCCGGCCGCAGAGCTCGAATGGGCGCGACTGCTCGTCCGCCAGGGCCGTGCGGCCGAGGCCATACAGCGGCTCGAGCATTTGATCCTCAGCTACCCCGGCAGCGCGTTCGTGCCCGAAGCTCGGCGCGAGCTGGAGCGGGCGCGCGGAGCCATCCCGAGATCATGAAGCGGCGCGAGTTCGTGCGCCTGACCAGCGCTGGGGTAGTGAGCGCCATCGTTCCATCGTTCCATCGTTCCCTCGTACCGTCGCTCTTGATTCCGATGGACGACGCCCAGTCCGATCACCTCAAAGCCTACGGCCTCGCGTATCGCGTGATCGCCGCTGGCCTCAAGGCCGAATGGCTCCTCAATTACCAAGGCGGCGCGTTTCTCTTGCCGGATGGTGACGCGATCCGGCGCGATGCGGCGTTGAGCGGCGTGCGCGCCGATCCTGTGGAGGCGGGCCGCGTCACCGCGATCCGTGGCGAGATCGAAGCGAACAACATGGACGCCGTGCCGCTCGAGAAGGCGCCCAAGGTCGCCGTGTACGCCCCACCGAACGCGGCGCCGTGGGACGACGCCGTCACGATGGCGCTGCAGTACGCCGGGATCCCCTTCACCAAGATCTGGGATCCCGAGGTGCTGGCGGGAAGTCTGAGAGAATTCGACTGGCTGCACCTGCACCACGAGGACTTCACCGGCCAATACTCGAAGTTCTTCCTCATCTATTCGGGCATGCCCTGGCTCGCGGACATGGTGCAGAGTAATGCTGCCACGGCCCGCCGCCTCGGATTCGGTACGGTACCGGACTTGAAGAAGGCGGTCGCGCGCGGCATCCACGAGTACGTGGCGAACGGCGGCTTCCTGTTTGCGATGTGCACTGCGACGGAGACGATTGACCTGGCGCTCGCGTCCCGCGGCGTGGACATCGCCGCGACATTCGCCGACGGCACGCCGATGGATCCCGAGGCCGATGCGAAGCTCGACTGGTCGCAGGCCTTTGCGTTCACGGGCGGCCACATCGAGCCCAATCCCCTGGTCGCGAGCTTCTCGGACATCGACGGTCATCAAGTCAACGCGCCCGGCCGCCGCCAGCCGCTCGGCGCCTTCAAGCTCTTCAACTTCAGCGCCAAGATCGACCCGGTGCCGGCGATGCTGGTCCAGAACCATCGGCAGGTGATCCCCGACTTCTACGGGCTGACCACCTCGTTCCTGCGTGCGCGGCTCAAGCCGGGCGCCACCATCCTCGCCGATGAGGAGGGCGCGCCGTGGGTCAAGTACGTCCACGGCGACCTGGGGAAGGGAACGTGGACCTTCTTCGGGGGCCACGACCCCGAGGATCCGCAGCACCAGATCGGCGATCCCCCCACGGACCTGTCGCTGCACCCGCACTCGCCCGGCTATCGCCTCATCCTCAATAATGTGCTGTTTCCGGCGGCCAAGAAGCGCGAGCTCAAGACGTGAGCGCGGAGCGCCTCACGCCGGCGGTGCGCGCGCTGCTGCAAACGGAGATCGCGGCCGCGCACGGCCGCGAGGTGTCGTTCGTGGTCCGCACCGACCCGAACGGGATGATCACGCAAGCGCGGGTGGTGGCGCGCGGGACGGTCGACGCCGTGTTGGCGCTCCCCGGCGTCGCCGAGCGCGGCGACATGCTGCTGCACAACCACCCGAGCGGTGTCCTCGATCCCTCAGGCGCCGATCTCGCCGTCGCGGCGCGGTTGCACGACGGTGGTGTGGGGTTCGGGATCGTGAACAACGCGGTGACGGCCTTGTACATCGTGGTCGAGACCCCGCGCCCGCGCAGCGTGACGCGCCTCGACCCGGTCGCGGTGGCCGCATTGCTGTCGGAAACAGGCCCGGTGGCCCGTGCGCTGGGCGGCACCACCTTCGAGGATCGCCCCGGCCAGCGCGACATGGCCGCGTACACCGCTGATGTCTACAACGACGGCGGCATCGCCTTGCTCGAAGCAGGAACGGGAGTGGGGAAGTCGTTCGCGTACCTGGTGCCCGCGCTCGAATGGGCCCGCACCAACGGCGAGCGTACGATCGTCTCGACCAACACGATCAACCTGCAGGAGCAGCTCGTCGGCAAGGATCTCCCGATTCTCGCCCGCGCCCTCTCGTCGGGAGACCGGCCGGTCACGTTCGCGTTGCTCAAGGGATGGCGGAACTATCTGTGCCTGGCGCGCTTGGATCAGGCGCGGGCGGGGCAGGACTCCTTGTTCGACGACGGGCGCGGCGCGGAGGTCGAATCGCTCGCGGCGTGGGCGGCGCGCACGGCGGACGGCAGCCTTGCCGACCTGGCCGAGGAGCCGTCGCCCGACGTGTGGGACGCGGTGGCCGCGGAGTCGGACCTGTGCACGCGGCTCAAGTGCCCCCACTTCGATCGCTGCTTCCTGTTCCAGGCGCGGCGCCGCGCCGCGGAGGCCGATGTCGTCGTCGTGAATCACCACCTGCTCGCGTCCGACCTGGCGGTGCGGATCGCGTCGGACAATTGGCAGGAGGCCGCGGTACTGCCGCCCTACCGCCGGCTCGTGATCGATGAGGCGCACCATCTCGAGGACGTCGCGGCTCAGCATCTCGGCTCGCAGGTGAGCATGCTCGGCGTCCAGCGGTTGCTCGGGCGGCTCGAGCGCAACGGCCGCGGCCTGCTCCCGACGCTCGCGGCCGAGCTGGCGACGCACAACGACCTGCTCGCCGCGGCGAGCCGCGACCTGCTCACCCAGAGCCTGCTCGACGCCCTCGTCGCCGCGCGCCGCGGCGCCGAGGAGCTCTTCGGCCGGCTCGGCCGGCGCCTGGCCGCGGATCCAGTCCTGAGGCTCACCGACGCGTTCTCGGAGGACGCGGTCTGGCCCGAAGGACTCGGCGTCGCGCTCGAGAACCTGCTGGTCGCGTTCGGCCGGTTGCGCGATGGCGTGGAGACGATCGCCGACCGCTTGTCGCTCGACGATCCCGCCGATGCCCGCGCGCAGCTGGTGGGCGAGCTGCGCGGCGTGGTGCGGCGGCTCGACACCGCTGCCGAAGCACTCAAGGCCGCGCTGCAGCCGCCGCCGGCCGCCTCACGCGCGTCGGTCCGTTGGTTGGAGCGTCGCGGCCGGAAGACCCCCAACCTCACGCTCGCGGCCGTGCCGCTCGATCTCGCCCCGGTGCTGAAGGACGCGCTGTTCGATCGGGTCGAGACGGCGGTGTTGACGAGCGCGACGCTCGCCGCCGGGGGGGAATTCACATTCCTCGAGGAGCGACTCGGGTTGGCGCTCCCACCCTCGCGCGTGACGATCCGCGAGATCCTCCCCTCGCCGTTCGATTTCCCATCCCAATGCGTGTTCGGCATCCCCACCGACGTCCCGGAGCCGCGCGAGGATGAGGCCGGCCACGACGCCAGCGTTGCCCGGATCCTCGTCGAGCTCGCCCATGCGTCGGATGGCGGCATCTTCGCGCTGTTCACGAGCCACGGAGCGCTGCGGCGCACGGCGGACGCGGTGCGTGGGCGCCTGGGCGGCCGTTGGCCGCTGCTCGTGCAAGGCGACGGACAGCGCGATCAGCTGTTGCGGCGCTTCCGTGAGGCGGGCTCCGCGATCCTGCTGGGGACGGACTCCTTCTGGGAAGGGGTCGACGTTCCGGGGCGTGCGCTGCGGGTTCTGATCCTCGCCAAACTGCCGTTCAAGGTGCCGAGCGATCCGTTAACCGCCGCACGCCTGGAGCGTCTCACCGACGCCGGTATCGACGGCTTCACGCACTACCTCGTCCCCCATGCGGCGCTCAAGCTGAAACAGGGGTTCGGCCGCTTGATTCGCAGCAAGACCGATGTGGGCGCCGTAATCCTCCTGGACCGTCGCGTCGTCACCAAACGCTACGGGGAGATGATCCTGGAGGGCCTGCCACCCGCGGCGAAGGCGATCGGCAACTGGGCGGACGTGCGGCGGGTGTTGGACGAGTTTTTCGCGCAGCACGGCATCGGCGCACCGGTGTAGTAACGAGATCCCGAACGAGGAGACGGCTGATGCGGAGCGCGACGCTGGCGTTGGTGGCCCTTGGAGCCCTTGGACTCGGCTGCGCGCCGGCGATGGGGCAGGGAGAGGGACGGGAGGGGGGAGGACGCGGCGGATTCGGGCGCATGGGTGGGGGGTTCGACGCCACCACCACACGCTACATCAACCCCGGGACGTTGGCGGGCCTGAACGGCTTCACGCACGCGGTCCGCGTCGGCCAGATGGTCTACGTCTCCGGGGAGGTGGCGCTCGACAGCATGGGCGCCTTGGTGGGCCCCGGCGATCTGGCGGCGCAGGCCCGCCAGGCGTTTGCGAATCTGGAGCTGGTGCTGGACATCGCCGGGGTGTCGCCCAGCGATGTGGTGCAGCTCAACGTGTACGTCGTCGGGCTCAAGCCGGCCGACTGGGCGATGGTGCGGGAGGCTGGCGCGAAGTTCTTCCCGCAGCGCAACCCGCCCGCGGGGACCGTCCTGGGAGTCGCCGCCTTGCCGCGCGAGGGATTGTTGATCGCCGTGGACGCCGTCGCCGTGATAAAGGCGACGTTTCGGCCTGTGCGGGAAGATCGCGCAGCGCCCCCGGAGGAATAGATTCCATGGTATGTACCGAATCGTTTGGGCGTTCGAGGTGAAGCCAGGAAACGCTCAAGCGTTCGAGTCGGCCTATGGACCCGAGGGCGAGTGGGTCAAGTTGTTTCGCAAGGCCCCGGGATATGCTGGAACGGAGCTCCTCAAAGACGTGGACGCCGCCGGACGTTACCTGACGATCGACCGCTGGCGCTCGCGCGACGATTTCTGGAAGTTTCGGGAAGCATTTCGCGCGGAATACCTGGCGCTCGACAAGCGCCTCGCCGTGTTGACGAAGCGCGAGACCCTGATCGGCGACTTCCAAAGCAATGGAGCAGCCTAGTGTCGGGATACAGCACGCGCGTCGCCCACCTGCCGATCTATCCGATGGCGGAGCTGCCCGCCATCAAACGCCGGCTGATCGCGCAGGGCGTGGACGTGATCGACGTCGGGGCGGGCGATGCCGACTTCGCGCCGCCGCGCGTCGCCGTGGAGGCCCTGGCGCGGGCCGCGCAGGACCCGGCTATGAGCCGCTACGCGTTCCAGCTGGGACTCCCGGCATTTCGTGAGGCGGCCGCGGACTACATGCGGCGCCGGTTCGGGCTGACGATCGACCCATTCACCGAGCTGCACCCGCTGCTCGGCTCCAAGGAGGGCATCGCCCACCTCGCCGCCGCGGTGCTCAACCCCGGCGACGTCGCGATCGTCCCGGTGCCCGGGTATGCCGTGTACCACGGTGGCACCGTCCTCGCGGACGCCGAGCCGTATCTCTATGACCTGACACCGCGCACCGATTTTCTGCTCGAGCTCGAAGAGATTCCCGCCGAGACGTTGAAGCGCGCGAAGCTCGTGTACCTGAACTACCCCAATAACCCGACCGCCGCGATCGCGTCGCGCGAGTATCTCGAGCGGATGGTCGGGCTGTGCCGGCGTCACGACATCCTGCTCTTGTACGACAACCCGTATTGCGAGATCACGTTCGACGGGTACGTCGCGCCCAGTATCTTCGAGATCCCCGGCGCCAAAGATGTCGCGGTCGAGTTTCACTCCCTCTCGAAGAGTTTCTGCATGACGGGGTGGCGGCTCGGCTGGGCCGTCGGGCGCACCGATCGGATCGCCGCGTTGGCGAAGGTCAAGAACTACGTGGACACGGGCGCGTTCCTTCCCGTGCAGGTCGCGGGGGCGGAGGTCCTGAAGCAGGCGGAGCATCTCGCGGCGGGGTACGCGGCGCAGTTCCAGGAGCGGCGCGATGCGATTCTCCCGGCGCTGCGCGCCAACGGCTTTGAGGCGGAGACGCCGCGCGCCACGATGTACCTGTGGGTGCCGCTCCCCGAAGGGCTGGCGTCGGCCGCGTTTCAGACGCGCGCGCTGGAGGAGGTCGGCGTCGTGACGCTGCCGGGGAGCGCCTTCGGCGCGGGCGCGGAGGGGTTCTTCCGCATCGCGCTCACGGTCGGGACGCCGCGCCTCGTCGAGGCGGCGGAGCGGCTGGGAAAGGTGCTCGCCGCTGTTTGAGCGCCGGGTTCCGCGCCTGCGGGTGGGCCGCGCGTGGTTCCTCACCGCGCTGCTCCACGTCATCGCGCTCATTCTTGCCGTGACGATCCCGTGGCAGGCGCCGCGCCGGCCGCAGTACATCGTGTTGCAGCCGCCGGACACGGTCGCGTTTACGCCGTTCCGCGATACGCGGCGCAACCGCACTCGGGGGCCGACGGTCGGGACGTCGCGCCGCGAACCGCCGCCGGAAACACCGCCCCCGCCTCCGCCGCCCGTATCTGCCGCGACGCCGTCGGACACCGGCTCCACCATGCCGGCCTACGATCCCAACGCGTCGACGCTGGCGCCGCACGTGGGAGACGGGCGTCTGTGGGTGAGCCCGCGCCCCGCGCTGCCCGCGACGGTGGCTGACGCGCTGTACGGCGACACCGTGGGCCGCAACGAGGCGGCCGTGGGGCGGCTGCGGGCGATGGTGGACTCGCTCAACCAGATCTACGACCAGATCCAGCGCGAGCGGCAGCGGCCGTCGTGGACGGTGGGGGGCGGCGACAGCGGCATCCCGAAGTTCGGCATCGACTCGCAATACATCCACATCGCGGGGATCAAGATTCCCACGATGGCGCTGGCGCTGCTCGGCAACCTGCTGCCGCAGGGGAATTACGACGAGGAGCTCAGGTCGCGACAGCTCCAGGCGATGCGCGAGGATATCCTGCGCGCCGCCGACCGCGCCCAGACCTTCCAGGACTTCCGCCGCTACGTGCGCGAGCTGCGCGAGCGCAAGCAGGCCGAGCGTGATGCGGAGCGGCGGCGTCGCGCGCAGGACACGACGACGGTCATCCCCTGAAGCAAAACGGGGGAGCCATCGGCTCCCCCGCGGTCGTGCGTTCTCCTACACAATCTATTGTCGGACGAGCGTACCGCGAATCTCCCCGCCCGTGTGCGCCTTGGTGTGGATGTTGACGTACGCCCGCCCCGCGCGCATCAGCGCCAGGATCGAATCCGCGACGTTCGCCTGCGAGCCGACGGTCGCGGTACCCGTGAACCCCGGACCGGTGGCCGCCGGGTTGAAGTTGACCTGCACGTTGCCGGCGACCGAGTCGGCCGCGTGGCGGTGGATATGCCCCAGAATGATGCTGTCGATGGCGGTGACGATATCGACTTTCCAGGTGACCTGGCTGCCGAGCACCGTGACGATCGCGGTGCCCGTCGCCGTCGTGGTGACCGGCGTCGGCGCTTCGTTGGCGCCGTTCAGGGTCGCGGTGTAGACCTCGAGTCCGGCCGGAATGCCCGTGGTGTCGTCCTTGCAGGCCACGCCGATCGCGGCGACGGCTGCCAGGGCGGTAAATACGCGCGGTGCGCGCATACAACCTCCTTGGACTGCT
>WNFM01272973.1_pt2 | contig 11415 bp, 9 predicted proteins | sample 5400271 | NCBI WGS metagenome assembly WNFM01 (sample SAMN13153352, study PRJNA577476) | soil metagenome | isolation source: 60 cm saprolite on Douglas fir-dominated hillslope | place: USA:California | collected 2013-09-17 | reverse complement strand
CGGCTTTTACGGGTGTCTTGCTGCAACGCACAACTAACGCGCGGCGCCTTCGCCGATCAGGGCGAAGGGCGCCCAGAACGCCGGATAGGCGTTTCGCGGTGAGGAAGTATCGTTGAGATAGGCCAGCATCGCCTGACGCAGCGCCTCGGCGCGGCCGAGTTTCGGATCGGCCTTGAGACGATCGAAGGTCGATATCGAAAGCCGGGTCGCGGCTTCCGAATTGACCGCCCAATGCGAAACCAGCAGCGCCCGCGCGCCGGCATAGAAGAACGCGCGCGCCAGGCCCGACAGCGCTTCAGCCCCGGGCTTGTCGCCTGCAATCGTGTTGCAGGCTGAAAGCACCACCCAGTCGGCATTGAGTTTCAATTGCGCGACTTCACTCGCGGTGAGCAGACCGTCGTCGAAATCGGTGGGCGTCGTGGGAATGCTGAGCACCAGCGACGGTTCGGCAACGCCCTTGACGTCGCCGGCGACCAGACCATGCGTGGCGAAATAGACGATGCCGTAGTCGGCAAGCGGCGTGCGCTTCACCGTGGTCTCGCTGGCGTCCTCGCCGAGATGAATATCGGACGCAGCGACACCAAGGTCCTTGGCAACGGCGTTGAGTTCGTCGGCCGTATCGGGCAACTGCGCCAACGCACCGGCAAGCCGCGCACGATCGACGCCGGCGCCTTGCCAGAAGTCGGTATAGGCACCGGTCGCAAGACTCCGCGCTGCGGTCTTGGTAGAGCGCTGGCCATCCGAAGGCTTCGCACCGGGATTGAACAGCGGATCGCCAAAGCCCGTCATCGGCTTGGTGCTCTCCTCCTTGCGCGCCAACACGCGTAGCGTTTTCAGACTTGCTGCGGATGGCAGCACCGAGACGGCCTGACGTTTCAACAGCCATGCCGCCTCGCGATAGCCCTCGAATTTATCCGGGATCGCGGCCGCCGGCTTCTCGGTCACCAGCAGATGGAACGGCAGCGCCGTCAACGCACCAGATGGCACGACCAGCAGCGACGGCTTGTCTTTCACCAGCGCTTCGACCGGCGCCAGCAGCGTTCCGTACAATTCATTGGCAAGCGCCAGATCGAACAGGCCGGACTTGCCGGACGCATCGCTCGCCTTGCCGACATCGAGGCCGCGCCGGAACGCGGCAACTTTCTGCGACAGGGCTTCCGCGCCTGATGGAATCGAGCGCCAGTCGACCCGGTCGCGCGTCATCGCGAATACGTAGCTTTCTTTCTCCGCGACGGCGAACAGCACCAGCGCTTCCTGATCGGACAGCAGTGCCTGCATCTCCTTGGCCTTCAGCGGCAACGGATTCGACAGCGCGGCGTAATCGGGAAATTCGACGGCAAAAGTTTTTTGCAGGCTCATACGCTCGGCGGCAATGACCGCAAGCCGGTCGCGACTTCTCTGCTCAGAAGCCGCGTCGCGTTTGGCGCGCTCCTTCGAGACGGCGGCAACAATCGCCTTGTCCAGCGTCTCGGCCTCGGCAGCGAGATCCTGATCGCGGCGCACCAGTTGCGCGAGCCGGTCGGTCCCTGCGGCCAGCCGCACTGCGAGCTTGTTGACGGCGGATGCCGCGGAAGACTGAGTGCCGGCCTGAACCGCGTTGAGGGCATCGTCGAGCGCCTGTTCTGACGGCATGAGCTGCTGCTGTTGCGCGGCAAGCAGCACCGGCAACGCGACGCGGATCTGGGCGCGGCCGCCGGCCAGCGTCTTCTCGGCCAGCGGCAACGCATCTGCGGTGCGGCCCTGCGTCTGATAGAGGAAAGCCAGATTGTTCAGCGAGACCGCGGCATCGGGATGATTGGCGCCAAGCGCCGTTTCGCGGATTGCAGCCGCCCGCTGATAGAGCGGCAAGGCATCGGCGTAACGGCCCTGCCGTTCGTAGAGGTCAGCGAGGTTGTTCAGCGAGCGCGCGACATCGGGATGATCGCGTCCGAGCACCTTTTCGCGGATCGCCAGCGAGCGCTTGATCAGCGGTTCGGCCTCGGCATAGCGGCCCCGGACCTTGTCGACCTGGCCGAGATTGTTCAACAGCGTCGCGACCGCGGGATGCTCAGGCCCCGCTGCTTTTTCGTAGATCGCCAGCGCGCGCTTGAACAATGGTTCGGAATCGTTGTGGCGGCCGAGCTTTTCGTACAGCGTCGCCATGTTGTTGAGGGACTGGCCGAGATCGGTTTGGCCACTGCCCGGAGATCTTTCGCGGATCGCGAGCGCGCGTTTGAACAGCGGCTCGGCTTCAGTGAACCGTTCCTGCCGCTGATACAGCGCCGCCAGATTGTTCAAGGCGGACGCGATCTCCGGCGAATCGAGACCCGCCGTCTTTTCCAGGATTGCGATCGCGCGCTTGAGCAGCGGCTCCGCCTCGCCATCCCTGCCCTGACTGCCATAGACCTGCGCCAGATTGTTCAGCGCCGCACCGACGTCGCGATTATTGGGACCGAATTTCTTCTCGAGGCTTTCGACCTGTCCCTGCGCCAGGGCTGCCGCTTCGGCATATTTTCCGGCGCGACTGAGCTCGTTGATCTTGGCGCTGAGTGCTGCGGCTCCCTGCGCGCAGGAAGGTGCGCCAAGGCAGGAGCCCGACAACAGCGCGAGGCACAGCGAAAATGCAAAACGATTGCGAGATTTCATGATCCAGACTTGCGTTGGCCAAAGTGAAGCGGGCTTGGGTTAAGTCGCGCCACCGGCCGCGCCCGTTCAAATCAGCCCTTCGCCCGCGCCTCCCCGGCAAGCCACACCAGCATCTTGCGCAAGCCTGTGCCGCTGGTGACCCGTTCCGGGAAATCCAGCCGCAGGACCGTCGCGCCGGCCTGCATGTCCATGCCGTCGGGGTCGCAGCCGGTGCAGGTCCAGTCGGCGCTCGCGGCGCCGAGCAGTTTGGTGGCATAGAGGTTCATCGCCTCGCGGTGATCCTCGTTCATGTGCTCGACAGCGCCCTGTTCGGCCTCCAGCAACTCGCCGGCATCCCTGATATCGGTCAGGAACTGCACCGGCGTGAGGTCGATGATGCGGCCAAAACCGGCGACCAGATGGGCGGCGGACGGGATGATCCGGAAGAACGAGAAATCCTTGAAATCGACAAAGGCTTCCGCCGACGGATGGGCGTTGAGGTAGCGCCGGCGTAGCATTTCGGCGGCTTCGCCCGCGGCCTCCTCGGCCCGACCCGCCAGCATGATCCGCGCGCCCTCCAGCGGATCGCCCGCGGCACGTTCGTCCAGCATCAGCGACACCCTGTTGTCGGCGAGGATGTTCTTCGTATGCAGCGCCAGCCGCGAGATCAGCAGGATCGGCGAGGCATCGGCGTGGCTGGCGACATTGACCAGCGAGCAATAGGGATCGCCGCTCCCGGCCATCAGGGTCGCCAGCGCCCCCTGGCGGCTGCGCCGCAGCAGCGAACGGGCCAGGCTGGAAGGATTGAAATCTGCGGTCGATTGCATCGTTTTGATCCAGCCATCTTATTGCAAAAAGGGGGTTTTCCCGGCCCGCGAGGGTGCTATATGGGGGGTAACGCATCGCCCGTGGAAGCGCTTTTGCGGAACTCGGTCACACTTCAGCCCAGCTTGCATTGCTCGTTGACCGTATACGAAGCCCATTTATGCGGCGCATAGCTGGATTGCCCGCCGTTTAAGCCACTGTCTCATTCGAAAGCAGGCTCATGCCCACAATCGCCCTGGTCGATGACGACCGCAACATTCTCACTTCCGTCTCGATTGCGCTCGAAGCCGAAGGCTATCGCATCATGACCTATACGGATGGTGCATCGGCGCTGGACGGGTTCCGCACTTCGCCGCCGGATCTGGCGATCCTCGATATCAAGATGCCGCGCATGGACGGCATGGAGACGCTGCGGCGGCTGCGGCAGAAGTCAGATCTGCCGGTGATCTTCCTGACGTCCAAGGACGAGGAGATCGACGAATTGTTCGGCCTCAAGATGGGCGCCGACGATTTCATCCGCAAGCCGTTCTCGCAGCGCCTGTTGGTCGAGCGCGTCAAGGCCGTGCTTCGCCGCGGCCAGCCCAAGGATCCGACCGCCGCGCCGAAGGAGCCGGATGCCAGGGCGCTGGACCGCGGCCTGCTGCGGATGGATCCGGAGCGTCACACCTGCACCTGGAAGAACGAACCGGTGACGCTGACGGTGACGGAATTTCTGATCCTGCAGGCGCTGGCGACGCGCCCGGGTGTGGTGAAAAGCCGCAACGCGCTGATGGACGCGGCCTATGACGATCAGGTCTATGTCGACGACCGTACCATCGACAGCCACATCAAGCGGCTGCGCAAGAAGTTCAAGGTGGTCGACGACGATTTCGAGATGATCGAGACGCTGTACGGCGTCGGCTATCGCTTCAAGGAAGCCTGATCTGCGTTTATTACGGGGTTTGTTGACTGACGCCGCCGCGCGGCTCGGATAGGATGCCCGGGCAGTATATGCGAGTGGCGCGCATCGCGGGACGTACGTCGAGACAACCGGGCAGTTTTGGCCATTGCTAGATCGAACGCAGCCTGATCCAGGCCTTAGCAACGAGGACGCTTCCGAGCGCCTCGATCAGTATCTTGCTGCCGAAGATAACCCGCTCGACAAAGGCTGGCGGCGGCCGCTGAGCTGGCTGCGGAGTTTTTCTTCGCCCTGTCGTTCTCGAGCCTCACCCGGCGCATCGTCTCGCTCAATCTCGCGGGTCTCGTCGCGCTGGTGGCGAGCATTCTCTACCTCTCGCAATTCCGCGCCGGCCTGATCGACGCCCGCGCGCAGAGCCTCTTGGTGCAGGCCGAGATTATCGCCGGCGCCATAGCGGCATCCGCCACCGTCGAAACCAACACCATCACCATCGATCCCGACCGGCTGCTCGACCTCAAGCCCGGCGAAAGCTACGGCGTGCCGGACGAATATTCCGGGCTCGATTTCCCGATCAATCCGGAACGGGTAGCCCCGGTGTTGCGGCGGCTGATCTCGCCGACCAAGACCCGTGCCCGCATCTATGGCGGCGACGGCGGCATGATTGGCGACGTGCTGCGTTTCGAATTGCCGCCGCCGACGCTGGAGAAGCCGGGCTTCGTCGAGCGCGCCATGGTCGCGATCCGTACCTGGCTCAATCGCGGCGACCTGCCGCTGTACCGCGAACTCGGGCCTGAGAACGGCAAGGGCTATCTGGAAGTCGTGCGGGCGCTCGACGGCATCAAGACCAGCATGGTGCGCGTCAACGACCGCGGCGAGGTGATCGTGTCGGTCGCGGTGCCGGTGCAGCGATTCCGCGCCGTCCACGGCGCGCTGATGCTATCGACGCAAGGCGACGACATCGACCAGATGGTGACCGCCGAACGGCTCGCGATCCTGAAAGTCGGCGGCGTTGCCTCCGCCGTCATGATCGTGCTGTCGCTGCTGCTGGCGAGCACGATCGCGGGTCCGGTGCGACGGCTGGCCGACGGTGCCGAGCGCGTCCGCCGCCGCATCCAGACCCGCGTCGAGATTCCCGATTTCACCCGCCGCCGCGACGAGATCGGCCATCTCTCCGGCGCGCTGCGCGAAATGACCAACGCGCTCTATAGCCGGATCGAGGCGATCGAGATGTTCGCCGCCGACGTCGCCCACGAACTGAAGAACCCGCTGACCTCGCTGCGGTCGGCGGTCGAGACGCTGCCTTTGGCGCGCAACGAAACCAGCCGCGCACGGCTGCTCGAGGTGATCGAGCACGACGTCAAACGGCTCGACCGCCTGATCTCGGATATTTCCGATGCCAGCCGGCTCGATGCCGAACTGCAGCGGCAGGACATGGCCCCGGTCGATTTGCGCCGCCTGCTGACGACGCTGACGACGGTCGCCAACGAAACCCGGCTTGGACATGACGTCGGCGTCGAGGTCCGCTTCGAAGGCCGCGGCCCGACCGACGCATTCTCGGTGCCGGGCCACGATTCGCGGCTCGGACAGGTGATTTCCAACCTGCTGTCCAATGCGCAATCCTTCTCCGCCGCCGGCGGCAAGGTGCGCATCGTTTGCCGCCGCGTGCGGTCGGAAATCGAAATTACGATCGACGACGACGGACCGGGTATCGGCGAGGATGCGCTGGAGCGCATCTTCGAGCGCTTCTACACCGACCGGCCGCATCAGGGCTTTGGCCAGAACTCTGGCCTCGGGCTGTCGATTTCCAAGCAGATTATCGAGGCCCATAGCGGGCGGATCTGGGCCGAGAACCGCCCGGGCCCGGCCGATCCCGAGGGTCAGCCGACGGCTGCCGGCGCGCACTTCGTGGTCCGGCTGCCGGCGCCATGACCTCGGCTGCGCCATGACGACCGCCCCCAGCGTCCACGCCTCCGCGGTGCTGGTCGGCCAGCATGCCGTGCTGATCCGCGGGCCCTCGGGCGCCGGCAAGTCACGGCTGGCGTTCGACCTGATCCTCGCCGGGCGTGCCGGACAGCTCCCGGTGGCCGTTTTGGTCGGCGACGACCGTGTCCATCTCGACACAGTCGCCGGACAATTGTGGGTTCGCCCGGCACCGAAACTGGCCGGTTTGATCGAGGTCAGGGGGCTCGGAATCCGGCGTTGCGAGTTCGCGGCCGAGGCTGTCGTCGGCCTCGTGGTCGATCTTGCGGCCGCAGACGCCGAGCGGCTGCCGCCGCCGGAATCGCTCTCGATACGCCTAAATGGTGTTTTGCTACCGCGAATCCCCGTCTCCGCTGGCTATTTACCCCTTCCTCTGGTTGTCGCCGCACTGACGACAACTGAGAGTTCATCTTCCGGTAACCATTCGGCCGATTGTGTGAAGGGGTTTGGTAACCATATAAGCCCCACTATCGCGACCGAATAAGACCGGCGCAGTCTCCCATTCCTTCCGCCAAATTCCGGGAGATAGCCAAGATGCCCTCTTGCGCGGGGCCTCTGGATGGTCAAAGTGGCGCGTTCGTGCGGTGCACCAAAAAGCGCCCACGAGGAGTTTCCGATGATTGGTCTAGTGCTTGTGACCCATGGGCGCCTTGCCGACGAGTTCAGGGCGGCGCTCGAACATGTCATGGGTCCACAGAAACAAATTGAAGCCATCACGATTGGGGCCGAGGACGACTCCGATTTGTGTCGAAGCGACATCATCGAAGCGGTGAACCGCGTCGACAGTGGTGACGGCGTCGCTATCCTCACCGACATGTTCGGCGGAACCCCCTCCAACCTCGCAATCTCCTGTATGAGCCGCCCGAAGGTGGAAGTGCTCGCAGGCATCAATCTTCCCATGCTGGTCAAGCTCGCCAAGGTGCGCGAGGAGCGTTCGCTCCCCGACGCCATCGCCATGGCCCAGGAAGCCGGCCGCAAATACGTCACCATCGCCAGCCGCGTCCTCGCCGGCAAATGAGCGACGAGGCCGAGCCCGAAAACGAAATCGGGCTGAGCGTCCCTAACGGCGCCGTCTCGCGCGAACTACTCATCATCAACAAACGCGGCCTGCACGCCCGTGCTTCGGCCAAATTCGTCCAGATGGTCGAACGCTTCAATGCCGAGGTGTTTGTGACACGCGGCAACGAGACTGTCGGTGGCAACTCGATCATGGGATTGATGATGCTGGCGGCGGGACCCGGCACCACGGTGACGGTCGCCGCCATCGGCCCCGACGCCCAGGCCGCTGTCGATGCGCTCGCCGCCCTGATCGCCGACAAGTTCAACGAAGAAGGCACGTGAGTGGCTGCTTTTACCTCTCCCCGCTTGCGGGGAGAGGTCGGATCGCCCTTGCGATCCGGGTGAGGGGGTACAGGTCTATCAATCGGCGATCGCATTCGCGGAGAGAGCCCCTCACCCCAACCCTCTCCCCGCAAGCGCGGGGCGAGGGAGAAGAACCCTCAAAACGGGTTAGTCACGATGCCGCCATCGACGCGGAGCGCGGCGCCGTTGGTGGCGCTGGAGGCCTTCGAGCAGACGTAGCAGATCAGATTGGCGACCTCTTCCGGCGTAGCGTAACGCTGCAGCAGCGAGGCCGGCCGGCGCTCGGTGAACATGCGCGAGGGCGCGCGCGGCCATGCGCACCGGCGCCATTTCGACCCAGGTCGGACCGGGCATCACCGAATTGACGGTCACGTTGGTGCCTTTGGTCGTTTCAGCCGCGCCGCGCGCGATCACGAGCTGGGCCGACTTGGAGAAGCCGTAATGCACCATCTCCTTCGGGATGTAGACGCCGGACTCGCTGGAGACGAACACGACGCGGCCCCATTCCCTGTTGTCCAGCATGCGCTTCAGGTAATGCCGTGTCAGGCGAACCCCGCTCATGACATTGACCTCGAACATCCGCGACCAGTCGGAATCGGCGATCTCGAAAAACCCCTTCGGCTCGTAGATGCCGAGATTGTTGACGAGAATGTCGACTTCGGGGAATTGCGCCAGCAGCGCGTCGCAGCCTTCGGCGCTGCCGAGATCGAACGCAGCGGCATGCACCCTGGCCGACGGTGCGGCCTCCCGCACTTTCGCCATCGCCTCCGCAACAGCCGCCTTCTCGCGGCCGTTGACGATGACCTCCGCGCCCATTTGCGCGAGACCGATGGCGGAGGCGAGCCCGATGCCCCGCGTCGAGCCGGTGACGAGCGCCATCTTGCCTGTCAGGTCGAGATCCATCCGTAGTCCCCTTCGAATTTCTGATGAGCGCTATTTGGCCGGCGGCACGACGAAGATATTCCACACCGTCGCCGCACCGGCGATACCGAGCGTAAACCGACGGGTGGTGATCACCATGCGCTCGCCATTGGCGGCATGGAGCTTCATCCAGGCCTCGCATGCTTCCAGCTTCCAATCACCGGTTTCGCAGACACCGATGAAGCCGAAGCGTTTGGCTTCGTCGAGCGAGGTCAGGCCTGATGACCACGGCTCGTTCGGCGTCAGCGGCGCCGGATGATCGGGGCTGTAAAAGGTGATGGGCTCGCCGGTATCGGTATAGGCAGCAACCACCGGCCAGCGCGAATGAAACCGGGTTTGCCACACGTCGGTCAGTTCGCGCGCCAGTTCGGAACGCGCGCGATACGTAGCGCCTTCATTGCGCTTCTGATCCAGTTCATAGGCGACGATCTTCGGCGAGGCCACGAGCACGACGAGCGAAATCACCAGCCAGGTCGCCACAATGTTCGACAGCGCGATCTGCCGCACCCGCAGCCCGGGTATCGCGACCAGCGCCAGCGGCACCAGGAAGAACAGCGAGATGCCCCAGTCGGTCTTGATGTAGATATGGAAGATCACCGCCCCGAGCGGCGGCCCGATCGCCACGATGGCCTGGACGATCCAGACGTTGAGCGCCTGCGAAACATTCACACCGGGATTTGGCCCGCGCGACCAGAACGGGACAAGCTTCCAGCGCCACGGCTGCCACGCCAGCGCCAACGCCCCCAGCACCACCGGGAGCATCAGCAGCGCAAAGTTATGGCCGAGATAGCCGAGCGCGAGATCATGGATCTGGGCGCGGTCAGTGATGGTATAGCTGTCGCCGGCATAGCTGAGTGCGACGAAATTCACCTGCTTCAGCCACAGGAAGTGCGGGATCATCGCCACCACCAGCGTCGCGATCGCGACCCACGGCGCCGGCGAACGCAGGAATTGCAGACGCGCGGGGTGAATCAGCGCGGCAAGACCGATGGCGCCGATCATGGTCAGCACCCAGTATTTGGTCATCAACGCCAGCGCGCCGGCAAGCCCAAGCCAGATGCCGGATTTCACGCTGCGTTTTTCAAACGCGTCGAGATAGGCCAGCATCAGCAGAGGCAGCGTCACGAGCTGCAGAATATCCGGATTGTATTTAAAGCCCTTGAAATTGAAGATCGGATAGAGCGCGAGCATCACCACGACCAGGAAGGCGCGGCGGCGATCGACCACGCGCAGCGCCAGCAGCCAGCAGATCACGAGCCCGCACCCCAGCGTCGTCATCGCCAGCGCATAGGTCGCCCAGTCCTTGACCGGAAAGATCATGAACCAGACGCCGGCGACCCAGCCTGACAGCGGCGGGTGCTTGCCATAGCCGAGCAGGAATTTCTGACCCCAGGCATAGGCCTCCGCGACGTCCATATGGATGTCCTGGCCGGTCTTCAGGTTGACCAGAATCAGGGTCCACAGCACGGCATGGACCGTGGCAAAGCCGATCACCAGCCACAGGCTGGCCTTGGGATCGCTGGCGCGCGAGGCCAGCCATGCCCCAAGCCGCCGGAGCGAGGGAACACGCTTGCCGCTGGAGGTCGCGGGCAAAATGGATGCAGTCGACATACTTCCGTGCGTAGCGCGTTTTTCGTTGCTATGGAATCAGCCAAGCGTGAAGAAAGCCCCTTAAAATACAGCAATATGGTTGCCGCACGGGGATGTGAATGCTATCCCGCGCCCCATGACAACGGTCCCCATTTCCAACATCCGCAACTTCTCCATCGTCGCCCATATCGACCATGGCAAATCGACGCTGGCCGACCGCCTGATCCAGATGACGGGCGGGCTGACCGATCGCGAGATGGCGGGCAAGGAACAAGTGCTCGATTCCATGGATATCGAGCGCGAGCGCGGCATCACCATCAAGGCGCAGACCGTCCGGCTGAGCTACCACGCCAAGGACGGCAAGGATTACATCTTCAACCTGATGGACACGCCCGGCCATGTCGACTTCGCCTACGAAGTCTCGCGCTCGCTGGCGGCCTGCGAGGGATCGCTGCTGGTGGTCGACGCCAGCCAGGGCGTCGAAGCGCAGACGCTCGCCAACGTCTATCACGCGCTCGACGCGGGTCATGAGATCGTGCCGATCCTCAACAAGGTCGATCTCCCGGCGGCCGAGCCCGAGAAGGTCAGGCAACAGATCGAGGACGTGATCGGCATCGACGCCTCCGACGCCGTGATGATCTCGGCCAAGACCGGCCTCGGCGTTCCCGACGTGCTGGAAGCGATCGTCACCCGCCTGCCGCCGCCGAAGGGCGACCGCGGGGCGACCTTGAAGGCGCTCCTGGTCGATAGCTGGTATGACGTCTATCTCGGCGTCGTCGTGCTGATCCGCGTCGTTGATGGCGTGATGAAGAAGGGCAGCCGCATCCGCATGATGGGCACCAACGCCGCCTATGACATCGAGCGCGTCGGCTTCTTCACGCCGAAGATGACGCAGGTCGACGAGCTCGGCCCCGGCGAAATCGGCTTCATCACCGCGGCGATCAAGGAAGTCGCCGATACGAGAGTTGGCGACACCATCACCGACGACCGCAAGCCGGTCACCGAGATGTTGCCGGGCTTCAAGCCGGCCATTCCCGTCGTGTTCTGCGGCCTGTTCCCGGTCGATGCCGACGATTTCGAAACGCTGCGCGCGGCGATGGGAAAATTGCGCCCCAACGACGCCAGCTTCTCGTTCGAGATGGAAACCTCGGCAGCGCTGGGCTTCGGTTTCCGCTGCGGCTTCCTCGGGCTGTTGCATCTGGAGATCATCCAGGAGCGTCTGCAGCGCGAGTTCG
>WNFM01267567.1_pt3 | contig 11416 bp, 9 predicted proteins | sample 5400271 | NCBI WGS metagenome assembly WNFM01 (sample SAMN13153352, study PRJNA577476) | soil metagenome | isolation source: 60 cm saprolite on Douglas fir-dominated hillslope | place: USA:California | collected 2013-09-17 | reverse complement strand
GATTTCGTCGACATAAATAATTCCGTACTGAGCTAAATCCTGATCACCATCTGCCCGCTGCACCAATTCGCGGACCAAATCCTCCACATCTCCTCCAACGTAACCGGTCTCGCTGAATTTAGTCGCATCAGCCTTGACGAACGGAACACCGACCAGTTCAGCGATATGTTTGACCAAATAGGTTTTGCCAACTCCGGTAGGCCCTAAGATCACGACATTGCTCTTGGTATACTCAATCGCTCCCGCGGCCTTCGGATCCTCTTTTTCCAGGCGGCGAATCAAATTCACGTGGTTGTAGTGATCACAGACCGCGATCGCCAGCGTTTTTTTGGCATCGTCTTGCCGAATAACGAAGCGATCGAGATGCGCTTTCACCTGCCTTGGAGTCAGACGAAATTCGAGCGGATCAAAATTCTGTGCCGGCTGGACCGGGGGTTCTTCCTCGGTGGTCTCCGGCTGGGTGAACGCCGCCACGGACACCTTGTCGCCAAAGTTCGCCTTCATGAACTCCTGGATCTTCTTCTGCAGCTCTTCTGGCGACGGATATGGTGTTTCTGCCATTGACTAGCTTAAACCGGGCGATTTCGCACCGCAAGACACCCTTCACCTCAATTGCGGAATGCGAATCGCGAATTACGAAGTGTGAAATCCGAATTTCGCAATCGGGCCTTTCTCCGATAACCGAGCCCGATTGCAGAGCCCTTTGCATCGGATGCACTATCCGGGCTAGCTTTCCATTTATGACGATCTTCCCCCCAAAACCCATCCGGTTTGCAGCGTTGCTCTTTGCTTGCTTCGTCACAGCAGCCTTCGCCGACCAGAAAGAAAATTTTCAAATTCGGGTTTCCGGCCTGGGGCCGAACGGCCAAATTCCCAACGACTTTGCTTTCAACCAATTTGGTTGTTACGGAAAGAATGTATCGCCGGAGATTAGCTGGAGCGGCGTACCAGCGGAGACCAGGAGCTTCGCGCTTGCCGTCTGGGATTCGGACGCTCCCAAGGCGAGCAGTTTCTATCATTGGATGATCGTGAACATCCCTGGTTCAGCCCATAGTTTGCCGGCGGGAGCTGGGAACCTCGATAAACGGCTGGCGCCGGCAGGAGCCGTACAGTTGAAAAATGATTACGGAGAACCCGGCTATGGTGGCCCTTGCCCGCCGGGACACCAGCTCCATCACTACCACTTTGCACTCTTCGCGCTTAAGGCAGACCGTCTCCCAATCGATCAACGGACCGCCCCGACTACCGCAGCCGCTGAGTTCCAGAAAGAAGTCTTGGGCAAGGCGGAGGTCGTCGCGACCTACCGTCGGGAATAACGCCGTTATCGCCGTGAAACTGAACCAGCACGCCGGGTGTTTTACGGTCTCCGCCAAGCGACGCCGATTGCCCGTTCAGTTTCCGCGCGCTCTCGGCATTTCCGGCGCTATTCCCGGTCAGGCCTCGTAATCGGTTTGGCTACGCAACGACTCCTTGAGGAGCTCCATCAGGTAGTCATACCGGCTGAGTCCATTGATGAGTCGGTGCAATTCCAGGCGTTCGGCGTCTTCTGGGTCCAGCGCTCCCCAGAGGGCATTGATGCAAGCTTGGGTCTCCAGCTTCGAAGGCATAGCTCAATCAACGGCAAAATATATTGCGGCTTTAGCCGAGATTTTGCGGCCGGGATCGCGGTCTCGACTACCGTTCCGAACGCTTTGCCTCGTCCCAAAGCCGATCCAGCTCCGACAAAGAAAGCGCCGAAAGCTGGGTACCCTTTTCTGCGGCGAGCGTTTCTATCGCGCGGAACCTTCGGGTGAACTTTTCGGTAGCCGTTTGCAAGAGGCCCTCCGCATCCAAGCTTCGTTTTCGTGCAAAATTCACAATTGAAAATAAAAGATCACCTAATTCTTCCGAAAGTTCGTCGGTATCCTTTGCCACTTCCATTTCGGAAATTTCCTCGCGAATCTTCGCCAACACGTCACCCGCTTCTGGCCAATCCAGTCCGGCACGCGCCGCTTTCATCTGCACTTTCTGGGCTTTAGCTAACGCCGGCAGTGTTCGCGGTATTCCATCAATGATCGATTTTCGCTCTTGCTTCTCCGAGCGCTTGATTGCGTCCCATTGACGCAAGACGGCGTCACTGGTGGAAAGCTTGTTTTCACCGAAAACGTGTGGATGCCGGAGCACAAGCTTATCGGCGATCCGATCGCCGATTTGGTCAAAATCAAATCGGCCTTCTTCAGTTGCCATCTGTGCGTGCAGGACTACCTGGAGCAAAACGTCACCAAGTTCCTCGAGAAGAGCTTCGTCATCCTGATCATCGATCGCGTCGATGAGCTCGTAACACTCTTCCAGCAAATGGGGCTTGAGCGTTGCGTGAGTCTGCTCGCGGTCCCAAGGGCAGCCATCGGGCGCTCGCAATTTGGCTACGATTTCCCGCAAGCGATCAATAGAGGAAGTCATAGGAGGCTAAGGGAGACGAAGGAGGAAGCAGCAGGCTGCTTTGCCGTCTCAGTTATCATCCTGCTCCAGTAATTTTGCGCGTGCCCGCTCCAGACTGTCTCGCTCCTTCGAAGTGAGACTCGCCAGGCCATGCTTGGAAATTTTGTCCAGCAACCGATCCATCTCGCTGAGGTCAGTAGTCTGTTGATCGCGAGCAGACGCCTTCGCTAATGAGGAGGGCCGAGCTACGACCTTGAATTTCGGCCGTCGCCAGAACTCGAACGGATTGGGGATGCGCGGAAGTTCACCACCATGTTGCAGATACCGGATGTACCCGAAAGAAGCAGCACAGATGAGCGTAAAGACAAGGGCGGAGAGCCAGTTCTGCCGGCTCACTAGAACCAATAGCCAAATGGCATAAGCACCAATGGCGAGCCACTTCACCGGAATTAGACCGAACCATTGCAGATTGGGGTAAAGCGTGCAGAACGCTACGAAAAAACCAGCCCACACTTCGAAATTGCCGAAATACGGCGTCGATTGACCGGTCGCCAGCATCCAGATCGTCAAAGTAACAATCGGCGCAAATAGAAAGATCGCGTAGAGAACAAGAAACCGGGCGCGACCGATATACTTCTCGACCTCGACTGCGGAAACATACAGAAAAAAGAGAGAGAACAGAGTGGAGAAAGATGGCTGATTGACAAACGTACACAGAAAGATTTGCCAGATTTGGCCGTGGAAGAAGGCCGAATTCGGAAAAAAGATGAAGTTCGCCATCAGCCCTTCAAGCAGGGCGGTAAACAGAACACCTACCGCGTAGGCGATTGTCAGAATCGTAGAACAGTAGATCGGATGACCCCGAAAGTACGAAACCGGACGATCTTCGTTAAAGCTCGATAGCAACGCCATAACCCAAAGACTAATTACACTGTGGCTATCTTAAGGGAAAACTGTTTAGCCCGCAATAAGTGCGTGGATCCATATTGGGGGCTGGGTCAAAATCGTTTGCAGCCATATAGCAGACCCCTATGGTAGTGTGCACTAGTCTCCGGATGCGCAAATGCCAGAATCATTAGATGTATCACGAGCCCGCAACGGGTCGTTGACTGCAAAGGCTCGTCACCTCGCCGCGCACACGCTGCGACGATTTCCCTGGAGTCGGCGGGTCAAGGCGGACAACCGGAATCTTTTGCCGCTATTAATCCAAGTCCTGGCCGGTTTTTCGAAGGTGGACGGACGGATCCTGGAAGAGGAGATCGATTCAAGCTTGGGTTTCCTGCGCTATGACTATCCGGAAGCGGTTTACTCCGAGCTTCGGTTACTGTTTCAAAAGGCTTTAAAGGAACCGCAGGACCTGTCCGCGATGGCCAAGCGTCTCGCAGAAGAACTGAGCCAGGATCGCAAGATCATGCTCGGGGTTCAGCTCTACGATTTAATTGCCAAGGCGGGCATGCAGCAGGAGCAGGTCATTGCCTACTATTCGTTCATGTCGCAATTGGGTATGGCTGCCCAAGCGATTGACATTGTCTATCAACTCAATGCCGCCGATCTGGCCGACCCTTCAGTTTATCAAAAAGGAACGTCCCCGCTCGAGTCGATTGTATTCGGAGACAGCCCGCTCATCGACGTGCCGCTGAAAGAACTGAAAGAGGGCGACCGGTTGATGGCGTACCGTTATCATGAACTGATTCTCTTCAAAAATCTGAGCTCGCGGCCGGTGGTCGTTCGTGGGCGGGCGTTGGCGCCAGGCGAATTCTGCCGGATTTATCCGGGCCAAAGAATCATCATTGGCGAGCACGTCATTACTCATCAAGACCTTCTTTTGTATTTTAATGCGAAGAAGAACGTTTCGCTTCCGCACATCTTTGTCACGGTTACTCAAAACGACGAAGTGCAGCTGGAAAAGGCCAGGACTCGCGACAGCTGTCTGGAAGTGCAATTTGGCCTCAAAGTCCAAGTGGTCGCCCTCAAAAATGTAGCCGCCACGCTCAATGAAATCGAATTGAAAGCGGGAACGACTGCGGTGGGTACACTGGAAGACCGGATTGTTTTCGAGAATTCCAGCGAGCTACTGCTTTCCGATTTGCGGCGGCGCGCTCGGGCGCTGGGCGGACGATTTCAGCTGAAGGCTTCTAAAATCACCTACTTGGTGTCGAATAATCCATCCCTGCTGGAAGCGGACGACATCCTGCTGAGCCCCGGCACGGTTGGAGAAGTGCTACTCAAAATTACCTGCGATTACGAACATCGGGTTGGCACTCTGCAGGTTCTGCAAGCGGATCGCCCGATCATGGTGGGCGATATGATCGTGCGCAATACCGCACATCTGGTTGACGGTGATATTATCCGAATCGATACCGGCCAGGTGCTCCGATGTGATTTTTCGGAGCGGATCATTGAAGAGGAACGAAACATCATCCGACATCTTGAGGTACGAGATGTGTCGCTTCGGTTTTCCTCGGGAGAGGTTGCGCTCGATGGGATCTCGCTTTCGGTCAGTCGCGGCGAAATGGTCTGCGTTATGGGTGCGAGCGGCTCTGGTAAGAGTACTTTGCTCAAAGCTATCTGTGGCCAGAATGAACCAACCGGCGGCCGAGTACTGCTCAATGGCCAATCGCTCTACGAAGACCGCGAACCATTGCGAGAATACGTAGCCTATATTCCGCAGGATGATGCTTTTGACGAACACCTGACGATCCTGGAGAATCTCGACTATGCGGCCGCCATCCGGTCTCCCCATCTTTCCGCGAAGGACCGCATGCGCAGGATCGACAGCAAACTGATCGAACTCGGTCTTTCCGAGCGACGAGACAGTGTTGTCGGGACTCCGGTAAAAAAATATTTGAGCGGCGGCGAACGCAAACGGCTGAACATCGGCCTCGATATGATCAGTTCGGCCGACATTTATCTCTTCGACGAACCGACCTCCGGCCTATCGTCCAAGGATTCCGAGCATGTCATCGAAATCATTCGCGGTCTCTCTCACAACAAGATTGTGCTGGTGACGATCCACACGCCGACCTCCAAGATTTTTCAGATGTTCAGCAAGGCGGCTCTTTTGGATAAAGGCGGCCGGCTGGTCTTCTTCGGCACGCCGCAGGAAATGTTGCAGTATTTTGCTTCGGCCGAGCACCAACAACATTTCGGCACCGAACTGGGCAGCTGTCCTTCGTGTGGGACCACTCGGCCTGAGTTTATCTTTGACGTCTTGGAAGCACCACTGCGCGATCTGAGTGGCGACGTTATTTACGAAGAAAATAGCAAAGGTCAGCTGGTGGCATCCCGCCGTTATTCGCCCGACTATTGGCGCGACAAGTATGAATCGTTTCGGTTGATCCAAGAGATGCGGCAGGTCCCGGTGGTGCATCAAACGGCCACGGCACTTCCAATCCCGGCCGCACGAAAAGATCCGATCAGATGGAAGGATGAATGGGTAAGATTTACTACAATTTTCAAGCGAGCATTCATCAGCAAGCTTCGGAATCGTACCAATGTATGGATGACCCTTTTCGAAGCTCCTCTTCTCGCTGCCCTGATCGGATTCGTATTGCGTTACGCGGAAAATGCCAGTTACAATTTCGCTTCCGCCTTTCACATTCCCACCTATCTGTTCCTAGCCCTGATTGTCTCCATGTTCCTCGGCCTGACCAACAGCGCCGATGACATCATCCGAGATCGAACGATACTCCAACGGGAACGGAATCTTAATATCCATCTTCCTTACTACGTCATTTCCAAGTTTGTTACCCTCTCCCTGTTCGCGCTTGCCCAATCGATCCTTTTCGTACTGATTGGCAATTTTATTCTCGAAATTCGCGGAATGTTCTGGCCCTACCTCTGGTTTATCGGAACTACTGCGATAAGTGGAGTAGCCGGAGGCCTCCTTATTTCCTCGTTGGTCGATGATGCTAAAACGGCCGGGAACATCGTCCCCCTGGTTTTGATTCCGCAAATTATTCTCGGCGGCGCTTTGATTAAGTACGATGAGATGAATCGGAATCTCGATTTCTTCTACTTTTTCACCCGTGACCGAATCGCGAAAACGCACCAGGCTTCGGGAGATATGAAGCCTCAGAATGTCGAGGTGCCATTGGTTTGCGAGTTCATCCCGACCCGCTGGGCGTACGAGGCTATCGTCGTCGCTCAGGGAAAACTCAACCCGTTTACAAAACGGCAAGACCTTCTCACGGAGAAAATCCAGGGACTAGCGCATAAGCAGAATTTGACCGACGCCGAACAGAATCGGCTAGAAGATCTGAAGGAGACTCTGGCAATTCTATCGGGTCTGGGCGGAAAGGACACCGGGCAAATCAACTCGCGGCTGCACGAGATCGATCAGGTTGTCGGTGGCAAAGATCTGAATGAAGCTCAATTTGAACGACAGGATAATCAGATCACGGCGGAGGGGCTGTTCCAGAACAAGAAGATCACGGATATGCTCACCGACGCACAGATGAAGCAAAAAGACTACACGTCGAAAACGCGAAATGTGTTTTTTGCGCCCGAGAAAACCTATTTTGGCGTGACGGTCAGCGTTTTCGTCTTCAATTCATTGGTCATCAACGCCTTCACCGGGTTTTTCCTGGTGCTCTTACTCGGGCGTTTGCACCGGCAACTGAGCACGAGCTAGGTAAAGGTTACGAGTTACAAGTTGCAAGTTGGGATTCCCATTAACCCGCAACCCGCAACCCGCACCCGCAACCCGTAACCCGCAACCCGCAACCATCAGTGGGCCATCGCAGCTGCGTCCGCCGGCGCCTTCGCTTTCTTGAACAGCAAGATCATAGGCCCAAGCGCAAGACAGATCAGTGCCAGCCAGCGGAACTGTTCCACGTAAGCCCATAGGCCGGCCTGTTGCTGAAGAGTTTGGTACAAAACGCCGTAAGCCTGCGATTGAGCAGCTTGACCTGATTGATGAGCTAAGGAGTGCTGCAGCGCAGAGAGTTGATTACGGAACGGCGCGTCCAACTTTGTGAAGTGCCCGACCAGCAAAGCCTGGTGCATTTGGGTACTCCGCGTAACCAGCGCGGTCACCAACGATATCCCAACCGATCCTCCCAGGTTTCTTACCAGGCTCGTCAGACCGGCAGCATCCCCCATGTTCTCGCGCTTCAGAGTTGCCACCGAAAAAGTAGTCATCGGCACAAAGATCGAGGCGATAGCAAATCCGCTAATGACGATTGGCCAAATGACGTTCTCCGGGGAAATGTTCAGGTTCAGCCCACCCAAGAGAAACATGGTGAGACCCAGCGCTGCCGCTCCTTGTGCCATCCAGAGACGGCCGTCAACCTTGGAAAGAATGCGGCCGGCAACGATGCTACCGATAATTGCTCCGATCCCTCTCGGGCTCATCACCAGGCCGGCCTGCAGGGAGGGATACCCAAGCAAGAGTTGCAGAAACTGTGGCAGTGCCGCCGTCGTGCTATAGAGCACGGCGCCAACGCTGAAGTTCAATAAAACGCCGGTCGCGAGATTTCGATCCTTCAACACCCGCAAATTGACGATCGGATTGGGTGTCGTCAGTTCCCGTACAAGGAAAACGATGAAACCGATGACTGCGAGGACTGCCAACCAACAAATAAAATTCGATGAAAACCAATCGTCATCCTGACCCTTGTCGAGCAGTACTTGCAGGCAACCGATCCACAGGGCCAGGAACCCGAATCCAAAGAAGTCGATTTTTCCGGCTTTCGCGTTTTTCAGGTAAGGAGGGTCTTCGAGAAACCGGAGACACATAAAGATCGCCGCAATGCCAACTGGAATATTAATGTAGAAGACCCAGCGCCAGGAATAGTTGTCCGTAAGCCACCCGCCCAAGGTAGGTCCAAGGATTGGCGCCACCACCACGCCCAGAGTGTAGACCGACATTGCCGCTCCCCGTTTCGCCGGAGGGAAAGTCTCCAACATGACCGCTTGGGAGACCGGTTGCAGAGCGCCTCCTCCGGCACCCTGGATAATTCGGGCTAAAATCAAAAAACCCAAGCTGGTAGCTAATCCGCAGAGCACCGAAGCAAGGGTAAAGATCGTAATGCAAGTGATCAGGAAGCGCCTGCGGCCAAAGCGTCGTGAGAGCCAGCTGCTAGCAGGCAAAATTATCGCATTGGAAACCAGGTAGCTGGTAAGCACCCAGGTCGCTTCGTCGGTGCTCGCCGAGAGATTTCCAGCGATGTGCGTTAACGAAACGTTAGCCACGGAGGTATCAAGCACCTCCATGAAGGTCGCTAACATCACACCGGCCGCTATCAACCAAGGATTAGCGGCTGGTTTCCACGGCTGCTCCGTTGGAGCCGAGGTTTGATCAGCCATCGAGATCAGGCAGACGCAGCGCCGTGGCTCAACGAAATATTTGTCGCGCCATCGCGGCGGGTGCGCCGCCAGACCCAACGAAATAGCCGCCAACGCCGCTTACCACTTAAAAGGAAGGGATTGCGCTCATGAGGCACTTTCTTGGTTTTCATAAGACATTTAGGTGTTCTTCTTTGCTTTGGACGGCCTGGTTCCCCACCAAAGAACCCCTAGAATCGCTGCTCCGGTCAATGCGGCTGCCACCAGCAATCCAAAACCGGAATAGTGAAAGTCTTGTACTTTGACCGTCGGAAGGACCGATTCACCTGGTCCAAGTGGCAAGCCCGCATCGGGAATCGAGTCGAAAAGGATTTTTACCGGGACACGCTGAACCACCTTCACATAGTTTCCAGTGGCATTTTCCGGCGGCAAAAGGCTGAACGCAGCGCCGCTACCCATCTGGATACTGTCGACATGACCCTTGATTGTTTTGCCCCCGAGCGCATCCACTTTGATTTCCACCGGCTGGCCCGGCCGCATCAGCCGAAGCTGATTTTCCTTAAAGTTCGCCGTCACCCAGATGTTCGAAGGAATCAGAGCAAGCAGGTTTTGACCGACCTGGACGTAGTCACCCAGTTCGACTGACTTGCGAGTGACCCGACCGGACTCTGGCGCAAAAACCTTTGTATACGAGTCGTTTAGCTGGGCGGTTTCGACGTTCGCCTCGTTTTCTAGTTCCTGGGCAAGTACATACTGGAGGAGCGCTGCAAAAGTGCGGACCTCGGCCTGTCCCGCCGCTATCTGCGCCTCGGCCGAGAGCACCTTCATTTTTGCCGAATCCACGTTTGCCTCGGCGGAGCGATTCGAATCCTTGGCATTAGTCAAATCCTGGATGGAGACAACGTGGTGATCATAAAGGTCCTGCTGCCGGCGCAGATTGTCCGCGGTTTGATCTGCCTGAGCCTCAGAGGATCGCTGATCCGCCTTGTCTTGATCGAGCGTCGCTTGCAGACTTTTGACCCTCGCAATCTGTTGCTCGACCCCTGCCTGCGCAGCTGCTGCCTGTGCCTTGGTACTGTCCAACGCAGCCTGTTTCTGTTTTAGCTGGGCGTCGTAATCCCGGGGATCAATCTCGACGATTGGGTCCCCTTTTTTCACCAGTTGGTTGTCGTTAATAAAGACCTTATCGATCCTCCCGGCGATCTTCGGCGCAGCGTTGGTAATGTGACCATCAATGAAAGCGTCATCCGTTGACTCGTAGCTCATCGATTGGGCAAAGAAATAAAGGCCGACAACGGCCAGGACCAGAACTAGACCAATTCCGACGAGCGTTGGTTTAAAGCGCTTACCAAATCGGTCGCGTAACGATGCTTGGCGCCCCCTGCTTCGCCAATCGGCAGGAACATCTTGGTGGCGACCCTCCCGTAGATCTCGCTCTAGTATTTCTGGCATGCTCAGGAATCCCTTCAGTCGTTGGCTTTAATTCCGCGGTAAAAAATATCGGTGATCCCGCGCAGATGGGCGTCGACCGTTTCGGGATCGGTACGGTACAAAGTGTGCCGTAGCATGGCGCTGTGAATTGAATCGCGAATGAAATCGGCTGCAGCTGACACATCAACTTCTTTCCGGACCAAGCCCAGTTCCTGGACTTCCCGTAGCGCTGCAACAAAGCGAGCTTTCTTGGTCAACATGAACTCCTGGAGTGCGCTGCGGATCGATTCAGGTAGCGCGCGGGCCTCGCTGATGAACGCCCGCACGATCGACTCCCGCTGCCTGATGGCAGTGTATAACTCGCGGACATAGCGTTCCAGACGGTCGGCCAGCTCGCCCTTCCAGGTTTCGTCCGGGTGGATCAGCGCGTTGATGGCTGCGCATCCGTGCTCCAAAGTTGCGCGGAGCAACTCTTCTCGGGTATGAAAATGACGAAAAATTGTCACCTCATTGACGCCGGCCTCTCGAGCGATCTCACGAGTGGTGGCCCCGTGGAAACCGTCTCTGGAAAAAACCAGTTCAGCTGCCGCGAGGATTCGTTGCTTGGTCAAATCTGAAGATCCACGTGGGGATTGCGGATGTTTAGAGGTAAGCTCCGATGAAGCCATGCAAGTATTTACTTACAAAGAGAGTTGAGTGCAAGTGCTTACTTGCAACATCTCAGCGTAGGCGATCCGGCGCCTCTGACCGACCATCCTCACTGGATTCGAGCCTGGCCTGATCGTCTCGAACTTGGTCATTCGCAGCGCCCTTCAGTGGCATGGACGACGAAGCGACCGCGATGGCGACGACGCTGGTATAACGGGCGAGAATGCTTAACCCGTCGAATTGATTCGATCTGTTCATGATGCAAGTATGTACTTGCACTCTATCTAGAATGCAAGTGCTTACTTACAGTACTTGCAAAAAGCCTCATTGGTGATAATGACCGATTGAGTTAGACGCCCTTACCTACAGAAGGGATGAGTCGGGTACCTCAGTAGTCTGAAAATCAAGCTGGGCCGATGATCTGACGATGTCTCGATTGAGCTGGGCTCGACCTTCCAAATGGAAAAAAATGAGTAATGGTTTTTACACCATTTCGAACCTAGAGCGCAGGTTCATTTTTCGCCGAGGACTGCCTGATTCCTTGAATGAAGATGGCGACCACCGTCAGCAGATAGGTGTCAACCGAGTAGTCACCGGTGCCATACATAGTGTGGCGGAGCATTCCGGTGTG
>WNFM01143235.1_pt2 | contig 11416 bp, 10 predicted proteins | sample 5400271 | NCBI WGS metagenome assembly WNFM01 (sample SAMN13153352, study PRJNA577476) | soil metagenome | isolation source: 60 cm saprolite on Douglas fir-dominated hillslope | place: USA:California | collected 2013-09-17 | reverse complement strand
TTATTTTCACCTAAACGATTGATATGAACAGACTCTTGCTTGCAGGCGCTGTCTTTTTGCTGATAAGCTGTAACAATCATTCACAACAAACAACAACACAAATGGATTCTGCAGAAACGAATATTGATTTTAAACCGGTGGAGTGGGCGCATACCACTAATATTTATGAAGTTAATGTCAGGCAATATACAAAAGAAGGAACCTTTAATGCTTTTGCAAAAGAATTGCCGCGATTAAAAGATATGGGTGTGCAAACCATTTGGTTTATGCCTGTTACTCTTATTGCTCAAAAAAATAAAAAAGGAACATTGGGTAGTTATTATGCCTGTACGGATTATACAGCTATTAATCCCGAGTTTGGAACATTGGACGATTTTAAACAATTGGTAAAACAAGCACATTCGATGGGGTTTAAAGTCATCATTGATTGGGTTGCTAATCATACCGGGTGGGATCATGTATGGACAAAGCAGCACCCGGAATATTTTCTGAGAGATTCTTCGACCGGTGATTTTAAAATCGCTTCAGGCATGGATGATATTATTGAATTGGATTATTCTAACCCGGACCTGGTAAAAGCGATGATTGATGCGATGCGTTTTTGGGTTACTGAATGTGATATTGATGGCTTTCGCTGTGATCTTGCATTCTGGGTAGAATTGCCTTTTTGGATAAAAGCAAGAAAAGAACTTGATAAAGCAAAACATTTATTCTGGCTGGGTGAGTTTGACGAAATAGATCATCCTGAATATGGAAAAGTATTTGATGCAAGTTATACCTGGACATGGATGCATAAGACAGAAGATTTTAATAAAAAACATTTGCCAATAGATTCACTTGAATCAGTTTTAAAAAAATACAGCATTATCGGGGATAGTTCTATGCGTGCCTGGTTTACCACTAATCATGATGAAAACAGCTGGAACGGTACCGAATATGAAAAATATGATGGAATGGCAAAAGCATTGGCTGTATTCAGTTGTACATGGAATGGCATTCCGCTTATTTACAGCGGACAGGAACTACCGAATAAAAAACGGTTGAAGTTTTTTGACAAAGATGAGATAGAATGGACAGGTCATAATGAGCTACATAATTTTTATAAAACTTTGTTGAATCTGCACTCTGCTGATCCGGCCTTACGTGCCGGTGATGAAAAGGTAAAAACCTTTCGCATTAAAACCAGTGATGATACCGATGTGTTTGCTTACCTGAGAAAAAACGGGGATAAAGAAGTACTGGTATTGCTCAATCTTTCCCGAAAGGATAATCTTTTTACTATTACAGATGAAATGATCACAGGTGTATTTAAAAATGTTTTTACAAATACTGTCAATGACTTTTCCGTTGAGAAAAAATTAGAACTGCCTGCCTGGGAATATTTAGTTTATGAAAAATAAGTTTTAATCAATGTTGATTTAAGCTGATAAAAAGCTTTCCGGCAAATAAAAAAGCCGTCCCAATTAACCGGACGGCTTTTTTATTTATTTCGATAACCTTATATTATTCATTTTCCAGGTTCAAAGGATAGCGATAAGTGCCATCATAACCAGGATAAACTCCTTCTAATTGTATTGTTCCATCTACGCTTGACAATGCTTTCTGCAATTCTTCAATGCTGGTAACATCCATTCCATTTACACTGGTAATAATAAAACCATCCTGCATTTTTGTGCGACCAAAAGGCCCATCGGCTTTTATTTTTTTCACGACCACACCGCCATCAATTTTATACTGCTCGGCTTTTTTCTTATCTAATGTTTCCAGCTCAGCGCCAAGCTTTGCTCCAATGCTTGCACCCAAATCAACAGCAGCATAGGTGCCGGTCTTGTTGGTTAACGTTGCTAAGGTTGTTAATTCTTTACCATCTCTTCTGTAAGTGATTTTTACTTTATCACCGGAATTATAAGAAGCAACTGTTCCCTGGAGTTCAGTCCATGAATTGATATTTACATCATTGATCTTTGTAATAACATCACCTTTCTTCAGGCCAATTTCTGCAGCAGCGCCATCCTTGCTTACTTCGCCAATATGTGCACCATCGCCTGCATCAAAATTATCTTCAGCTACCTTGATACCGAGATATGGTCGTTTGACATCGCCAAATTTTATCAGGTCATTTACAATTTTCTTTACAAGGTTTACGGGTATAGCAAAAGAATAACCTGCATAAGTGCCGCTTGGAGCAAGTATGGCTGAATTGATACCTATCATTTGTCCGTCGGTATTAATCAACGCTCCGCCACTGTTGCCCTGGTTTACGGCAGCGTCAGTTTGTATAAATGATTCAATAGGTGTTTGACTCTGGCGGGCATTGATACCTATTGATCTGCCTTTGGCACTGACGATACCGGCTGTTATTGTAGTTTCCAATGTAAGCGGGTAACCAACGGCAAGTACCCATTGACCTAGTTTTACATTATCAGAATTTCCATAGAGTAAAAAAGGAAAACCCGTACCATCAATCTTCAATACAGCAATATCGCTGCTGGGATCACGGCCGATTACTTTTGCTTTATAAGTTTTTTTGTTACTCAGCATGACAGAAATTTCATCTGCTACTCCCGTGCCGCCATCTGATACGACATGATTGTTGGTAACAATATAACCATCATCGCTGATGATAACGCCGCTACCCGATGCTCTTTGCTCCGGTTGCACCTGCGGTCCAAAGTTGAAAAACTGGTCCAGCAAATCATCCATACCATTACCTCGGTTGCGGCCAAGATTATTACTTACTTTTTTGGCTGGAATTTTTGTTTTAATGTGTACTACTGCCGGTACAGCAATATTAGCTGCCTTGGTAAAATCAATCGGATCGCCGGTATTAGATACGTTATCATAAAAGCCTGCATAATTTGCCGGGAGCTTACCATCAATGGTAGCCTGCAGGGAGGATTTTGCCTGATGGTTGGAAAATTTTCCATAGATCCAAACACTGCTGACGGCTGATGTAGCACTTACAGCAAGAATCAATAAAAGTTGTTTCAATTTCATGGTCTATCTGAATTTTAAAGTTTGAAATAAGGTTTATAAAAATATTTTTCGGACTACAAAGTAACGAATAGTATCAGTTGCAAAATCTGCTCCAAACCAGTTTAACAAATCATTTACTAAGGTCTTCGTATTTCTTTCCTTTGTAAAATTATTAAGATTTACTGAAATAAAACAGTGATTTTACAGGTTTGTCAAAAACATCAGCGTATCTGTACCGTCTGCATAATCGGTGATACCCGGCTTCTGTGCCTGGCCGAAAGGAATAAAGTCTTTACCAATGATGCATTGAACATCTCTCATGGTTTGTAGCAAAGCAATCATATCTTTTTTATTATTATAAAATTCATAATTCAATTGGCTGATAGGGGAGAAAAGAGATGACTCCTCAATAAGCAGGATAGAGTCATTGGTCATGTAATATTTTTTGTTGAGAATTTGAATTGCCAGGTTGTAATCATAATTGTTTTTGTATTTATGATGATCAGCCAGGTAATTATATTTTTTAAAAACGGTAAGTAACGGTACAAAATTATAATTGAATGGCAGGTAGATTTTGGTGGCATTGCGGCAACCGAGCCCAAAATACTGGTACACGTCATCAGCAAGTTTTTCTAAATCTTCATTTGTTTCTTTAGCGGTAAGAATTGCTACTGATGTCCGGTTGCGACGAATGATATGCGGATATTTTCCAAAATAATATTCAAAATACCGCGATGAGTTATTGCTGCCTGTGGCAATGTAAGCGTCGCAGCCTTTCAGCATATCTGCAAATTGAACAAGTTCCTTCACCTCCTCATTCCATTCAATCATTTTATCTATTAAATGTTCGAACAAAACATGGTCTTTTGATGAAAGCTTAATCAAAGATTTATGTCCGCTGATAAAAACACAGAGCCAATCATGAAAACCTACGAGCGGAATATTGCCTGCCATAACAATACCAATGGTTTGGGGTTTATCGTTTATAATTGCTAGTTTATAGTTGTCAGACCAGCTTTCCAATATTTCTTTTTGTAAAAATGACCCGGCAATATCAGACGCAGCCAGTTCAATAAATTCCGGGATAAACCAACTATTTTCCTGCGAAGCTCTTTTTTTGGCCTGTTGCCACTGCGGGTCATCCGATAAAATATATTTACCCAATTGAGCTAATAAATAAATACGATCTTGTAAATTCATTCCGATAAATTATTTTCGCAAATCATGATCGGTTTGCCCCCTGCAAATTAGCCGATAGCAGGGTAAAAATTTTATTAAAGACGCAATAAGTTCTGAAAGACATTAATTTTGTTCAGTAAAGAATAAACCTCTAAACACTAAAAATTTATGGCAATTAAGATCACTGAAGAATGTATAAACTGTGGCGCCTGCGAGCCGGAGTGCCCTAATAATGCTATATACGAAGGTGGTGTGGAGTGGGCTATTGCCGATGGTACCTCTGTAAAAGGACCCTATACTTTATTGGACGGAACGGTGGTTGACGCTGAACAGAAAAATCCTCCTGTGGCTGTAGATATTTACTACATTACTCCTAATAAATGTACAGAATGCCAGGGCTTTCATGAAGAACCGCAATGCGCTGCTGTTTGCCCGGTGGATTGTTGTGTGCCGGATGAAATGTACCAGGAAACTGTGGATCAATTACTCGGCAAGAAAGAAAAATTACATATCTGATTTGTGCCCGGAGTGTGCATAAATTCAAGCCATAAAATAGTTGCCGGTTTATAATTTTTTATACCTTACAGCTATATATTTTTATATATAAAGCAGTCCCTACAGGCTGCCGAAACAAAGGCGGGTGATATTTCCCGTCGTAAAAAGGTGAAGGAGAAACGGCCTTCACCTTTCTTATGTCCTCTTTGATTGATTATTGAAAATTGAACATTGAGCGCTGAACATTTTTATTCCGATGCAATAAAAAAATGTTCAATGACCAATTCTCAATGCCCAATGTTCAGCAAGCGAATTTTCTATAGTCCCGTCGGAATTTTTGGAAATAAGCCAGTTTTAGCATTCTAAATTTCCTGCAACGCAAAATTTCCTCAATATTTGCACCGCTAAACCATTACATCGTATATAATGAAGAAAAACATAGCCCTCGTAACCGGAGGTTTTTCAGGCGAAGCAGTAATATCCTATAAAAGCGCTGTTACTATTGATAATAATTTAGACAGGAGTCATTTCAACGTCTATAAGATTGATATTAATCCTAAAGGTTGGTTTTATGAATTAGCTGATGGTCGCAAAATTGAAATAGACAAAAATGATTTTTCCCTGCAGATAGACAATCAGAAAATAAAATTTGATGTTGTATTTATTGGCTTGCATGGCACACCCGGTGAGGATGGTAAATTGCAAGGTTACTTCGATACGCTGAAAATTCCTTATACAAGTTGTGATGCAGCAACATCGGCACTTACTTTTAATAAACGATATACGGTAGCTGTTGCTTCTTTTTCAGGAATCAATGTGGCAAAATCTGTACTGCTTTTAAAAGATAGTATAGGAAGTCCCGATGAAGTAATCCATCAATTGAAATTTCCTGTGTTTGTAAAACCCAACAACGGAGGTTCCAGCATAGGAATGAGTAAAGTGAATAAACCGTCTGATGAAATTGGCATCGCTATTGAAAAAGCATTTAAAGAAGACGACCAGGTATTGGTAGAAGAATATATTAAAGGAAGAGAATTTACTACGGGTGTTTTTAAATCACAGGGAAACATTATTGTATTACCTATAACTGAAGTAATCAGTAAAAAAGATTTTTTTGATTACGAAGCAAAATATGAAGGAGCTTCTACTGAAGTAACGCCTGCAAATGTGGATGAAGCAATAGCCGATAAAATAAGAGATGCGGCAAGAAAAATTTATTCTGTATTTAATTGCCGCGGCGTAGTGCGGATTGATTTTATTTATAATGAAGAAGCCGGTCAGCCTTTTATGTTAGAAATAAATACCATTCCCGGGCAGAGCGAAGCCAGCATCGTACCTCAGCAGGTAAAAGCAATGGGCTGGAGCTTAAAAGAATTTTATACTAAATTGGTTGAAGCATGTTTTTAAAAAGTTACGGGTTAAACCCGCATCCCGGACTCATAACCCGTAACCAACAACACGAAATTGATTCGAATGCTTAAATTTATCACACATCGTCCTTTATGGCTTAACATTGTTACTGGTGTTTTGCTGGCCATTGCTGTTTTTTCTGTGTTCATTCTTTCGCTAAACTGGTTAACGCATCATGGCCGTTCGACTACTGTACCTTCAGTGACAGGAAAAACATATGATGAGGCGGAAAAATTACTTACAAAATCGGGGTTTGATGTGGAAATACAAGATTCCATTTATGTAGTTGAATTGCCGCCATTGGTTGTTATAAAACAAATACCAGAGGGCGACGACGTCGTAAAAACAAACCGTACTGTTTATCTTACCATTAATCGTGCGGTGCCGCCCATGGTTGAGATGCCTAACCTGATTGGCTATAGTTTTCGCAATGCAGAAATGGTCTTAAAGAATATGGGGCTCCGGGTTGGTGATACTACATTCAAACCGGATTTTGCAAAAAATTCTGTATTAGAACAATGGTATAATGGAGCTATAGTGACAGCAGGAACAAGGCTGCGTATGGGCAGCAGCATTTCGCTTGTGCTGGGCGATGGAGTAGGAAAAACAGAATTTGCAGTGCCGATGATTGTAGGACTGACATTTGGCCAGGCAAAAGCTTTACTCGAAGCCAATGGCCTTGTCATGGGTGTGGTTATAGCTCCGGGTGTATCTGACACAATGAATGCTTACATTAATAAGCAGGTACCCGAAAGATATGATGATGAGAAACACATACAGCACATCCGTCCCGGCCAAACTATGGATGTATTTTTACAAGTTGAAAAACCAGTAACAGATTCTACTGACTTACATTTACCTGAATAATTATTTTATGCAAAACATTTCTGTTGAAGAAGTAAAAAGCAGGATGGATGCCGGTGAAAAATTACATCTTATTGATGTAAGGGAACCGTATGAAAATGCGGAATTCAATATCGGCGGTATCTTATTGCCATTGGGAAAAGTGCATAGCATGCAACTTGAAGAAATTGAAGATTTAAAAGAAGGTGAGGTGATATGCTATTGCAGGAGCGGCAACCGCAGCGGGCAAGCTTGTATGTTTTTAGAAATGGCTGGATTTAAAATTACAAAAAATCTTACGGGCGGAATGCTTGCCTGGCAGGAGAAATTCGGAAGCATAAAATAAATATACATTTTAAAAAAGCTAAAAAACATGAAAAAAGCTTTCATCCTTGTTCTGAATGTTTTGTTTTCCTTTTTAACCATTGCACAAAATTCATCTGTAATTTCAGAAGGATCATTAGCAAACGGCAAATTTGTTTTGAATAAAAAAGAAATCAGTAAGGATTGGAAATTACTAACTGCAACTACCGTTTTAAGAAAAGCAAGTCGCATTAATGAAGGCCCTGCCAATAAAGTGCACTTGTATGATAAACATGGAATAGTTTTATATGAAGGAAAAAAATATGGAAAACCGACAGGCATTATTAGTGAAGTAAATATATATTTTTCTATAAAAGAATCAAATCAACTCACTCCATATAATTTATTTCCAGGAAATTTTGAACTTGAAAATACAAAAATTACAAAGGATAGTAAAGGAGAAGATATAAGCAAGACCCTGGAGGATAAAGGTTATAAAAAGAAAGGGAATTACTGGTATATAAAGAATGGAGTTTATATTATTTTTATGTTTTCGGATAATGGGCTATTGCAAAACATAAGCATTGGAAAAAATAAATAATTCAAGTCGTTTTTTGATTTACAGTTTTAGATTCATGCCAATCATAAAATTCGTTCCTGCCATTGGGAAATAATAATTATTCACTACCAGATCTCCTCCAAAAATGTAATTATAGGTATAACCGTTGGGTTCGTATTTTTTATTGAAAATATTATTTACCTGCAGAATAATGTTTGCTTCTTTTAATACTCCTTTGCGCAAGGTATAAATAGCTCTTGCATCCTGCACATAAAAAGAATTAAGCACACGGCCATTATTCTGTGTATTATCAAGGAACTGTTTACTTACATACTTGCTTAATAAGCTCAACTCAAGATTTTTTAGCAGTAAAAAATTAATAGTTGCCCCGCCAACAATATGAGGAGAATAAGCAATGTCTGTTGCCTTATAATTGTTGATCTTTTGACCACCGTTGTCATAATCATCAATAAACTCAGCAAAATTCAGCACTTTGTTTCGGCTGATAGCTAAATTGGCTGATGCATTCATCCATGAGTTGAATTTTGTCTCTCCCTGCAATTCAATGCCTGCTCTGTAACTTTTCAGAATATTAGTTCTTGTATAAGCACCCACATCATTTATCTTTCCTGTCAACACTAACTGATCCTTATATCTCATGTAAAACAAGGTTGCCGACCAACTATAATTTGATTTATTTCTTTCGATACCAAGTTCAAGATCACGCAAACGTTCAGGTTTTGGTTGCTCATTAATATTTGCTTCAAAATCATCCCGGTTAGGTTCTTTATTGGCAATGCTGTAAGATAGATAGCCAATCCATCCGTTTCTATTATAGCTAATGCCAGCTTTGGGATTAAAGAAATCATAGTTATTTGTTATCACCAGGCCAGGATTATCCCTGAAGCCATTAATATTATATTTCACATGCCTGTATTGCAAGTCGTAGAAATAATACCAGTTTTTTGCGAATTGAGTTTGTTCTTTAAAATAAAGATTGAAATCAGTCTTTAATGCATTGAGATCATACCACCGATAAAAAGGTATAGATAAACCATTTGAAGCCCATATCAATTCTCCGAAATGATTGCCTTCATATTTTGTATAACCTCCACCCAGTGTTGCCTGTGTTTTGTTGCCTTTATATTGAAATGAAAAAATATTGCCGTAAAAATTATTATCAAGCCAAAGCCTGCGAATAAAATCAGAAGTAAAAATGGTATCGTTATTTCGAACAGGATAGGGGAGATTGTAATCAGCATAAGATTGACCAGCCCTGTATTCTTCGTAATAACCTTTTCCTTTTGTATAAAATAAAGCAGTATTAAAGCTTATTCTTTTTCCAAAAAGCTGGTTGAAAAATAATTGATAATGATCCTGCCGGTAGTTGTCAGTTTCATTATCATAAGGCTCACCCGGTTTTTCCATGCCGGCATAATTAATGGTGCGATGGCCAGCCTTCAGATCAGCTTCTGAAATTCCGTACCATGCCTGGTAAGTTTTTTCTTTTCCGTAAATAACATTCAGGCGTAGCGAAGATCTTTTTGCAAGCCATGCCGTGGAGAAAAAAAGAGATTTCAGGTTGCTGCTTGCCCTGTCAATAAATCCATCGCTGCTGATGCGTGACAATCTAACATCAGTGGTGAAATGACCATTAATTAAACCGCTGCCGGCTTTCACGGTATTCTTCCATGTATTAAAAGAACCGCAACTATTATTGATTTCAGCGTAAGCGTTTTTATTCATTTCATTTGTGCTGAAGTTGATACTGGCGCCAAAGGCTCCGGCACCGTTTGATGATGTGCCTACACCTCTTTGTATCTGGATGCTGCCAACTGAGGAAGTAAAATCAGGCAGGTCAACAAAAAATGTTCCCTGTCCCTCGGCATCATTATATGGAATACCATTGAGCGTTACATTAATTCTTGTTGCATCCGAACCCCGTATACGTATGGCAGTATATCCGACACCATTGCCCGCATCGGAGTTTATCACTACAGATGGCGTTTGATTCAGGATAAAAGGAATATCCTGGCCGAGATTCGTTTTGGCAATTTCTTTTTTTGATAAATTGGTTTTGCTGAAAGGCGCATTATCTGCCGCCCGCACAGCTCTTACTTCAACCGGAGAAAGAATATAAAAACTGTCTTTGTCCGTTTGTTTTTCTTGTGCATATAAATATGTACACAGAAATGACAACATGATTGAAACTGCAATCCTCTTCATTTTTTTAATTTTAAAACGGTTAAAAAATAAAGGGGAAATGCTGTGGAGAAAGGGGAATAAACTGACCTCCTTCCCTGCGCAGGCATTACCCTGATCAGGTTTTACGGGTTTGATCTCAGCCTTCCCGCTAAAAGCAGGAAAGCACCCCGGGAAACACTGAAGAACGTCCCGGCATTTTAAAATGCCGGGCTCATAAAAGAACTTGGTGCAAAGTTAAGGAAGAAAATATTTCGAATAAGCTGTAACTTTTCTACGCTTGCTTTCGTATCACAGCTAAACCCCAAGTTTATGAGGAAGATTTTTCTATACATTTTAATAATGGCCGCATACAGCACAGGAGCCTTTTCTCAAAAAACAGTTAATGATCCTAATGTAGAAAAAAGAAATGTCAGTGGTTTTCATGGAATTGACGTTGCAACCGGTATAAAGCTGATTCTTACCGAAGGCAGTGTTGAAGATGTTGCTGTAAGCGCCTCCAAAATAGAATACCGCGATAAAATTATCACGGAGGTGAAAAACGGCGTTCTAAAAATATATTACGAAACAAAGTTTGGTGCTATAAATAAACGGAAAGAAAGCAAGGATCTGAAAGCTTATGTATCTTATAAATCATTAGATAAATTAGATGTTACTTCCGGTGCTGAGGTTGAAATAAATGGTGTACTAACCTCTACCTCATTTAACCTGCAAGCCAGCACGGGAGGATTAGTAAATGGTGAAATAAATGTTACTACACTAAAAGTAAATCAGAATACCGGATCAAAGATCACCTTGTCCGGAAAGGTTGATAACCTGGAAGTAGAAGGAGATACAGGAAGTAAATTTTTAGGGGAGGATTTGAAAACCACTGATTGTTCTGCTGTAGCGAGTACCGGCGCCAGGATATATATTACAGTACAAAAAGAATTAAGTGCGAAGGCAAACACCGGTGGCAATATAAAATACAGGGGCGATGGCAGTATCCGTGAAATTAAAGTCAATACCGGCGGATCGGTTTCTAAAATTTAAATTTTAATAAAATATAACCATGAAAAGGATTGTAAGCTTAGTAATATTTGCAGCCAGTTTCTCAGCAGCCATTGCCCAGAAAACAGTTAATGATCCCAATGCACAAAAAAGAAATGTCAGTGGTTATCATGCCATTGAGGTTTCCGGTGGCATTGATTTGTATTTATCGCAGGGGGAAGAAGCGGTAGCCGTTAGTGCATCAGAAACAAAATACCGCGACCGTATAAAAACAGAAGTGAAGAATGGAATATTGAAAATATGGTATGAGAATAAGAATAATTTGAATCTTGATTGGGGTAGTAATCGTAAGATGAAAGCCTATGTATCATTTAAGAATCTTGACAACCTGGAAGGCAGTGGCGGTTCTGATATTAGTGTGGAAGGCGCCATTAAAGTGAATACACTTTCTTTAAATGT
>WNFM01357047.1_pt3 | contig 11417 bp, 7 predicted proteins | sample 5400271 | NCBI WGS metagenome assembly WNFM01 (sample SAMN13153352, study PRJNA577476) | soil metagenome | isolation source: 60 cm saprolite on Douglas fir-dominated hillslope | place: USA:California | collected 2013-09-17 | reverse complement strand
TACATATACCCGGTCTGGTGATTGAGGCCATTTTTGACGCTTGTGATGTTCCCCAAGCTGTCGTAACCGTAGGTCGTCTGAAGGTTGAGCCCCGTTGGATCGACCTGCGCCAGCGTGCGATTGCCCGAGGCGTCGTAAGTATATTTGACCTTCACACCGGTCGGATCCGTAATCGTGTCAACCAGGCCGGCGGCGGTGTACAGGTAGTTGGTCGTCGGTGAGAGCAGGTTGACAGTATTGCGATCAAGTACCGGCGGCTGTACGACGTTGGTAAGCGTGCAAGTGGTGGTGTTGTAGTTCCAGGTCGTGGTGTTGGACCGGGCATCGACAACCGTCTTGATCTTCGCGCAACTCGGGTCATAGCTGGCCGAGACCGCCAACGTCGTGGGCAACGTCAACGGTGAGGTAATAATTGCCGTCTGCGTGATCTTCGTGACGTTGCCGCGCGGATCGTACAGGAAGTCGCTCGTAATGCCTTCCGCGCTGGTACGCTGTGTGACGCGGCCCAGGCCGTCATATTGAGCGCGCGAAGTGAATCCCAGCTCATTCGTGAATGAATTTGCGCGCGTCCAGGGATCGTACTTCAGCGTGTAGGAGAACCCCGCCGGGTCTTTCCTCTCCCCGCGCGTGCCGCCCGTGATGTAGAACGTGTAGGGGTTGCGCAACGCAGGCGTCGCCACCGCGACCGCGTCGGCATAGGTGTTGACGAAACCCACCTCATCGTAGGTCAGCCGGAGCTTCGGCAGCGTCGTGCTGGAAGGACCAAATACCTCGGTCAGATACGGCGAACATTGCGGCCGACGGGTGCGGATCGGCCAGGAGCCCTGTCCGCAATCAAGCGGGCCGTAGGTGAATTTTGAGACATCACCGGCTGGGGAGGTCACACTTGCCGCACCGCAATTGTACGCGACCGTATCGCCCAGATTGTCATTCACGGACTGCACATTGCAGTTGTCCCATGAACTGTTGGCGGCAAAGGAGAAGTTCAGTTGCCGGCCTAAACTGCTCACGACGGAGGAGAGGTGATCATCGACGTACGTGACGTTATCCACGGGCACATAGTTGAACGTAAGAGAAGCCCCTTGCGGGAACGTCCAGGTTGTGATGTGCCAACCATGGTGTGGGCCGAAGAAATAGGGTTGATCGAGATCGTGATTGGGGCGGCCCCAATAGGCGAAGGTCTGCACGTCCTTCGAGGGTGACGTCAGAGTGAAACTGATCGTGTTGAAGAAGTACTTGAAAGCGGTGATGACCGGGACCCCGGTTTGCCCTAAATTCCAATAGCTCGACCCATCGAGGGGGTTGTAGGCGCCGGGCGGGTTAAAGGTGTTATCGCTCAAGCGTACGAAGACTTTAGAGGTGCTCCCCGCCGTGTAGGTCGCTACGTTGAAGCGGATCCGCCCCGCCCACCAAGACTGGATGAAGGGTGCGACGACCCAGCGCTGAAGCAGAGCCGCGTCCGTGCCCGGCTGGGTGGCATAAATCTGCTGCGTCGCGTAGATCGCCACTAAACTGGCAGCGGCTGGGAGGACCGAACTCTGGCCCATAGCCTCCATGCCGTTGCTTGAGAGGTTCATGCGGATGTCAAGATTGTGCGACCAGCCCTTGCCCATGCCGGGGCTGTGGGATTCGCCCGACTTGAAGGTGCGCTCGAAGTCGAGCTTGTAAGGAATCTCTCCTAACCCCACCGAGACGTCCGTGCCCGAACTGTAGGTGAAATCCCCGCTTGCCAGGTCCACCCCAAAATCCCGGCTCCGATCCCTGAATTGATCTTTCAGCAGATCGGCGGCCTTGTCCGGCTTGTAGGCGTCATCATAGTTGGGTGGATCCCCTGCGCTTCCTCCTTTGAAGAGTTGACCGCGGGCATCCATGATGATGTGAGCACTGCTCACACCGTCGGCCCCAAAGGCCTGAAAAGCCCCGCCACGCTCGTAAAACATGACGTTCGGGATCTGCGTGCAGGGCTGCGGATCGGTCGAGCACCCGCGGCCCGGGCCCATGAACTCATTTTGTGCAGCGATCACTTTGTAGCCGGCATTCGTGAAGTTCAGCGTGTTGTTGGCGATAGAGGTGTAATACCAAGGGATCGGCCCGGTCGGAAACGGGTCTGGGGAATTCGCCGCCGGCGTCAGCAGGAAGTACTTCATGCTCGGACTGGCGTTCGTGCCATCTTCGAACCGGTGTCGCCGTACCGGTAGTTTGCTCAAACACACTGGCTTCCAGCGTATCGGCCGAGGCGGACAGCGAGAGAGACACGGCCTTTCGATCCGCGGCAATAGCGGTTTTGCTGTTGACGCTCACGGCGGTGTCAATATCCAGAATCGTCGCGCCCTGCCCGACCGTCCAGCAGATCCCGCAATCTCCTGGGGATCCAAGGGGATCGGTGTACGCCATGTAGCTGTGGCGATAGGCCACACCTAGGGTGTGATGGGTCTGGGCGACGACACTGCGCATGCGGCTTTGGATCATTGCCATGCGCGTGTATTGCGACAGCCACCCGGCGTAGGAGCGCATGAGGTTTGTTTCCCCCGCCGGTTGGTCAACCTTGTCGGGGTTCTCACACGTCCAAAATCCGGTGGTAATTTGCGGTTGGTCAGGGGTCAGGGGAGCTTGAGGGTCCGTGGTATTGTGAAACGTGCAAGCGAAATAGACCGAGGTCGGGAGAAGCCTATCTTGCACCTGCTCCGATCCCAGCTTCGCCTGCAGCCGATCGCTCGTATCGCCCAACCCCACCACGATCATCACTGGGGAGATGAAATCCGCCAGCTTAACGAGCGCGTTCGCACCGGTGAGATCCAGATACGCCCCGCTGCTCGCGGCATAAGGATGATTGATGCTGAGGCGCACCCGGTAAGTACGGCTGTTGGGGAGTTCCGAGCTCGTGTAGAGCGCGCCGACGCCAAGGCCATCAACCTTGAGTTGAACCGAGGAATTGACCCAGACGTTGAGGGTCTGGAACGGATCGTAGGAGATGCGCCGGCCATAGACCTCATCCGCATACAGGTCTTGGGAGAGGAGCACGGTGGACCCGTTGAGCGTCAACATCTCCACGGTTAGCTTCGTCCGATACACATCCGGGATGTTGCCCGTCCAAGTGCGCTGAATCGGGTTGGTCGTGACGGCGTAGGGGAGCGTGGACTGTCGAATCGGCGGCCCGGTGAACAGTTGAATGTCTTGCCGACCGATCACATCCTCGATCTGCTGAGTCGCATAGCCGTTGTTGCGCAGGTACGCGGTGAGCGTGTTGGCATAGCCCGTGAGCTGGCTCGAGACGTTGGCCACATTGACGTTACTCACATACGGGATCGAGACTTGGGCGGGGGGATTGGTGGAGGACGTGCCGGCCTGGGTGCCGGTCACCAAACCCGACTGCGCGGCGGCGAGAAACGTAGTCTCGTTCCACCCGCTCGCCGTCGCCATGTTGATGGGGTTCGTGAACGTGTGCGGTTTGAAGCTCGGATCGAAAACGTAGGGGGTGCCGCTGATCGTGACCTGCACCCAGATATGCCCGAGCGTGACGGTCGTCGCGGTGCCCGTGGCCGGCGTCACGGTGGCGGGGATCCCACCATCGGCCAAGATTGCCGCGAGCGCCACGGCATCGCTGGTGCCCAACCAGGACTGCGCCTGCGCGCCGGACAAAGAGATCGTGCCATCGACAAAGCTGGCGGTGTAACCAGAGGAGCGGAGCAGCTCGACCATCAGCTGGGCTTGATCGAAGGCCGTGCCTGAGCGGTCGATCAGAGCGCCCAGCGCCCCTTTCTGCAACCCGTACATCGGCACGATCTCGATGCTGTTGCGCACGTACTCGTAAATGTTATCGGCGTCATTATGAAGCGCGCGCGCCAGCGCCGTGATCTCAACCGGATAATTGGTGGTCCACAGTTGTCTCGTGCCAGAGGTGCTGCAACCGGGAGATTGCGCGCAATACCAGCTGTCCGCCGCCGCGGGCGTCATGAGTGTCCCAGTATTGACAGAGAACGCGGGTACCGCACCATGTGCATTCCACGCCAGCGCCGTGAAGATCAGGCCGTACAGACCGGCTGCCGACCGCCGAGGTCTGTCGTATGAGGGGTTCATCATGGGCAACCCCCCGCCGGACAGACGTTAACTTGCACAATACTCGAGCCAACACTGCACGCCGTGCTGTTACAGGCCTGAACCGCATACTGCCAGGTCCCCTGCCCCCTGGTGCGCTGCTGCGAGAGCAGCGGCCCTGTGTACACGATCGTCGCCGTACTCGTCACATCCACATTGGTCTCAAAGAGATTATAACTCGTAGCGCCAGGAGAAGCGGTCCAGGAGATCGTGAATGACGTGTTCGCCGTGGTCGTGGTGGTGCTGGCCGAAATCGTCGGCACCGAGGGCGGTCCGACCAGTGTCGTAATACTTGCAGTGCCAGATTGCGCCGAAACGTTGGACGCGTTGTCGTACGCCGCGACCGTGTACGTATAAGCCGTGCTCGGCGCGACGGTTGAGTCTGCATATGCTGTAACTACGGTTGTGCCGATCTGAGTCCCGCCCCGATACACGCGGTAGCCCGCGAGACCCGATCCGCCCGTGTCGCCCGAAGCGATCCAGGTCAGATTAACCAGTGTCGCCGTGGGCGCTGTCGCAATCAACCCGGTTGGTACAGTGGGTGCGAGCGTGTCCGGCGTCGCGACATTAGCCGCGATCGATTGGGCAGAGGTGTTGCCGGCATTGTCGTAGGCCGCCACGGTGTAGCTGTAGGCGGTGCTGCCCGAGACGGTCGTATCGCTTTTGCTGGTCGTCGTGGAGGTCAGGATCTGCACCCCGCCCCGATAAATCTTATAGCCAGCCAGCCCCGAGCCACCGCTGTCCGTCGAAGCGGACCAGGCGAGATTCACGTTCGTGGAGCTGGTCGCGGTGGCGGTGAGACCGGACGGCACGGTCGGCGGGGTGCCGTCCAGCGTGGTCTTGCTCACCGATGAAGACTGCACTGATGCATTCCCCGCGTAGTCGAAAGCAGCCACCATGTAGACGTACGTCGTACCGCCTGCGACTGTGGTATCCGAATAGCTGGCCGATCCGACACTCGCGATCTGCGTGCCGCCGCGAAAAATCCGGTAACCGGCGAGCCCTGAGCCGCCCGTGTCCGTCGACGTGTTCCAGGTCAGGTTGATCTGTGTGGCCGAAACCACAGTCCCGGCCAGCCCCGTGGGCACCGAGGGAGCGGTCGTGTCCGTGGCCGTCGTAACGGCAAGCGGATTGACAACGTTATCCTTTCGATTGCCGGCGGGGTCCAGGCCGTAAATCACCGTGGTGCCGTCGTCGTAGGCTATGCTCTTCAGGCGGCCCAGATTGTCGTAGGTGTAGGTCGCAGTGCCGGCGGCGGCGAACGCGAGCGATGCGGCCATGCATCCAGCCAGCAATGCCGCCCACGCGCGCGCTCTATGCGTTGTCTTCTTGAAGGCCGGAAGAACCACGACGGACCCCCTAAATCAGGAGTGCCATTGACCGGAATCCCTCAGAAGATCGGTTTCCGGTTGGCCCGCACGTTACTCTGTCAGCGCACCTATCCGCAAGCCCCGCGGGTACCGTTTACGGACTCTCTAGCCGCCGCCAGGCTCCTACTCCGTTAGCAAGGCAAGCAGGGTCGTAACCAGAGGAGACATCACATAGGCCCCCGTATCCGATGCAAGTCCCTCAGACGCCGACCGCACTAGAAGCCCAAGATTGATCAATCCAATCGCCACCGCTCCCTCGAGCGATCTCTTGTCGAGAAATACCGGCAGCGGTGAGGCGAGCGTATTGGAGACTCCATTTTCAGGAGTCGACGGATCGGCAAAACTGAATGCTCGCGCATCGCGATGCCGCACCAGGAATCGGACCTCCGCGGCGGAGATATCCCTAAGGATTCTGGAATATACCTGCGCCTCAAAGCCACCCAGATAGTCGGACCGGGCGACATTCAAGACAGCCGCCTTCAGCATTCTGAGCTTCTCCTCATCAATGGTTTCAAATATCGCCGCGACGATTCCGCCCGTCAGTCGATACTGTGCGTCAGAAAAGGTCTGGACCTTATCGCGGGTCTTTTCGAGCTCCTCATTGAGAAACTGGATCGCATCGGCAATTCGCTTCTGGGCACGACCGTGCGCAAGCGAGTTCGTAAGTACTGGCAGCAGCGCACCAGGCCATGGAATCAGCACCGCGAGCGCCGTACCGGCGATTTCTACCGGAAGAGCGCCGGCGAGTCTCTCAAGCGCTGAAGGCTGTTCCATCACCTCACTCCCTACCGATCAATGGACGTCCTCACACGTCAACCATGAAGGCCCCAACGTATATCTAAGCGCTTCGCGCCGTACCTTATAAATAATACGCCGTGATTCTTAATTACTTCCGGCAGAAGCCCGTACCAATGATCGGCGGAGACTCCCCGTTGGGAACATCACACACGCTGAGAATTGGATAGTCGTGTCTTTCTACGACCCACCCAACTATGAATGCTGCAGCTTCGTCAAGACACTTCACCAACTCGACACTCGCCGATCCTCGCTCATTGCAGTGAGATTCCCCGAACTCCGAATAGAAGTCCGCAATCTCAATGTTGCACGCATATGGAATTCGATCAAGTACGCCTGCGCGTTTTCGTTAATTCCCGCAAGTAGGGGCGACCTGCAACGGCCAGCGGTAGGCCATGACCCACTACAATATTGCGAATCTGACGAATCACAAGGAGCGTTACGACGATTCCTAACATCTACCACAGAATCGCCACCCGACTACTCCGCGGTAGACAATCCACTTGTACTGAACCCAGCTAGGCCAGGCTCTTCCCGCGCAGCACCCACACAGTAAGCGCAAGTATGCCACCTGTGACGATATTGATCTCCGACCACAGCTCGCGATTCAAGTGAACTCGGATAATCGGATTATATATCGCTGCAGCAATCCCCAATGTCCATACCCATCCATGCAATTTCAGCTGGCACGCCCTGACACACAGGAAAATGAAGACCCCAAAAATAACCCACCGGAGAAGGATGAAATACGCATAAGAATGCCCACTCGCTAAACCCCAGGCCAGCATGGCAATACCGACCAGCTGGGCATAGGGCGGACTTCGCCACAACTTTGTTAGACGAGGCATAGCGGCCTGCTTTTCAACTTCGTTTTCATCGGCCCAACCATCAACTGCTTTATCTACTCGGAGCTGCCCCGAACCGTGCATGACCCAGTCCATGCCTCCAGCCCGCGCACGCCCCGCCCTACCCTCCCCGACTCAAACCACACTTCTTTCTCCGGCCAACGGACGCACGCCAGATGCGTTTCAAAGCCCGTCACACCGGCCTTCCGCTCCTGATAACGTGCACCCACAGAGAAATCAACGCAGAACACGTTCATCTTCAATCCGACCCACTCCGTCGGACCCACGGCCACGAAGACTTCAGGCTTGGACGCCGCATGCGCCGATGCTTTCACCTGTTTCACCTGCCGCCAATAATGCCCGATGATCACCGGCACGTCTTGCTCATACTCGTCCCACCATTGCACCCGATCGCACATCCGCCACTTCCCGCTGGACCAGAACGGCGCGCGTGCCAGGCGCTCCACCCCAGAGGTGGCGACGCGTATGGGATTCCCCATCTGATAGCGCTCATCCAGTTCCCCCGACGCCGGAAGGAGCGGGACCTTAATCGATTGATCTTCGATCTTGTCGCCCCACTCCTCCTCCTCCCGCGCCGCCGCCTCCCGCAACCCTTCCATCGCCAATTGCTCCTGGGTGCGGGCCTCAAACTCCCGATAAATCTCAATTGTCGACCCGCGCTTGCACCTCAATGCCTCAATTTCTCCCGGCACCCAGGCCGCATGAACGACACGTAAATCTGATCGCTCCAAGGCCAACGGCAATGACGCCAGGAACTTGAGCCACCCCGGCTTCAATTCCTCCGGAGCCGCTTTGCAGTGCTCGAATTCCCCGCCGGGCCGCTGCTCCGAGTGCGAAGGATCGATGAACCACCGATTTCCTTGCTTGCTTTCGCCTCGCAACAGGTTCAGCTCGTGATTCCCGAGCACACACTGCGCCAGCCCCCGCTCGACCATCCCCCGAACGAGTTCAATCACCGTCGGACTGTCCGGGCCCCGATCCCCTAAATCGCCGACAAATACCAGACGGCGACCCTTGGCATGCTGCCCGCTACCGTCATACTCCAGCCGGCCCAACAGCTCCCGCAAGGGCCCAATCTCGCCATGTACATCGCCGACCACATCAATCGGTCCCTGAAACAGCGGCGCAACTAACTTGCCGCTCATCTCCCACTCTCTTGGTCATCACAGATCGCGTAGCACCGCTTCCGGGCGTATCCCCACGCGGAGAATCGGGGAACTTCAGCAGATGAGCGCACAAATTACCCGGAGCTACTGTGAATCCAGCTTCGCCTTCAAATCTCCGATCTCTCTCTTCAAATCGCCCTCATCGAGTTCATCAAGGCCCCCTATGTTTCGCAGCGCATAATGAATCATCACCTTCTGGGTCCGCAGCTTGGCGAACTTGGGATCGTCTACCAGAGCGTGCAATTTCTGGATCAACGCGGCATCTCTTTCCGCTTCCTGCTCGTCATGTTGGGTTCTTCGCTTATCTTCCCCATGCTCCCAGTCCTCGAGCGTTCGAGATCTCGCCTCGAGAAACTCTGACCACCAGGATTCCTGTACCTCAACATCGAGGTGCTCCGATTGAATTGAAGCCGATAGCCTGAATAATCCATCCCTACCGATAAACGTCTTGAAGCGCTTCAAATCTGAATTCAGCGCACACAGATCCAGCTCTGCCTCCGTTTCTGTCTCCCCTTCATCCTCATCGTCGGGAGGGCTATCTGGAGAATGCACAAAGTATCCCTCGTGCAGCTCAGCGCAATAGATAATGACACTTGCGATGGCCAACGTGCGCAACGTCTCCAAGTACTCCCCAAGTGTACCCGCGAAGGTCAGGCGGTCACGATCGGAGTCCGGCGGTACATTCTCCACGTGAATGCCGATAATTCCGGCTGCCTTCAGTTGCGTCTTCAGGCCGTCGATGGTCATGGCTTACTCCCCATCTCGCGGGCTGCCCGTGGTGCGCTTCACCTTAAAGACCGCCGTCACCTGCTCTCCCTTTACTGTCCGGGCGCTGGCCATAGGCCGCGTCAACCTGCGCGCCTCCCGCTTCACTGTCCGGTCCAATCAGGGCCTGGTCTGCACATTCTTGTGCGACCGTTCGGACGTTGGACTAGAAATGAAATTGCGTCCAATGGTCCCCGCCCTCACCCTTGTATTTTCGCATCGGATGGGGGTCATGACGCACCCTCATCGGCCTTTGGATTCTCCAGTTCCAGCATTTTCAGCTCTTGGCTCGACAGTCCCTGGATGTCTCCGGCCACGCCCAGGAGCTGCTGCGCCCCAAGCTGCAACTGCTTCTCCCGCCTCGCCCACCGCTGCATCGTCACATTCTTCTCAGACTCCAACTCCTCGCGCATACGGGTGAAGGCCTCGTAAACGGCTTTGAGCTTCTGCGCGAACTGGGGGGATGTCAGATAATCGTACAGCGCTTCCGCCTTTTCACCCTTTCCGGCCGCTGCGATACGCTGGCGATGGACATCAATGAGTCCGGCGCGCAGGGCTTCAGCCACGCCAACGGCGGTGGAGATTTGGGTAACCCAGACTTCCTCATAGGGCGCAAACAGAGCACCGGACGGCCAGTCTTTCGGCAATGCGCCGGGTACGGTGACCAAAATCCCAAGTACCGCACCGCTCCCGCGCATGTCTTCTTTAAGCTTGGCGACCCACTGGGGCCCCCAGTCCTTAGCCCGCTTCATCTCCCAGAGAATGATTCCCGCGGCGTGGCCTGTCCGTGTCATTACGCGCTGCAGGGCATCCCCGCCTCGGGCGCCCTTCTTGACCTCTTCAATGGTATCGAGGGGAAAGGCACGCCGAAGGGTCTCCTCGATGGCGAGCTCCAGCACTTCTCCCTGCAACTGCTGGGATCCCTGGTTGGCCTTGGCCTGCGCTTCGGCCAGCTTCCCCGCCATGTCCTCAATCGTCTTTTGAAGTTCTGCCTTCTCTAGTCCTGCGCGCTCCTGTTCCTGCGCTCGGATCTTGGCGGCTATGCCCTCCCGCTCGACGTCGAGCTTTCGCGCATTTTCGAGCTCCAGGGCGGCAGTCCTGTCCGCCAGCTCACTCTTCTCCCTAAGTAGGGTTACCTCCTGCGTCCGCAGAGCCTGAATTTGTACTTGCGATTTCTGCAGCGCAGCTTCCAGACCTTGCCTTTGTACCGCAGCCAACTCGACGGCGCGCCGCTGAGCCCCTTCCTCGATTTGAGCACCCATCGCTCGCTCGCGGGCCTTGAGCTCCGCCTCTCGCTGATCCATTTGGGCCACCTGGGCACGGCTCTCGGAAACCTGAAGCATCATGGCATCGAGTTGTGGCTTGAAGGATTGTTCAGCTAGCGTTCGCACTTCTTGCAACGCTTTTACATGCGCGGCCGCCTGCTCCATCATGAGCTGCTTAAGGTTCTTGACCTCTTCCTTCGATGCCTGGTCCCGCTGGACGGCCAATTCCAGCGCCTTTCCCTCAGCCACTGCCCTTTCTGCCTCGCGCACAGCAATGAGCGCCTGGCTACTCTTCGCCTCAAGGGTCTCTAGCGCCTTCTTGGCAAATCCTTCCTCAAGGCTGAATTCGTGCTCGCACTTCGGACACCTAACCACCGTGCTGGCCGACACCAGGAGTTGTTCAACTCTTATTCTCTTTCCGGCCACCCTCCCCTCCCTAGATTCCCCTATGCTTGCCCTATCGCCATGAGGCGTTCCTCAAGTTTCCGCACTTCTCGCTCGCGCGAGTGGTACCAATCGGTCGACCATATTCTGTAGAGCGTCCACCCCAAGCGCCGGAGAATCTCCTCTCTCAGGCGATCCCGGTCCCGGGCGGATTTTGCCGAGTGATAGCTCGCGCCGTCACATTCTATTCCCAGCACAAAGTGATCGGTGTGGATGGGGTGACGCACGCCAAGATCGACAAAGAATCCTGCCACACCCACCTGTGATTCAGCTTGATACCCAAGCTGCGATAGGACCGCGGCCACTTCTTTTTCGAACGGGCTATCAAAGGACTTGCCGGTCCATGATCCGGTCTCCAGTCGACCAGAGCGCGCGTATTCAAGGTACTTCTTGAGTGCCAATACGCCACGACTTGAACCCTGCGTGGGCTTGATATCCTCCGCCGACATTGATGAAACCAAGACTACCCGCTCCTTGGCTCGTGTGAAGAGCACGTTGAGCCGGCGATGTCCCATCTTGGAGTTGATGGGCCCAAATCGCTGGGCGACCGGTCCGCCCTCTTCGCTCCGGCCGTACACAGTGGAAATGACTATCGTATCCCGCTCGTCGCCCTGGACGTTTTCGAGATTCTTGACAAAGAACGGCTCCAGG
>WNFM01143124.1_pt2 | contig 11417 bp, 11 predicted proteins | sample 5400271 | NCBI WGS metagenome assembly WNFM01 (sample SAMN13153352, study PRJNA577476) | soil metagenome | isolation source: 60 cm saprolite on Douglas fir-dominated hillslope | place: USA:California | collected 2013-09-17 | reverse complement strand
AGCGCGAGCTCGCCGAGCCTCTGCGCGCCGACCGCGGCGAGGAGCAGCGCGTACCAGACGGGAACACCACGCGGCCGCGATGCGGTGTGATACGCCGACATGATGCGAACGATCGTAGCCCTGGCCCGGTCCTCGCACCCGGAGCCTGTGGTGGCTGTGACCGCGCTGTCGGGAAGCCTTGCCCTCACGGCGGGGCGTGGCCTGGGCACCCTGTGGGTCGTGCTCGCCGTGCTGGCCGGTCAGCTGTTCGTCGGCTGGTCCAACGACTACCTCGACCGGTCCAGGGACCGCGCCGCCGGGCGCACCGACAAGCCCCTGGCGACCGACGCGCTCACCTCCCGCACGGTCGGCGTCGCGGCGCTAGTCGCGCTCGTGGCCGCGGTGCCGCTGTCGCTGGCCTCGGGCCTGCCCGCGACCATCGTCCACCTGGTCGCCATCGCGTCCGCCGCGGCCTACAACCTCGGCCTCAAGGCCACGTTCCTCAGCGCCATCCCTTACGCGGTCAGCTTCGCGCTGCTTCCCGCCTTCATCACTCTCGGCCTGGCGCATCCGCACTGGCCGCCCGCCTGGGCAGTGGTGGCGGCCGGCCTGATCGGCGTGGGCGGACACTTCGCCCAGGTGCGGCCGGACGTCGCGCGCGACCGGGTTCAGCACCTGTGGGGTCTCCCTCAGCTGGCGGGCGACCGCGCCTCGGCCATCGCCGCGGCCGTGCTCCTGGCCGCGGGAGCGGCCGTGATCGCCTGGGGCGCGCGTTCGCTGCTCCCGCTGGTCGCCGTTCTGCCGCTTCCGGCCGTCGTTTTCGTGCGCGCATCGACCGCTTACCGGCTCACCCTGCTGATCGCGGCGCTCACGGTGGCAGCATTCCTGGTCAGCGGCGGGAGTCTCGGCTCGACGTAATGTGACCCCATGACACCGGATGCCGAGGTGGTGGTCGTGGGCGCGGGGCCGGCCGGGTCGGCCCTCGCGGCGATGCTCGGCGAGGCGGGCGTCGGAACGGTGCTGCTCGACTCGGCACGCTTCCCTCGCGACAAGCCGTGCGGCGAGGGACTGATGCCCGCCGGCGTGCGCGTCCTGCAGAAGCTTGGGTTCGAGTTGGACAGCTTCCCCGCGCTTGGAGGCGTGACGTATCGCGTTCCAGGCGCCGGCACGGCGCGCGGCGACTTCCTCAACGGCAGCACGGGACGCGGCATTCGCCGGCTCGCCTTCGACGAGCAGCTCGCCCGGCGCGCCGCGGCGACGCCGCACGTGCAGGCGTCGTTTGGCTGCGAGGTCGCCGGGCTCGAGGACCACGTGGTCACGACGTCGACCGGCGACGTGCGGGCGCGTTACGTCGTCGGTGCCGACGGCCTGCACTCGCAGGTCGCGCGCTGGATGGGCTGGTCGCGGCCCGCGCGGCGGCCCTATCGGTACGCCCTGGTCGGTCACGCCGCGGCGCCCGGCCACGGTATCGACCGGGTGATGGTCACTCTGCTCGAGGGCTGCGAGGTCTACACGGCTCCGACCGGCCTCGACGAGCTGCTCGTCGCGGTCCTCGGATCCAAACAGGGCCTGAGGCGCGACGGCGAGGCGGCGCGCGACGCGTACGCCCGCCACGTCGGCGCCGCGCATCCCGAGCTCTCCCTCGGAGAGGTGGCGGTGCGTGGTGCGGGTCCGTTCTGGAAGCGACCGGCACAGGTGGCAGGCGCGGGCGTGTTTTTGATCGGCGACGCGGCGGGCTTCCTCGACCCGCTGACCGGCGACGGCATCAGCGACGCTCTGGTCGCGGCCTCCAGGCTCTCCGAGATCCTGGCCTCCCGCGCGGCGGACCCCGAGCACGCGTACCGAAGCTGGGAGGCGGCCCAATGGCGCAGGCGCACGTTCGTCAGCCGCCTCGCGCGCCTGCTCACCGGGTCGTCGGCCCTGGCCACGCGCGCGCTGCGCCGCATGCAGCACCGGCCGGTCACCCTCAACCGGCTGCTCGAGGTCAACGACGGCAGCCGCAGCCTGTGGACTCTTTCAGTGCGCGACTGGGCCGCGCTGGCGGGCGTCTGATGGGCGCCACCTTCCGCGGCATCGCCACCTCGGTGCCCGAGCACCGCCTCGAGGCAGCGCAGGCGCTGGCTCACCTCCGCGAGTTCTGGCCGCAGCTCGACCGGCTGGCCGGCAGCGAGGCCGCCGTCGGCACCCGCTACACGTGCGAGCCGGTGGAGCAGCTGCTCCGACAGCGCGACCTCAGCCAGCTGCGCGAGTCGTACCTGCGCCACGCGACCGAGCTCGCGCACTCCGCTGCCGGAAAGGCGCTCGCGAAGGCGGGCCTGCACGGGCGCGACGTGGACCTCGTGATCACCGTCTCGTGCACCGGCTACATCGTGCCCTCGCTCGACGTGCACCTCGCATCGCTTCTCGGCTTCCGGCCTGACGTGATCCGCCTGCCGATCACGGAGCTCGGCTGCTCCGGCGGGGCCGCGGCGATCGCAGCCGCACGGAGGCACCTGGCCGGATTTCCCGACGACACCGTGCTGGTCATCGCCGTCGAGGTCCCGTCCCTCAGCTTCCAGCCCGCGGACCACTCGGTGGACAACCTGACCGCCTGCCTCGTGTTCGGCGACGGCGCCGGAGCCGCCGTGCTCACGGGCTCGCAGGACGGCGAGGGTGGCCTCGAGGTCGTGCGCAGCGCATCGCACCTCATCCCCGGCACGGCGGACATCCTGGGCTTCGACCTGCGCGACGGCGGCTTTCACGTCGTGCTCGACCGCCGCCTGCCGAGGGTGCTGAGCCGTGAAGCCGCGCCGGTCGTGGAGTCGTTCATGGGCGAGCCGTCGTTCTACGCCGTGCACGCGGCCGGGCCGCGGATCTTCAGCGTGTTCGAGTCCGCCCTAAAGCTGCCCCCAGACGCCCTCGCCATCTCGCGGTGTGTGTTCGAAGAGGTCGGCAACACATCTTCCGCGGCGATCTTCTTTGCGCTCGAGAAGCTGATGTGCGACCCGGGCCGGCCGGCGGGCCGCGGCCTTGGCCTCGGCGTGGGACCAGGCGTCAGCCTCGAGCTGATGGAGCTGGCCTGGACCCCGCCTCAGTCCCCCGCGACGAGCCGCTGATAAACGCGCTCATAGTCGGCGGCCATGCGCGCAGTGGAGAACCGCTCGACGACGTAACGCCTGCACTCAGAGCGGTCGATGTCATCGAGCTTCTGGCAAGCGGCCGCGAGCCCGTCCTCGTCCATCTCAAGAAACCCGTGGCGGCCAGGCTCGATCAGCTCGGGGAGTGACCCGCGCGGGCACGAGATGATGGGCGTGCCGGTGGCCAGCGCCTCGATGAAGGCGAGTCCGAAGGGTTCGTCCCACTGGATGGGCACGAGGAACCCGGCGGCGTTGCCGATGAGCTCATTCTTGCCGGCGTCGTCGAGCTCGCCCGTGAGCTCAACGTCCGCGCCCTTGATGAGCGGTTTGACCCTGGACTCGAAAAAGTCGCGGTCCGAATCGGGAACGGGTCCGGCCATCAGGAGCTTCATCCCCGCCTTGCGGGCCACCTTGATCGCCAGGTCCGGCCCTTTTTCCGGCGCGAGGCGGCTGACGAACGCGAGGTAGCCGCCCTTGCCGGTGCCGAGGCTGTACGTGTGCTCGAGGTCCAGGCCGTGGTACACCGTCGCGCGCCAGTTGAGGTTCAGGTCCTCGACCGGCCTGCGCTGTGAGTTGGAGATCGAAACCAGCGGCCACTCGCGGAACTCGGTGAAGGCCTTGCGCTGCTCGTCCTGGTCGAGTCTTCCATGCAGCGTGGTCACGAGCGGCGCCTTGTACCGGCTGCCGCCGAGCCAGGGGATCACCTCGAGGTGGGAGTGGATGACGTCGAACTCTCCGGATCGCCGGATCATCTCCTCGATCTCGATCGCATGCCAGGTCAGCGGGTTGCCACCGCTGGCCCACAGCGGAGCCGGCGAGGTCACGTCGAGCTGGGCCGACGTCTGCGAACCCGGCGCGGCGAACAGGGTGACCTGATGCTTTCGCTTCACGAGCTCCTCGGTGAGCGCGGAGACGATCCGCTCGGTGCCGCCATATTCGGCCGGCGGCACGGTCATAAAGAGGGGCGCGAGCTGGGCGATCCTCATGCGAGCAGGCCCAGGATCAACCGGGCCTGCTGAACGAGGTGGCGGGGCGCGATGAACTCATCGGTCACGCGCCGGCGCGCGGCGCGCCCGAAACTGTCCGCGCGGTCCCGATCCTGGACCAGCGCCGTGACCGCGTCACCGAATGCGTGGAGGTCTCGCGGGTCGTCGATGAGCAGCCCGCTGACTCCGTCCTCGACCTGGTCCTCGATGCCGCCTACCCGACTCGCGACCATCGGCCGGCTCTTCCACATCGCCTCCGCGACGGTGAGGCCGAATCCCTCCGCGAGACTCTTCTGCACCACGACGTCCGCACGGCGCTGGATGGCGTTGACCATCAGGGCGTTGCGCTCCACGTCTTCCATGGGCAGCTGCGCGATCATCACACGCTCACGAATCTCGGCCGGGAGCCCGGCCAGGCCTTCGGTCACCGACTTCAGCACCATCGGCTGCTCGGGATCGTCATCCACTGCACTCGCGGCCGGACCGGCGAGCATGAGCATGGCGTCCGTCGCCGGCGCGACGAAACGCGCAAATGCTTCCATCACGCCCAGCGGGTCTTTCAGACGGTCCCACCGCGACACCTGAACCACGAGCCGGGCATCCGGCTTGCGAGGTGCGAGGCGGGCGGCGCGCAGTATGGAGGCGACCTCATCGCCGGACAGGTCGCGGTTCTTGGGCGAGAACGGATCGATCGTCGGCGCGATCACATGCAGACGCGATTCGTCCAGGCCCTCCCACGCGTAGCAGCGACGCGAGAAGACGAATGCCCGCGCGGGCTTCACGTACGGCAGGAGAAAACGCCATCCGGCGCGGGCGACGTCGTTCGGCTTGTCGACGCCGATGTGACAGCGCCAGATGACGCACGCGCCATGTTCCATCAGCGCCGGCACGAGGCCTGCCGGCTGGGGGTCGTGGACGATCACCACGTCCTCGGGCTTGATCATGCGCAGGAGGCGCGCGGCGTTTTCGCGCATCGTCTTCTCGTAGAGCTCACGTTCGCGCTCCGAGATCTCCGTGCCGTCCGGGGTTTCGCCGTGCAGCAGGTTGTGCAGCCGCTTGGTCAGCGCGAAGAACTCAGGGGGTCCCTCGATCACCGCCCAGCGTTCGTCGATTCCGCTCCCTCGGTCATAGGGGATCAGGGAAGAGAGAAGCTCCACGACTCCTCCTCCGTGAGCGGTCGAGTTGATGTTCCAGAGCACACGCCTCCGCAGCGAATCGGCGAGCGCCTTCATCGCCTCCTCGAGCTCGCTCCTCCGCTGGGGCTCGAGCAGGGGCCGGAAGCTTTCGATCGAGGCCGACCTGACGTCTACGGTGTCGATGTGAATGGCCACTTGAGGGGAAACGCACCGCTGGACGGTTCAGGCCGACTGAGTGGCCACCTCACGCGGCGCGGATCTCCGCGCGAACGGCAGGTAAAGCAACGTAAAGATGAGGACGGCGGTCACCGTGAGCGTGAGGATGTACCACGGCCACGGGCCCATGTAGTCGAGGAAGGTGCGAGTGGGCGGGAGGTTGCGCAGGAATAGATAGTTCCCTCCGGTGATCCAGTCGACCACGCCCACGGCGACCGCGTACAGCGCCGTCGCAAGCGACACCCTCAGCACCGCGCGGCTCGCCGGCCGCATGCGGAGCGCGATCACGAGGTAGAACGCGCCCATTACCAGCAGACCGTGCTCGAGGTAGTACTGGAAGTACACGGGTTGCGGAAAATGGCCTGGCACTTCGGGCGTGAAGAGGCCGGGCATCGTGCCGCCGAGGGCCCAGAAGTAGCTCATCTCAAAGGCAAAGCGATGCCGCGACCACAGAGCGATGGCCACTAGGAAGCACCCGGCCTCGCAGATGTGGAGGGGCAGGCTGTAGCGCACGGTCCACGTTCCATTGAGGATGTTGATCACCCACCAGCCGACCTCGGAGAGGACGACCGCGACCGCGATCACCCTGGCGCCCTGCTCGACCCATGGACCGGGTCGCCTGCGGGCCAAGACCAGCACCGCCGCGATCACGATCGCGGTCACGATCAGGGCCAGGACGTGCTCGGCGGACGGCATTCTTGCGGGTATTTTCGGTCAGCGAGGGGTCAATCGAACCCGCATTCCGCGAGCCGGCCGGAGCGTGATCGAGGGCGCCATCTCGGCGCGGGCCGGCGCGTCCGAGACCGCGAAGCGGGGCAGGATGACCGCGATCGCGATCGTGGCCTCCATCAGCGCGAAGGAGCTGCCGACGCAGCGCCGCGGCCCACTGCTGAATGGGAAGTACGCGAATCGAGGGAGCCGCGAGGCCAGGCCGTGGAGCCAGCGCTCCGGCTGAAACTCCTCGTGCGCGTCGAAGTACCGCGGGTCGCGGTGCATGGCCCAGGGGCTCATCAGCACCGTCGTGCCGGCGGGCACCGCGTGACCGCCGACAGAGGTGTCGCGCACGGCGCGCCGGCCGAAGGCGTACGCCGGCGGATACATGCGCAGCACCTCGTTCAGCACGGCCTGGAGGTATGGCATCCGGGCCGCCAGGGTCGCGGGCGGTGCTTCCTTTGCGGCCTCGATCTCCGCCAGCACGCGTTCCTGGACGTCGGGCCGGCGCGCGAGCTCGAACCAGGTCCACGACAGCAGGCAGGCCGTCGTCTCGTGGCCCGCAAAGAAGACGGCCAGGCAGGCGTCGCGGATCTCGCGGTCGGTCATCGGCCGGCCTGATTCGTCGCGCGCGGCGACCAGCATGGACAGCAGGTCCGAGCCCGGCGCGCGCCGCCGTTCTGCGATCGCTCCGTAGGCGATGCGGTCGAGGGCGCGCAGCGAGCGCACGAGCCGGAGCAGGCGCAGTGACGGAAGCGGGATGGCCGACCGGCGGCCGGCCAGGCGGCGGTTGAACTCGTCCATCACGGTGTCTACGAGCCTCTCCGCGACCTGAACGCCCTTGGAGAAGTCGATGCCGAACAGCGTCTTGGTGACCACCCGCAGGGTCATCCGCATCATGTCGGCGTGAAGGTCGCGGTGCTGAGGCTGCGTCCAGCCGTCGCCGATCCGCGTGGCCTCCTCCGCCATCACCTCCGCGTACCCCGCCAGCCGCTCGTGGTGGAAGGCAGGCAGCACCAGCCTGCGCTCGCGCAGCCAGCTGTCACTGTCGGCGAGCAGCAGGCTGCCGGCGAGCAGGGGGTGCATGAGGTCTGTGAGATACGCCTTGCTGAAATCCCCGCGGTTCGTGAGGAGCACGTCGTTGACCAGGTCGGGCCGGCTGAGGACCAGCACGTCGTCGCGCCCCAGCCGGCACGACACGACGTCAGCCATCGCGGCGCAGCGCTCGAGAAAGCCGAGACGGTCGCGCTGGAACTGCTCGAACGCGCTCGCCGCGGGGATGGTCGCGCGCTCGTCCGTGGTCACCTCGAAGCTCGGTTCGGCCTTCGGCTGGCGCATCAAACCCGCGTGATTATCGCGCCTCCCGACGTTGGACTCGGTCGCCTCAGGGCCGCTGCACGAGCTCCAGGATCATCCCGTCCGGGTCGCGAACGTAGAGCAGCCGGGCGCCGGCGAAGATGCCTTCAGTGTCCTGCGCTGTGACCGGGTGGCGCGAGATCTCGGAGCCGCCCGCGGCGCCGATCCCGGCCCGGATGCGGTCGAGGTCGTCGACCTGGAAGGCCACGTGCGCCGACCCGGAGTCGCGGTTGGTGTACTCGAGGCGGTGGCCCGGTGGCTGCGCGTACTCGAGCAGCTCGAGGATGCGTCCGTCCTGCGTGTCGAGGTTGACGAGCCGGACGTCGATCTCGTCCGTGCCCAGCAGTGCGGCGATCTCGGGCCGGGTCAGGCGCGTATCGGCCACCACGCGCATGCCGAGCAGGTCGCGGTAGAAGCCGAGCGAGCGCTCGATGTCCGACACCGTGATCCCGACGGGGTGGATGCGCGAAACGGTCATCTGGCACGACACTACTACGACCGTGCTTGATGACCCCGTGCTGGTGAACGACTGGCATCCGGTGGCCCGGGTCGAGGACCTGGCCGGCGGCGGGCCGCTCGGGGCGAGGGTTCTCGGCGAGGACATCGTCGTGTGGCGCTCGGGCGACGAGTACTTCGCCTGGCGCGACCTCTGCGTCCACCGCGGGACTCGGCTCTCGCTCGGCAAGGTGAGGGAGGGCGGCCGGCTCGAATGTCCCTATCACGGCTGGACGTACGGCACCGACGGACGCTGCGTGCACATCCCCGCGCACCCCGAGCAGACCCCTCCGGCCAAGGCATGTGTCGTCACCTACCGCGCCGCCGCCCGGCACGGCCTGGTGTGGGCCACCCTGGGAACCGGCGCGAGCGGGATTCCGACCTTCGACCTGCTCGAGGACTCAGTCCACCAGGTGCTGATGGCCGGGCCGTACCGGGTGCGGGCGAGCGGCCCGCGCATCGTGGAGAACTTCCTCGACGTGGGCCACTTTCCGTTCGTGCACGAGGGCATCCTCGGCGACCGCGCGCGTCCCGAGATCGCGGACTACACGGCGCAGGTGACGGCCGCCGGCGTGCTCGCCGAGGGCGTCAAGGTCTATCAGCCCGACCCTTACGGCACCGGCGAGGGTGCCACAGTGATCTACACTTATCGCGTGCACCGGCCGCTGACCGCGTCGTTCATCAAGCACGGCGGCCGTTCGTTCGGCATGCTCCTCAGCGTCACGCCGCATGACGCGGTCGACAGCACCGCGTGGATGTGGATGGCGATGAACTACGACATGGACGGATCGATGATCGAGTTCCAGGACCGCATCTTCGCCCAGGACCGCCCCATCCTCGAATCGCAGCGGCCGGAGTTGCTGCCCCTGGACCTGCAGGCCGAGCTACATCTGCGCAGCGACCGGACGGCGATCGCCTACCGGCGCTGGCTCAAGGAGCTGGGCGTGCGCACCGGGGCGGTCTGAACGTCGGGCGTCGAGCGGACCGCGGCGGCCAGCGAGCGTGAGGGCCTGAGCTGCAGCGGGATCGTGAAGTGAAACGTGGTGCCCGCCCCTGGCGCGGACTCGAACCACAGACGCCCGCCGTGCATCTCGACGATCTGGCGGGCCATGGGTAGGCCCAGGCCGGTCCCCGACGTGTAGCGCGAATGCACCGCGTCAGAGTTCTGTGGGCGCTGATACCCGGTCAGCAGCCCATCGGCGAAGTCGCGCGGCAGGCCGGGCCCGTGGTCCTTGACGCTGACCGTGACCGCGTCGTCGCCGAGCTCAGTCGAGACCTCGACCTCGCTGCCGGCGGGCGAGAACTTGATCGCGTTGGCGACCAGGTTGGTCAGGGCCTGCGCGACCTTCTCGCGGTCGCACGGAACCAGCGTGCCCTCGGTGTCGAGTCGCACAACCACCGTGTGGCCGGGGTTCTGTGCGCCGATCCCGTCGGTGACGTTCTTCACGAGCTGGTCGATGTTGACCCGCGACGTGGTCAGCGCAGCCTGGCCCGTCTCCATGCGGTCGAGCTCGATCATGTCGCTGAAAGCGCGGTCCAGCCTCGCGGCCTCGTTGTAGATGTCGGTCGCAAAAGACTTGACCTCGCCGACGTCCAGCTCGCTCGAGTCCTTGATCACCTCGCTGAAGCCCTGGATGCCGACCAGCGCGGTCCGGAACTGATGGCTGGCGCGGGTGAAGAAGTCGCTCTTGAACCGGTTCAGGCGCTCGAGCACGGCGAGGTTGGCGAGCGCCGTCGTCTCGGCCTCCTGGACCAGGCGCCGGCGCCAGCGATCGGCGAGGACGGCGACCGGGAACAGCGCCGCATATAGAAGGACGAGGCCGGCGGCGAGGACCAGGTAGAGCTGGTTCATCTCGCGGTCGATCGCCGCCTGGACGGGCGCGTACGGGAGGTAGACCTCGAAGGCGCCGCTGGGCGCCGAGCTACCCCTGAAGACCAGCGGCACGTAGGCCTGGACGAGCGGTCCCGCCAGGTTGTCGCCCGAGTTCTCCTCGTCGTGGCCGTCGGTGACGCTGGCGCTGGCGGAGCCCCTCAGGGCCGCACCGAGGTCGTCGTCGACCGTGAAGGTGCGGCCGATGAGAGCGTGGTTGTCTGAGTAGACGATCGTGCCGGCCCGGTTCCAGACCTTGATCCGCCGCACCTCGTCGCTGAGCGAAGCCCCCTGCAGCCTCTGGTCGATGTCGCTGACCTGCGCCGGAGTCAGGCCGGCCGTCAGCTCCTCGGCGTTGAGCAGAGGCTGGATGCCGACCTGCGTGATGAGGCTGGCGCTGGTCCTGGCGCTCTCGATGTAGCGCTGCTGCACATCGGAGTTCACCTCCCGGGCGAGGATCGCGCCGAGGGCGACGACGGGGATCAGCGCAAGCACCCCGAAGCGAGCAAGTGATCCGACCGAGCCCAGCCAGTTCGTGGGTCGATTGTTGCACCGCGCCCCGGAATTGCCGCCGCGTAAAGCGGGTAGAAGATGCCCGGGCAGAGGCCGCCGCGCGCGTCCTTGATTAATGCGCGGATTAGTCGCGCAATCCCCCGCCGCCTCGTCTGGGATCGTCTAGAATCTGGCGGCCGCCACGCGGAGGACGCCAGAAGGGGAGCGGGGGCCTTTCCGAGTCTCAGCCGTCTGGGGCGTCGTGCAATTTGGAAGGGAGGCTCGAAACGGTCGATGGCTAAGAAAGTCCTGTGCATCCTGTCGGAATGGGGTTTCTGGGGCGAGGAGCTCGTCGGCCCCCTGGAGGCGCTTGACGCCGCCGGCTACGAGGTCGTGTTCGCCACGAATAATGGCCCCCGGCCGCCGGCGCTGCCGCCGTCGATGGACGAGACCTTCATGGACCCCCCGCTCGGACGAGGCGTCACCAGCCCCGAGATGGCCGAGAAGACAAGGGCGTGGAACACCTCCAAGCGGCTCGACAACCCGATCAGCCTCAAAGAGTGGCTGCCTGAGAAGCCTTACCGCTCCTCTCACAACTACCTGCGCGAGCAGGAGGCGTACAACAACCGCCTCGACGAGATCAGCAAGGAGCTCGACGAGTACGCCGCGATCCTTTTGGTCGGCGGCAGCGGACCGATTGTTGACATGGTCAACAACTTCCGCGTCCACGAGCTGATCCTCGACTTCTACCGCAAGGACAAGGCGATCGCAGCCGAGTGCTACGGCGTCGCCTGCCTGGCCTTCGCCCGGAGCGAGGAGGACCGCAAGAGCATCATCCAGGGCCGTCACGTCACGGGCCACTGCATCGAGTACGACTATCACGACGGAACCGGATTCGTCGGCACCGACTTCAACATGGGGCCGCCGCCCTACCCGCTCGAGTACATCCTGCGGGACGCGGTCGGACCGGAAGGCCAGTACCACGGCAACGTGGGACACGAGATCTCGGTCATCGTCGACTACCCGTTCATCACGGGCCGGTCGACCGCCGACTCGCGGA
>WNFM01175400.1_pt1 | contig 11418 bp, 3 predicted proteins | sample 5400271 | NCBI WGS metagenome assembly WNFM01 (sample SAMN13153352, study PRJNA577476) | soil metagenome | isolation source: 60 cm saprolite on Douglas fir-dominated hillslope | place: USA:California | collected 2013-09-17 | reverse complement strand
TTGCGCTTCCGTGGGTGTCCAACTGAAAACGCCGCTGCCCGCGATGATGCCGGCGCCCGCCGGTGCGCCGGCATCCAGGCTGAAACTGACCGTTTGCGCCGGCACATCGGAATCGGTGGCGGTGGCGGTGAAGGTGATGAGGACCTGCTCGTTGTTGGTCAGATTCGGGATGGGATTCAGCGCCGGCGGAGAATTCGTCTTCAACACCGCGATGGTGACCGATTGGGTCGCGCTCAAGGGCGGAACGCCGTTGTCAGTAACGATGGCGGAAAAGTTATAGGTGGCGCCGCCCTGGGCTTCACTCGGTGTCCAGGTAAAAAAGCCGTTGGTGGAATTGATGCTGGCGCTTGCAGGGGGATTGGACCCCAGGCTGAACGTCAGAGTGTTAGCTGGAACATCCGCGTCGCTGGCCGAAGCGGTGAAGCTGACGAGCAGGCCCTCAAAATTGGTCAGGCTCGAGATCGGGTTCAACACCGGCGGGCTGTTCGATTCCAGCACCACGATGGTGAACGTCTTCTGATCGCTCAGCGTGGGCGCGGTTCGTGCTTGGCCCTTGCGGCTCGGCCGGAGTCCAGGAGAAAATTCCGCTTGAGGCGTTGATGCTGGCCCCGGCCGGAGCGCCCAACAGGCTGAAAGTGAGCGTGTTGGCAGGCACGTCCGAGTCCGTGGCCGTGGCTGTGAAAGTAATCGGGAGTAACTCATAGTTGGTGATGTTGTTGATGGGATTCAGCACCGGGGCGGTATTGATCTCGTTGACAGTGACGGTGATCGTTTCAGGATCGCTCAGCGGCGGAGAGCCATTGTCGGTGACGCGGACGGTGATGGGGTAACTGCCAGGACCTTGTGCTTCGGTCGGCGTCCACACGAATACGCCGCTCACCGGATCGATGCTGGCTCCGGAAGGCGCGCCTCCATCAAGGGAGAAGCTCAATATGTTCGCCGGAAGGTCCGGATCGCTTGCCGTGGCGGTGAAGGTGAGCAGCACGAGCTCATTCACGGTCCTGTTTCCAATCGTTGTTAGAACCGGAGGAGAGTTCACTTCATTGACCGTAATCGTGACACTCCGGGTGGCGGTCATATTCGGCACGCCGTTGTCGGTCACGCGCACCGTCATCGTGAAGACGCCCGGCCCCTGGACCTCGCTAGGCGTCCAGGAGAACACGCCGCTAGCCGGGTTTATCCCCGACCCCGCAGGCGCGCCCGGATCGAGAGTGTAAGTCAAAGTCTGACCCGTATCCGGGTCGCTGGCGGAGGCCGCAAACGTGATGGGCGCCAGCTCATTGCCCGAAACGTTGTTGATGGGATTGAGGACCGGCGGTCGATTGGTTTGGTTGATAATGTTCGCCGCGCGCGGGGTGAAATTCGTCATGAAGTAGATCGCGCCGCTGGTGTTCCCGTCTGGCCACCGGCCCTGGCTGACATTTTGGAACTGCTGGCCGAAGGTCACCGTCGATTGCGGGGTGGCATCAGGCGCGAACAGCCCGATGGAATCGCCGCTGGAGGCAAGCCTGAAACTGACGTGCAAATCACCATTAGTGCCCGTGCCGTTGAGGAGGGTGTTGTTGTCCGCCCAGACGAGCAGGAATCCATGCGGCGGGATGAGCGTGCCGGTTGGGATGAAAAACTTCTTCGGCTTCGTCAAATTGCCGCTCAGCCAGTAACCGGAGAGATCAACCGTGTTCGTGTTCGGGTTGTAGAGCTCGAACCAATCGTCGAAAACGTCATTGACCGGGTCCGGGAAGCCCCCCGGCGGCGAGTTCTCCGCCATCCACTCATTGACGATGGCAGGCACCGGCACGAGGGTGGCGTCGTTCGTCCCGCCCGGGGTGGCGAAGAAGAAAATCTGCCGCTCCTGCGGCTGGCCGTCGGGATACGAGCCGAAGGAACGATTCGGGGTCTGGCCGAGATAATTGACATAGTCCAGGACATTGGTGCCGGAGGCGTTGGTCCGCACGAGCGCCAGCGAGCCGGCCGAGTTGGTGAAACGAAAACTGGCGTGGTAGCTCGTGCCCGCGTTTTGGTTGGTCTGTCCATCGGCCCAGACGACCAGGAACTGGCCTGCGGCGATGCTGGCTCCGGACGGGAATGCCCAGGACGTGAGGTTGGAATAATTATCGGTCAGAAAAAAGCCGTTCAAGCTGACGTTGGTGGGGCCATTATTGTAGAGTTCGATCCAAGGGTCATACTCGCCGAAGTTATCGACCGCGCTGTTCGTGTTGAACACCTGCAACTCATTGATCCAAACGAAGGGAAACGCCGCCAGGTTGGTGCGGACGGAGTTGGTCGCGCCTGGGGGGAAATAAGGGCCGGGGTGGTTCGTCGGCACGGCCATCCAGTTTCCCACCCGCCAGTTGTCCTGCGTCGGATCGAGCAACTGAAGCGATGCGCCGGTTCCATCCGCGGCCAGCGGCCAAGGCAGAGTATTCTCATACCGCACCTGGTCGATGACCTGGTCGAGATTCGTCCCTACGCCGGGTTGGACCAGTTTCAGCGTTTCGCCGCCGGGGTCAAGCTGCCCGGAGAATGTGCCGGCGATGGGCAGATTGAAACCGTAGGTGGCGTTGCAAACATCCACGTCCGCCACCACGAGCAGGAACTTGCCGGGCCGCAGAATAGTGCCTTCGGGAAAAGTGAACCCGACACCATCCAGACGCCAGTCGGAGAGATCAAAAGTCACCGCCGAATGCGCGTTAAAGATTTCGACAAACTCCGCTCCAGGCACGGTCGGGTGATACATGATTTCATTGAAGACCAGGTTGCCGGACGGCAAGGCCGATGGACCGGTGTTGGTCACCCAGATGCTGTCACTTGCGTTGGTAATGGCGTTTCCGAAGGTGTCGTAACCTTGTAGCGTGAGCAGGTTCGCCCCGGCGCCCACCGGGATCAGGATCGTCCAATTAGTGATGGTGGACCAGGTGGGAGGGTAGGAAATCCCATTGATCTTGATCGTCTTCACCCCGACTGGCGCAGTCCCCGTCAATGTCACCAGATTGTTATTGGTTGCGAAATCACTTCCCGTCGCAAAGGAGGAGGGTACCGTCGCCAGGGTGGAGTTGATGTAGTTCTGGCGTTGCGAGATATAATTTTTGATGGCGGTCGGCGCATTGATGCCCAAGCCGGCGGCCACGAAGGCGGCGTATTTCGCGTCCATGATGGGGTTGACTTTGGCAGCATTCATGGGGCCGTTGACGATGTCGTAGAAGGCGCGCAGGTAAGCCCGCCGAAAGGGAGGCGTGGAGTAAAGTTTGCCCATGTTGCTGTCGGAACCATTGTATTTGAAGAGGTCGTCGCCAGTCGGGCCGTCGGGGGTGGTGGCGCTGGCGAGCAGGATGTTGAAGTCCCAAATGAACAGGGTGTATTTGATGTCGGGCAGGCTGTTATAGCCATACATGTTTTGGCCGTTGCTGTTGCCGAAACTGTCCCAGTTCCCGACCGCGTGCTCGATGGCGAAGGTGCGCATCCATTCATCGACATCCACCAAGGCGCTGAATTGGGCGGCAAAATTCGTCCAATTCACACTGGTGTCGAGGCTAGCCGCGTCGATGATGCTGAAAAGGTTGGTGTAGTCGCTGGTTGAATCGGGCGTGCGGCGAGCCAGGTAGTTCCAGCGGTAACGCGCCACTTTTTTGGCGCCCCCCGTGGTCGTGTAGTTGTTGAGCGTACACCAGGAGTTATTGTTGAAGCCGCTGCCGTTGACGTCGAACTCAAACCACGGCTGCATTTTGTAAAGAAAACCATCCTTGTTGTTCGGAAAGTGCTCTTTGACCACGTCGCCGTCCGGCACTTGTGTGTCCTCCATCAGCGAACCGCGCCGGTTGCCGTTCATGAAGACGTTCACGTAGCGGCGATAGTTCCAAGGCAATCCGATTTGGCGGCACATCCAGTAACCGGTTTGTTCCCGCTGCACGGTGTCGTCGTCCCCAGGCCCGTTTCCCGGCTGGTGGATTTTGTTGAAGGAAGTTGCGCCCAGAAATTTGTCATCGTCCTGGAAAATCCATTTGTAATGGCAGAGGTTGCCCACCGGCGAATTGAACTGCTGGTGGTAGGGGCTGCCGGAGTAGCGGCCCAGCATGTCATAAATAATGCGGTTGCCATAAACGAACGTGCAATCGAACGATTCGTTGCTCATATCGGGCAGGCTGCTCCAACGGTTGATTTTGTCCTGGGTTAGAAAGACATGGTAAGTCCCGAAGCCACTAGTCGGGATAGCATCGCCGAACATGACTACGCATTCCGGGGTGGGAGAATTGTCGGCCGGCAAAGCGGGAAAGCGGGTCCCCGCACCGGTTGAATCCGTGGCGCTAATGTAAAAGGCCACCACCGTGTTCGCCGTCTGGCCAGGGATGCTCGCGCTGTAAACACCGTCCCCCGCCAAGGCGTCGGCGCCGGTTCCGTTATCGAGCATCGTGACGGTGGTGAAGCCTGCGTTGGGATCGATTCGATAGTTGAGCGTCAGGGTTTGAAGGCCATCAGGATCGTAACAACGGGCACTGACCACGACCGGCTGATTGGCGGGCGGCAAGCTGGGACTATGTGTGACTTCGTAAATGGCCGGCCCTGCGTTGGTCTGAGCACGGCTGTTCCGCAGGCCAGGGCTGCCGAGGTTGGCGGGAACCGGCAGCGTGCCAGTGGCCTCGAGCCAATTGCCGTTCAAACGCAACAGTGCCTCCGGCCAGCCCCGCAGCCAGCGCGCTTTGAAGCGAAGGGTGGCCGTCTGGCCGGAGGCGAGCGTTGTATTGTTCAACACGCCTTGCACGGAGTTCGCCCCGGTCCAAATCCGATCACTACAGCGCAGGTGCAAGGATTGGTTGCTCAGATAACCGCTCGGCTCGAGGGTAGAACGGACGTGGTCCCCTTGCGGAGTCCAGTTCGACAGATCGGTTTCAAACGTTGAATTCGCGATGTAATTCGCTCCCGTGGTGCCGGGACGGACTTCGATGTTGTCCACGAGGCATTCACCGACATCGAGGATGCCAATTTGAACGTGCATGATGCTGGCTTCGTAATTGGCGCCGTTGTCGAGCACGCCCGTCGTTTCGATGTTGGTCCAGGCGGACTTGCTGGTCTCATCGCTGTCTCCCCAGTTGTAAGCCAGGCGGTGGTTGGCGCGAGGATCGAGCAATTCGAGGCTGCTGCCGCCGCCGGATGACCACTGGCCCCAGCGGCCTCCGGCGCCGTAAGTGACTTCATCTTCAACGATGTAAATGGTGTTGGTAACGAGGTTGCCGTGGCTGTTGGTCTTGACGAGCGAATCCGCCATCGCCAAAGCCAGGCGTTCTCCGTTGTGCGAAAGTTTACCGGTGTAATTGCCCACGGTGTTGGCGCTGTTGAGGTTGCCATAGTGGGCGAAAAGGTTTGTCATGTTCCGGACTACCACCAGATAGTTGCTGGGCGCGATGAACGTATTGGAAGGGAAGGTGAAGTTGATCCCGGCGGCGAATTGCCAGCCGCCCACGTTCACAGAATTGGTTCCCTTGTTGTAAAGCTCGACGTACTGGTCGTCGTCATCGCCGGAGATGGGATTGTACATGATTTCATTGATGACGATGTCCCGAATCAGGAGGTTGCTGTTGGAGGCCCCGGGTGTGCGGGAGGCCATCGGATACCATTCGGTCGCGCCGTTGGGAAACCGGCCGTATGACACATCCTGGGCTTGCGGCTCAATCAGCACGGCGTCCAACATTCGTGAGCCATCCGGGCTCCTCAAATAGAGGGTTCCTCCAGAAGGGTTGAGCGCAAAACCCATTTGATTCTGATCGAACGACAGAAAGCCGTTCGAGCCGATGAGGGTGCTGGCAGGGATGACGAACTTGTTCAGGGCCGGGTCATCGGTGAGCACGCAGCCCGACAGATCCACCTGGACAGCGCTGTGATTGTACAATTCGACAAAGCCCAGCACAGAGGCACTCGGGCGGGCCAGAAACTCATTGAGCACCACGTTGCGCAACGGGCTTGGCCGAAAGGCCTCCTGGACGCCGGGCGACCCGCCCGCTATGTCGCTGATCGCCCAAGCGCGCCCGTCCCCTTCGCCAAATGAGGGCCGCGCCAGCACGAGGGAATGGCCAGTGCCGCCGGCCGCAACTGGCCACGGAGGCAGGGTGTCGAGCTGGATGTCCAACAACACTTCGCCCGTTTTGCCGAGCAGTTGGATGGCGGACGTCTTTTTCAAGGCGCCCACATAAGGCCCCATCACGCCCGTGATGCCATAGATGCCTTGAACGTCGGCGGGCGCAGCGGCCACGACCAGAAACGCACCGCCGTTAAGAATGGTGTTAGGAGGAAAGGTGAAGCTGATATCGCCGGCCAGTTGATAACCGCTCAGGTCGTCGTAAAAGGGATTCGAGTTGAAGATTTCGACGTACTCCAGGTCTTTTCCGTCTGTGCGCGGCGCCGGGTTCCACATGATTTCCGAAATCACATAGCCCGTTTTGCGCGTGCAGGGGCCGAGCGGTTCTGCCCCGGTAGGCTGTGCCGCCACCGTCGCACTGGTCACATTCTGGAAATCCCGGAATTGAGCGACGGTCGTCTGGCTGGGATTGTGGCTGGTGACGGCGAAGCCAAAGAAAACCGTGTTGGACATCGCAATCGATGCGGTGCCGAGTTGCGTCCAGGCGACGCCATCATAGCCGGCATAGCTTGTGAACTGGTTGCCGACCCGCTGCAGGCGCAGCCAGGTGTTTGGATAATTGGCCGGGAATGTTCCCAGGGTGTTGGCGCTGCCTCCCGCCGGGTCGCGGAATTCAAAGAAACAGCCGCTTAAGCTCGGTGTGGCAAAGCCGGCTGCGAACCGGCCAGCCGGGTCCAAGGTTTCCCGCGCCATCAGACCCGCTTTGGCCCAGGCATCGGACGCGCCGAGGCTGGCCACGCGCACTTTCACGTCGAAATCGCCCGTCCGAAGCTGATACTCCAGATGGAACTGATCCGACGTGCTCCCGATGTCCGAGCCGCCCGCCGTCACGTCCTTCCCGCCCGTGACGGAGGTGCTGGAGCCGGGGAGCGAAGGATTTCCGATGTCTTGCGGGGTGAGGTCAGTGGCGTTGAAGGTAAATTGCGAGTTGGCGGCGATGGTGTTGGGCGTGGCGGCTCGGTCCTTGACGTTGTTGACGCTCAGCGTGTAATTGCTCCCCATGGTCAGGGGCGCAACGGTCAAGGCCACCGTCCGGTTGTCCGCCCCGAGCACCGCAGCCGAGATCGTGATCCCGCCGGAAAGCGCGTAATTGGAAACGTTGGTTGCGCTCGCTGGCTGGACGGCTTCCGAGAACGTCACGTTTACGATGGTGATGCCGATATTCTGCACCAGCGCAAGCGTCGGAGGCGTGGTATCGGGAATGACGGTCAAACGCCCGTTGGTGCTGGTCGCGCTGCTGAATTCGTTGCTCATCACCACGGAGTAGTTAGCGCCGCTGGCGTTGGCGCTGATTGGCGGGGTGATGAGGGTGAAATTGGTCGCGCCTGCTATCGCCACTCCATTGCTCAACCATTGGAGTGAGTAAGGCGGGGTGCCGTCCGCGCTGGCGCTGAAGGTGGCCACCTGGTTCTCGTTGATCGTCGTGTTAGTGGGTTGCTTGGTGAAGAAGACGGCGCCGAGCGTGAAAAAGGTCTGCCCGTTGAAATAGCGGGCGAGGGCGAAACGCGAGCTGGCAATCGGCGTCGTCGGGATTCCCTGGCCGGGTTCCTGCACGGCCACCGAGACGTTGTTCCCGCCGCCCCCCTCTTTCATGAGCGCTTGAAGATAATACCTCTGGCCGCTGACCAGCGTGATCGGCGCCGAGCGATTCTCCGGCGCGGCGGGGTTGCGGCGAGCGGTGCCGGTGTAGTCTCGCGCGTTGTTCCATTGCGGTTCGTAAGCGATTTGCGACCTGTTTGATGGTTGATCATCGGTGCTCAGGAAAGCGGCCCCCTGATCATCGGAGGCCATGTAAAAGGTGTATTGCCCATTGGCTGGCGCCACGTAAAGCCCCGTCAGTTGGGAGCCATAATTGTCGTTGGTCGAACTGCTGTCGCTCGGGGACGGATCTTCAAAGAGCGCAGGATAGGCCGTCCAGGTCGGGCTGTTCGGGAAGGCGCTATTGTTCGTCAAGTCCGAGACGAGGACGCCAGTGATGTTGTTGTACTTTTTGTAAACGATGGGCCGCGCCTCATAGCCGAGGCCATGGACGAAGCTGACCACCGTTGGGTTGGGGTTGATGGTGTTCGGCGGCATGGCCGTGTCCTGCACGTTGCTGATGGTCACCGAGTAATTCGCGCCCTCGGCCAGCGTCGTGGTGGTGAGGACAATCACCGAGTTCGAGCTGCCATAACGCCCAGCCGTAACGGTGATGCCATTACTGACCTTGTAATTGGCCGAGTTGGTGGCAATGGTCGAGACGTTCGTGGACCAGTTGATGGTGATGCCGTTTGGGTTGCCGCGAGAAGAGATGGTTGTGACGGTGGGCGCGGCAGCGTTCACCAGGTTCGGACTGCTGCCCGCCAGGGCGCCGAGGGAAATGCCCAGCAGCACGCCTCGAAGCGAGCGCAAACAATATGGTTCCATATATCGGGTTGCCAGTGGAGTCCGAGACTGTGAGTCCATCTAAAAGCATCCCTGCTCAACGATGCGCGTGGAAGCGCTCGCGTTACCCATTCACTATCGGAAGTTTCACGGAATGATAAACCTATAAGCCATTTAAACAAAAAGGTCAAGCGCCATCCGGGGGGCAGGAGGGCCGGAGGCCTTGCTCCAAACAGATCGTCGGCTTCGCAAGAGGAGTGCCTGAGGGACTTACGGACTTCCTCTCCCAACCGCAGCATTCTGGGTGTAACCGGCGGCGATCAGGGAGACGGGGGATATGGTTGGCGGGACAAGGGTGGAGTTGAGAGTGAATCCACCACGTCCCCACCGGACGACGGTGCCGTCGGCGCGCAAAGCGAGGCTGTGCGCGTAGCCCGCGGCGATGGCGAGGACGTTCGTGGCCGATGGCGGGATGGTGATTTGGCCGTAGGTGTTGTCGCCCCAGCCAATGACCGCGCCGCTACGGCTCAAGGCCAGACTGTGCAGACCCCCGGCCGCCAATGCCGTCAGCCCAGTCAGCGAGGCTGGCGGCTTGGCCTGTCCGAAAGTGTTATCCCCCCAACCGATGGCTTGCCCGGCGGTGCTCAGAGCCAGCGCGTGGTGGTAGCCCGCGCTAATGGATACGACGGCGCCGGCGTCGGGAAGCGCGGTTTGGCCGTAAGTATTGTCGCCCCAGGCGACGAGGCTGCCATCAGCTCGCAAGCCAAGGCTAAATTCTTTACCCGCCGCGATGGCCACGAGATTGGTGGCGCTGGCCGGAATGCTGATTTGTCCGGAGATGTTGTCTCCCCAGCCACTTGCCAGGCCGTCCCGGCGCAGGGCGAGCGAATGGGAGTAACCTGCGGCCACCTGGATGACAGTGTTCAGGTCAGCCGGAATACTGGCTTGGCCAAAATCGTTCTGGCCAAAGGCCCGGACAGAGCCATCCGCCAGGGCCAGCAAAATATGCTGATAGCCTGCCGAGAGCGCGACGATGTTGGCCGGCTCGACATCGAACGCCGGCGCCAAAGCATCCTCCCATTCGGCCACCGCGTACGGAACCAGGTTGATGTTCAAGATGATGCGGTTAGTTGCAGAGCCATCGCTGTTCTGGATGACAACGGAGTACGGGCCGGCAGCGTAGAGGGGAACGTTAGTCAGGATGAGGATGGCATTCGCTCCGTTTGCAGTCGTGACGGCAGGGCCGCTCCAGCGGTAAGTGAAGGGTGCGGACCCGCTCGCGATGGCATTGAGCATGACCGTATCCCCCACACTCGCTGAGATGGTTCTCGGCGCCGGGTCCGCCAACGGCGGGAGCCGCACGCGCAAACGGCCAGCCGGCGTTTCGACGGAACCCTGATCGGCGAGCACGACCACTGAATAGAGACCGGCACCGGCTGCCTCGACGTTCTCCAGCGTGAGGGTGGCATTCGTCTGGCCGGCCAGATTGGTCCCGTTGAGTTTCCACTGGTACTGGAGCAGACCGTCGGCGACCGCCGAGACAAAGAACGACGCAGTCCCGCCGCCGGTCACGGTTTGATCTGAGGAAGTCGATACAATCAGGACCGGAGTGTTAACAGCCAGGCGGGCGAGCGCGGAGGTGACAAAACCGCCCGCGCGGGCCACGACGCGGTAAGCACCTGTGTTCACCGATTGGACATTCGTGAGCACCAAGGTTGAGTTCGTTTCCCCGGGAAGATCGACCTCATTCAATTGCCATTGAAGACGGACCGGGCTCGAGGCCGACACCGAGGCTGAAAAAGCGATGGTTTCCCCGTTCGAAGCGACCTGGGATTCGGGCGTCTGGGAAAAGAGGGGCCACGCGGGCGGGCCATAAAGGACCGCGCTCACCGCTGCGCCGCAGGAAAATAAGGATATATTCGTCAGTCCGGCCGGGAAGAAATCGCCACCCTCGACCGCAAAGCGGCCCATTGGAACAAGGGTCCCATCGCTCCTGAGCGCCAGGGAGTCATAGCCGCCCGCAGCAATGGCGACCACGCCCGAGAGGCCGGCGGGAATCATCAACTGCCCCAGATCGGTTGGCCCCCACGCGGCAACGGTGCCGTCGGCGCGCAAGGCCAGACAGTCGTAATAGCCCGCGGCGATGGCGACAACATTGGAAAGACCGGGAGGCGGGACGGTGGCGCTCGTATCGCCCCATACTTTGACCGTCCCATCACTCTTCAATGCCATGCTATGGTATTGCCCGGCGGCAATCGCAACCACGTTGGAGAGCGAAGCTGGGATGGAGGTTTGCCCCCTGGAATTATCACCCCAGCCCACAACCGTTCCGTCGCTTTTCAGCGCCAGGCTGAAAATGCCTCCCGCGGCCACGGCGATGACATTGGAGAGGCCAGCCGGGACGTTCGTTTGGCCCGAACTTCCCAGGCCCCAACTCACGACTCTCCCATCGCTTTTCAGCACGAGATTGTGCGCGGAAACCGAAGCGGCGATCGCGTTCGTCAAATCGGGCGGCACCGTGCTGGTTCCGAAAGTATTCTGGCCCCAGGGCACGAGGGTTCCGTTCGTTTTGATCGCCAGGACACGGAAAGTTCCGCAGACCAACTGGGCTACGCCCTCGAGGTTCGGAGGAACATTGCTCTCATTGTAATTGTTATCCCCCCAAACAAAAATGCTGCCCTCGAGAATGGTTTCGAGCCGGGCGATGGCGCTGGTGACCGCTCCGTACTGGTTTGTGATGACGACATAGACGCTGCCCGAGGCCGAAGCGATGATCGCCAGTGTAGCGTTCGTCCCATTGGGCACGAAGTCGCCGTCGAAAAACCATTGATAACGCAAGGGCATTGTCCCGGCGGCGCGGACGGCAAATTGGGCCGTGCTCTGAGAATTGGTTTTTACGTCCGCCGGCCCGCTTAAAATGAGCGGAG
>WNFM01142902.1_pt3 | contig 11418 bp, 5 predicted proteins | sample 5400271 | NCBI WGS metagenome assembly WNFM01 (sample SAMN13153352, study PRJNA577476) | soil metagenome | isolation source: 60 cm saprolite on Douglas fir-dominated hillslope | place: USA:California | collected 2013-09-17 | reverse complement strand
GGCCTGGTGTTCGAGAGCACCATCCGTGAAGCGACCTGGGCCGCTGCGCAGTGCCGCAAAGACGGGCTCATCGTTTTTTTGAACCCCCAGATGAAGGCGGAGGGCTGGCGAGATCACGTTCACTTCGAACTGGCAAAGCTCACGAGCGAAAAAGCGGTGAAGGAGCTTGTCTATGCCGGTCCCGAAGTGCGCTGGACGTCGTATGTGCTTGGCGCGTTCTATCTCCTTCGCAATCGATATCCGGAGAAAGTGAATTCTGGCGTTTCCGTTTTCATTCGTTCGGAAGTGCCACTTAACAAGGGTGTCAGTTCATCCGCTGCCGTGGAAGTGGCGGTGATGAAGGCCGCGGCCGCCAGTTACGGCATCCACCTTCAGGGGATTGAACTTGCCGAAGCATGCCAGTGGGTGGAGAACGTAATCGCCGACTCGGCTTGCGGCATCATGGACCAGGCGGCGTCTGTGCTCGGCGACGAAGGCCATGTACTCCCACTCCTTTGCCAGCCTTGTGTGGCTCGACCATTGGTCAAGTTGCCGCCGGGCCTTCGCTGTTGGGCGATCGATTCGGGCGTGAAACATGCCGTAGCCGGAATTGAGTACGAGGCTGCCCGAGCGGCGGCATTTGTTGGTTACCGAATGATCTGTGAATGGGAAACAATTCCCATTCGCAAGGACGAGAGCGGTCGCATTCCGCGCTTTGTTGATGCACGCTGGCGAGGTTTCCTTTCCAATCTTGCTCCGTCGGAATTTCGTTCTCAATACGAAGCGCGTTTGCCTGAGCTCATCTCCGGTTCAGAAATTCTCGCTGTTGGCGGGGTTCATCCGGACCCGTTCACCGCTGTCAGGCCAGAAGGGAAGTACCGCGTTCGTGCATGTACGCGCTACGCGGTTGAAGAGAACCAACGGATTGAGCTTTTTATTGAACTGGCCCGGGGAACGGCGCTGCAACCATCCGTGGCTGCGTTCCGCCAGATGGGAGAATTAATGTTGCAATCTCATTGGTCGTATACAGAATGCGGGCTAGGCGCCGTCGAAACCGATCAACTGATAGATCTTGTTCGAAAGCATCGAGGCGATGATTTACTTTTCGGCGCGAAAATCACAGGAGGTGGCGCGGGCGGCACAGTAGCCGTTCTTGGCTCGACGGACGCGGCTGGGGCTTTCCAAAAAGTTGTCGACGGCTACGCCGAACTGCATTCCTGTGAGCCTTACGTATTTGAGGGAAGTTCTATCGGCGCCGACCGGTTTGGGATTCAGGTGTTGCGGGAGGATGCATGAGTTCTGCGGCGGTGGTGCCCTCCAGCAAGTCACAGACAGTCTGGTATTTTATTTTGCTGGCATTGGCTTCGCTGATCTGGTCGGGACAAGGCATCGCGGTAAAATTTCTTGATCCCCACCTCGGCCCGATTGCGATTACATTTCTGCCGTTCTACGTAACCACATTATTGTTCGTACCGTTGTTGCTGCGCATGCGCCGTAAGAATCCCACTGCGGCCAATCCCTCCGGAAAGGACTGGATTCAATTCGCCATCGCCGGCGTTGGTGGCCAAGTGCTAGCACAATTGGGGATGACGTGGGGCATCAGCAAATCATTGGCTTCAAATGGATCGATCCTGAATCTGCTCATTCCAGTTATCAGCGCCGTGCTGGCTTCCATCATGCTGAAGGAAAAACTCACCCTGCTTCGGTCGGCTTCACTAGCAATTGGGCTACTGGGCGTGGCATTCCTTTCGATGAGTGATTTTCGGCAGGCATCGTTTGGCTCCATGAAGTATCTCACCGGCAATGTGCTCATCTTCGGCGGCTGCTTCGGTTCTTCCTTTTACAACGTCTATTGCAAAGGCTTGATGCAGAAGTTTCAGGAAATCGAGATTTTGATTTATAGCTACATCACGGCATCCCTTTTTAGCATTCCGCTGCTCATCTGGGCGGAGCGCTTCCATTTCCACAGCTTGTTCGGCTTCGATGCCAAGGCCATCCTGGCGTTCCTATTCCTGGCGTTTTTCATGTATGGCGCTTCAATGCTGCTGTTCTTCAAGGCGCTCCAGCATCTCGATGTGACTACGGCTTCCACTTCACTTTATCTCGTTCCGGTTTTTGGTGTAGTGCTGGCGGCTACGCTGCTCGGTGAGCGGTTGAGCCCCACGGCCCTGGCGGGCGCTGCAATTGTACTGATCTCAACGATTCTGGTGGTGCGATATGACACAAGCTACTAAGTTCATGATGTCCTGGTTCGCATTTATTTTGTGTGCGTCCGCGATTGCAGCTCAACAACCCTTTGCGGTCACTTCCACGGTCAATGAATCCTCCATTGCTGGCCGGCCGGTCGCTCTCGACGCGCAAGGAAAGCTTGCGCCTTGGCCAATGCCCGACAGCACCGGCTACTCCTACTCCTCCTATTTTCTTTCGCAATGGACCATCGTCTGGGATCAGTACAATCGCCAGCGTCTTCCTTACTACTATTGCTGTTTTGATTTTGACCGCACCACCTATGAGATGGCGCCGGACCCGCACTGGGCCAATTCCACCGGTTATTTGCGCGCCATGATGCAAGGTTTTGTCGAGCGGCTCTATCCCTACACCGGCGATCCTCACACCATGGAGTTCCTGCAGAATTTTGTGGACTACGAATTGGAGAACGGTTTAACCCCCGAGGGCTACGCGTGGGCCCAAGTTCCGTATCCTTCCGCGAATCCCGGCAGCCGCCGTTACACCGGCTGGAGCGAGCACGGAGAGGATTATGTGGAACCTCACGTCGTTGGCGAAGACGGCTACGCGTATCTTCGGCTCTATGAAATGACCGGAAACACGAAGTATCTGCGCGCCGCGATTCGCTGTGCCGAAGCCCTGGCCAAGAACTTCAAACCGGGCGACGAGAAAAATTCTCCGTGGCCGTACCGCTGTTTCGCACGCGATGGCCGCCTGGACGGCGGAACGGGAATGTTCCCGTATTCGGCCAATGTTGTTGAGCCCCTTATGCTGCTCGATGAGCTGATCCGCCTGGATCAAGGCGACATCGCCTCTTACAAGAAGGTTCGCGAAGGCGCGTGGGCGTGGCTGATGAAATACCCAATGCAGAATAACGTGTGGGTCGGATATTTCGAAGATGTGAAGGCCAGCATGGAAAATATGAACCAGGTGATTCCACTGGAATTTGCCCGCTACATTCTTCTGCATCCGGAAAAAGATCCGGAATGGCGAGAGCATTCACGCAAATTGATCTCCTGGGTGAAGACTACTCCGAAGTGGCCCAAGTACATCGTCCATGGCGCGACCATTACCACGGAACAAGGCGATGGCAAGGAATTCTGCTGCAATGTCCCCAACCAGTGCTGCGATAGCCACAGCTCGCGGCTTGCCGCCATCGAGGCGCTGTACTTCGCAAAAACCGGAGACGTGGCCTACAAAGAAGCGGCCTATCGCACCTACAATTGGGTTACCTATTTTCAAGGCCTGCCTGGTGGCGCGCACGCGCCATTCAGTACGCAGTGGTGGTTCACCGACGAATTTTCCGATGGACCGCGTAGAATGATGGACGCTTTCTGGGCTGTACCCGAATGGGCGCCAGCCGACGAATCCCATTTACTGGGTTCGCTCTCCGTAGTCACAAAAATTGCGTATGGCACCGGTTCCGTCACCTATTCAACCTTCGATGACGAATCCACGGATGTCTTGCGGTTGAACTTCGTTCCGGACATCGTCACTGTTGGCGGCAGGTCACTCAGTCGCCGCCCGGATCTGGCCCAGCAGGGTTACACTTTCGATGACGCAACTCACGTGCTCACCATTCGTCATTCCAGTTCTAGAGACGTGGATATTCAGGGAAGAAGCAATCTAGTTCCACCTTCCTTCATCACGTTTGACGATCCACACCTCCTGGCGGGGACGCCCTTGCTCGGAGAATATCCCTCCGGCGTGATCGATTGGGGCAACGGTGATTGGCGGATCGGTACGCCCATCGGAAAATTTGCCACCTTCACGCTTGCCATGGCGGATCCCAATGCGCGCCACTCCGAATTTCGGTTTCATGCTCCGCGTATCTTCGCCGGCATAGACGTGTATAACGATGGCGATACGGATGCGGTCGTGATCATCCATTCTCCGGAAAATCGTGAACTCACCTTCACCATCAAGCCGAAAGAACTCCGCCGTTTGAAGACTGGCTGGCGTGACACAACTTCCACCGTGATCTTCGACGTTACCAATGGCGGCAGCCTGCACTTTGACAACCTGGCCTATTATTATCCCGGGAGCATCCCCAAGCCCATCTTGGGCATCTCCTAGCCGTCGCACGAATGGCCAATTGAAATTGTCTCCCGGCTAAGGCGGCGCTCCGTCTGCGACGCTGGAAGAGAACTCATGCGACTTATTTAGCCCGATCTTGCTTGATCGCGTTTCCAACGTGCGGAAATTGGGCAGCACTAAACAGTTCGGATGGTTCGAGGCCACCGCGACCGAAAGGGAGGATTACCGAGGTTGTAGAGACAAACAAAACCGGAGGTGAGGTAAAGCTGTTAATTTTGGGTGCAGGATTGGGTGCAACTAGAATGAGAAAAATGGCTCCGGATTTCTTGTAAGCGACACCAGATAGGGCACTTAGATTTTTGACCGTCTCGGCTGTTAACCGAAGGGTTGCTAGTTTGAATCTAGCCCGGGGAGCCAAATCGCTTTTCTTCAATGGTTTGCGAATCTGATTTTTTGATCGCGTCGAGCGCGCATCGAAAACGTCATAATAACGTAATAACACGTCGGCAATTTCCCGGCTCACACGACGAGACTTCTGGCGAAAAGGCCTGCATTTTCAAGATTCTTCGGCGCAAGACTAGACGTGATCAAAACACTTCCTCGGTTCTGAGCCGAATGGTAGGCCGGCATTGCTTGTTCGAAGCTGAGTAGCGCGGTTGCCTGCCAAGCAGGGGACCACCGTCTAGAATGTTCGCAAAGGCGGATTTTGATCCGCCTCCACGAACTGGGGTGCAGGGGTTGTTTTTGTGTGGGAACCTAGAAAACAAATTTCACTCCGAACTGGATGTCTCGATTATCCGCGACGGTAGACTGGATCTGGCCGAATGAGTCTCCAATCGTCGCGTTCGGATTGGCCAGCTGAGGCCGATTGAATGCATTGAAAAACTCGGCGCGAAACTCAAGCTTCATCCGCTCGCGAATCGGAAAGACCTTGAACAAGGACAGATCCGTGTTTAAGTAGTTCGGACCGGTCAGGATATTCCTGCCGGAGCTTCCAAAAGTGAAATCGGCTGGAGTAGCGAAAGCAGTGATGTCAATGCAATCGGTAATGTGGCTGGTGTTGCAATCCGCGCTGGGCCGTCCAACCAGATTGGGGCGTTGGTTCCCCGCGCGACTGATGCTGGCCACGTCCGCAGCCATTGTAACGTTGATCGGCTTGCCGCTCTGAAGCGTTGTGATGTTATTCAATTGCCAATTACCAAAAAATCCGCGAACGAGCAGGTTCTGACCGGCGAACTTTGGCAAATCGTAGACCACGCTGGCCACGAATCTGTGCCGTATATCCCAATTCGAATTTCCATAGTCATTACGCCAATCGTACGCGTTGACTGGATAGCCGCCGTCATTCGAGTCGGAAGAGATGTCAAGTGTATGAGACCAGGTGTAACTCGCCAGGACTTGCAAGCTACGGGTCATGCGCTGCCGGAATATTGCCGTCAAGCCATCATAATTGGCAATTTCATCGTTCTGAATCGTCCGAATTTGTCCCCAGAGCTGATTTGGCCGGCGAGACTGAATTGACCCAGGCCCCGGAGCCGGCTGATTGTCATAGTAGCTCCGGTCCAGGTGCAAGGAATGCGAGCCAAGATATTGCAACTCGAACCCGGCGTTTCTCCACAACTCGCGCTCCGCTCCAAGATTCCATTGATACATTCGCGGCGTTGGCAGATATGGATTTTCCCTGAAGACATTAAAGACTGCAGGTGCGCCATTGAGGCACGAAGATGGAGTCGGGTTATCAAAGGAGAGCAAGCATCCGGACGTGTTGAACGGCGCGACGGCAGAATAGGTCGAGGAGCTCCCGAACGGTGGGTTTGTCGTTGACAAAGTAAAGCTGTTCGTCTGGTTCGGGTTGTAGTAGAAGCCTCCCCCACCGCGAACGACAGTCTTTTCGGAAACGCGATAAGCGAATCCCAAACGGGGTGCCCAGTTGTCATGATTCGACTTAATGAACTTGAAACCTGGAGAGGGCAGTGTGCCCGGTATCAAGGCTGTTTCGTCCGCATTTAGAATGCGAGCCAGTCCGTTCACGCTGTAGGGAACGGTGGGCAACTCGTAGCGCAGCCCGAAATTCAGGGTAAGTTTTCGCATCACTTGCCAATTGTCTAAAACAAAAAAACCGTCGCGCCACTCCGCAACGACTCCTTTAATCTCCTGCAAGGGTGTTTGATCGCTGGCGGGGGTTCCCACGATAAAATCCGCCGCAGCATTGCCCGTAAGTTCACCGGTAAAGTTAAAGGCTCCTCGAGGACTATTGGCGGCGGCACGTCCAGTCGTCAGCTTTCTGAACTCTAGGCCGGCCATGATGTTGTGTTTGCCGTGCGTGTAGCTAATCTGGTCGTAGCCATGCCAGGTGGTATCGTCTTGGATCCAGTTTGTTCCTGCGTTGCCGGCGCCGATGTAGCTGTCGATGTTAATGTCAGGAATACCGGGGTTGTTGAACGTGGTGTCACCCGTAAAGCCGGGAATCGCCAAGTCAGTTCCGGCAGTGGTTAATCCCTTCACGGCGAAATAATTGAAGGCGTTTGTGACCAAGTGGTTTCGGCCAAGTCGGAAGTCGTTCACAAGCGCAGGACTGAAAATATGCGTGTAACCAAAAGCGATGTTTCGATTGTTCGCGGGTCCAGATGTGAGATTCACGGGATTGGGATCACCGCCGCCATAGAAAGTCAGATTTTCCCAGTCGTAGCGCACGAACAAGCGCACTTTGTCTCCGATGGTCTGGTCGAAGCGCTCAAGCGTCTTGTTCGTAGTTATGTTTGAAGGCGAGTTGCTCGTAAAAGTGTTGCCCGATTGCGGCAGCGGAAGGTATTGAAGGAGTTTCTGGGCGGTCGCGCTCTTGTATTGTGTTGGGATGATATTGCCAGCGAATGGCTGTCCGGTGAATGGGTTCATGAGCTGGGTACCGGGTAGGAGCGAAGAAAAATTTCCGCTGCGCATCGCGTCTGTTAACGTTGTCCCGTCCAGAGCAAGACTCTTAATCTGCCGCAGGCCCTCGTAAGAGGCGGTAAAGAACGTTTTGTTGCGCCCATCGTAAATCTTGGGCAAGTAGACTGGACCATCGAATTCTGCGCCGAACTGATTCATGCGCAGCGGCTGCTTTGTGGAGCCGGGGATATCAAAATAAGGGTGTGCATCAAACAAATCGTTCCGCAGAAACTCATAGAGCGCGCCGTGAATGTTATTGGTGCCGGCCTTGGTCGTTAAATTGACGTGGACACCCATGTAACTGCCGTACTGCGCCGTATAATTTCCATTTTGAATCTGTACTTCCTGAACTGCGTCTAGATTGGGCGTCACAGATGTGACTGTGATCAGGTTGTTCATGATGGTCACGCCGTCCAGCGTGAGGCTGTTGGTGATTTCGCGTGTACCTGCGCCGATGAAGTCCTCCCCAGGAGGGATTCCGGTGAAGTCCGATTTGGGCCCGACAGTTACGTTCGAGGTCGTTGCTGCGAGCCGTAGTGCATCGCGTCCGTTCAGCGGGAGATCGGTGACGGACCGGGCGTCGATTGTTTCCAGCAAGGTCGCGTCATCTGTTGAAATTGGCGGTGTTGTTGCATAAACGGTAACTAGCTCGGTGACCTCTCCCACCTTTAGAGTGATGTTGGTGCGAACTGCTTGATTGTTCTGCACCACAATTTTCTTTTGCAGGACCTTCGCAAAACCCGGATGCTCGACGACAATGTCGTAGACACCAGCCAAAATGAAATCCACCGAATAGTAGCCATCACCATTCGTGGTAGCAGGGTAAGCGGCGCCGGTCCCTTCGTTTGTCGCAGTCACTTTCGCTCCGACGATGACGTTGCCACCCTTATCGGTGACCGTTCCGACCAGGGACGTATTGTTCGCAACCTGTGCGTTGACCGAAGTGCCTGCAGCAAGAAGCAAAAGAAGCGATGGCACAAACAACAAGAATAACTTTCGATGGGTCACGTTGACCTCTGCTCACAAGATTGAAATGCAAGTCGAGTGGCTTCCATGGGCCGTCACTCGCGAGCGGCCAGATTCTTGGCTTGAGAGTCAAACACGTGATCAAGGTGCTGTCATCGGTCCCATGACCGATACCGAGGTAGGACATCAGACCTAAGTGCAAGTCGAGGGAAGGGTCGGAACCGGGAAATCAGCGGCTCATCAGGATGACCGAAGGGTCGAGTCGAGAATCTTTATTGAAGGAACCCGCAACTACACGGTCCTTCTAGCCGAGATGGACAAACCCGCGCTGAATCGCAAATATGGCGGCCTGCGTACGATCGCGGGCTCCCAGTTTGGCCAGCAGACTACTTACGTGAATGCGTACTGTTTTCTCGGCAATTTGCAGGTTAGTGGCAATTTCCCTATTGCTATTTCCCTGCGCGATCAATGACAAAACCTGGTGTTCGCGTGGTGTGAGATCTGAGCAAGGGATGCGCTCAGCCAGCGTGTCACGCACTGCTCGGGGCAAGTATCGCGCTCCCTGGTGAACACTGAGAATTGCGGCGATTAATTCTTGCCCGCTAGAGTCCTTGGTCAAGTAAGCCATGGCGCCATGGCTAAGCGCGCGATACACGTCTTCGCTGCCTTCAAAATTAGTCAGCACTACAATCTTTGCGGTACGGTCTTGCTTGCGGATCGCTGCAATTGCTTCAAAGCCGCTTAGGCCCGGGATCCCGAGGTCCATAATTGTCACGTCCGGCCGCAACTTGGAGTAAAGTCTGATGGCATCTTGGCCATTGTCAGTTTCTGCGACGATGGAAAGGTCAGGCCGCCCGTTCAAAATCGAGCGGAGCGCCATCCTCGCCATAAAGTGGTCTTCTACAAGCAAAATCTTGACCGGGCAGTTTGTCATGTGTGTTCCGCTGGTGTGGCCGGCAGGTAGACCAAAATCTCTGTGCCAGTGTCTGGAGAAGTTCGAATCTTGAAATTTCCGCCCGCTTTTTTCGCGCGCTCCTCCATTACAGATATGCCGAAATGGCCGGGCCGCGACGCCTCGGCCAACTGAAACCCACGGCCGTCATCTTTCACTGAGAGAGTGGTGGAAATTGGCTGATATTCCAGGACGATTTGAATCGCGGTGGGTGCCGCGTGGCGCGTCGCGTTCGTTACGGCTTCCTGGCAAATACACGTGAGATGATGCACCGCGAGCGGCGACAGAGATCTCTCTTCACCAATAACATGTAGCTGCGTTTTGACTTGTAACCTGGCACTCATCCCATCCAGCGCTTTGGAGAGGGCCGAGGAGAGCGGTCCCACAGGTTCCGCGCCATCGTGCATATCCCAAATGATGCGGCGCGCTTCTGCTTGACAGTGGCGCACCATGTTTCGGGCCAGATCGAGCGAGGATGCCGTTTTGTTTGAATCTTCTGTTATGCCTGCTTGGGTGGCCTCCAATTGCCACGAAATGGCAGCAAATCCGGCCATGAGCGTATCGTGCCATTCTCTGGATATTCGATTGCGCTCTTCCATGATGACCTTAAGCCGCCCTTTCACCCGAGCGACGCGCCAGCGGAAGAGGACTACGAGCAGGAAAACCAGCATAACTAACACCAAAACATAAAACCAAACCGTCTGGTAGAAGTACGGCTTCTGCACCACGGAAACTTGAGCGACCTGATCATTCCAGCCTTGTCCCGCATCATGAGCCCCAACCAGAAAAAGATAATGGCCGGGTGGCAAATGTTGATAGAGCGCGTGGTGCGCCCAGGTTGTGGTCCAGTCGCGATCGTAGCCATCCATCTTGTAGCGAAACTGGAGCTGTGCGGGATTTGCCAAACGGACAGCGTCGAACTTCAGTTCGAGCGCGCCAGCCCCCGGCGACAGAGCTAGGTGGTCGGACGCATCGATCGAATTATTTTCAATCATAAAGCCTGACACAAATGCTTCGGCCGCGGGCGCAGAAGTGGCGACGGATGAGCGACTCGTGTGCACAAATCCTTTCCCGGTAACAAACCAAAGCGCGCCGTCTTTGCCTTTCGATGCGGGGGGCTGCGACATTCCTCCGCATTCGCTGCTCCGCATTCCGTCATTTTTTCCCAGCAGCACCGCGTCAACTTGATTGCGCCGCTTTTTAACCAAGTCACTCATCTGCTGGGCTGGCACACGCACCAGTCCTCTGGTGGTGCCGATCCAAAGCATACCGCGGCCGTCATCCAGCACGGAAAAAACTGGATAAGTCGGGACACCACTTTCGGAGGGGATGTGGGTTACCTTCTTGCCCTGAACAAAATCAAGACCACCTTCTTTCGTTCCAACCCAGATTCCACCCGCGTTATCAATCGAGACAGATAGGATAAAAAGGTTGGAGAGTCCGTCCTTCTGAGTAATTGGCTCCACGATGGATTCGCGGATGCGAAACAATCCATGGAAGGTGCCAACCAGAATGGAGCCGTCTCGATCTTCCTTGATTGCGGTGATTAGCATGCCCGTGAGGAATTGCTGCCCTTTGCTCTTTTCCGGGATTCCCTTTGGGAATCGAATCAGCCCCTTATAAGTTCCGACCCACAAATCTCCCGATCGATCAGCGTGGAGAGCGCTAACCGCATTTACCACGGATTCGCCGCCGATGAGGAAATGCCTGAAGGACATTCCGTCATACCGGTACAAGCCGTCAAACCAGGTGCCAATCCAGATCTGCCCCTTTTGGTCCTCTGCTAACGCGCGAATTGGATCACTAAGAAGTGCGCCGGGCAATTGCTCCTGTTGAAGCTTACCCTTTCGAATTCGTAGTAGTCCGCTGCCCCATGTGCCGAGCCAAATGTTGCCGTGCTTGTCGACCAAAACGTTCGCGGCAAAACTATTGGGAAGCCCCTCTGGCTGGCCGAAGGGAATCAACATTGGTTTTCGCCACCTTAGCAGGCCGCCGCTCAAAGTGCCGATCCACAAATTGTTTTCGTCGTCTTGGAACATTGTGTGAATGATGTCATCACTCAAGCCCTGGACCGTCGTCCAGTGCGAAACACTCCCTGATGGAGACACGTGGCAAATTCCATGCCCTTGGGTTCCAATCCAGATCGAGCCATCTTTATCACCTAGAATCGTTGTTACCGATCCATGGACCCTTGTCAGAGGCTCTTCGGCGTATCCTCCGTTTTGAACGTCTGCTAACTTCACAAGCCCGCGTTGGAGACCAACCCACACGATGCCGTTTCCTCCGCTGTACACGGCTGTCGCTTTTCCCATTCCGCGGTTCCGCAACGG
>WNFM01027073.1_pt3 | contig 11420 bp, 10 predicted proteins | sample 5400271 | NCBI WGS metagenome assembly WNFM01 (sample SAMN13153352, study PRJNA577476) | soil metagenome | isolation source: 60 cm saprolite on Douglas fir-dominated hillslope | place: USA:California | collected 2013-09-17 | reverse complement strand
GACCACCGCGATGCCGTAGGTCCCCTCGACGTGGTCCAGGGCCGCGATGAGGCGCGCTTCCAGCGTCGCGCCGGGCGACTCCTCGATCAGATGGACCAGCGTCTCGGTGTCGGTCTCGGTCACGAAGCGATGGCCGTCCTCCTCCAACCGCTTGCGGAGCACATCGGCGTTCTCGATGATGCCGTTGTGCACGAGCGCGAGCTTCCCGGTGCAGTCGGTGTGAGGATGCGCGTTGCGCTCGGTCGGCGCGCCGTGGGTCGCCCACCGGGTATGTCCGATGCCGCAGCGCCCGTGCAGCGGCTTCCGCGTGAGGAGCTCGCGCAGGCCGGCGATGCGTCCCGCGAGCTTGCGGGTTTCCACGCCCGCACCGTTCAGCACGGCCACCCCAGCGGAGTCGTATCCGCGGTATTCCAGGCGCGCCAGCCCCTCGATCAGAACCGAGACCACATCTCTCGGGCCGACATATCCCACGATGCCGCACATCGGTCAGATGCCCTCACGCTTGAGTTCAAGCAACGGGTCGCCGGTGATCGCCAGACCGAACCGCTTGAGCTGCGCCAGCGTACCGTCACTGGCGCCGAGCGCCTCATCCGGCAGCGGGAAGATCGGCGCGCCGCACATATCGCACCTCGCCGCCAGACGGCGGCGGGACGTGTGCCGGCGCTTGATCCTTTCGTCGGTGCGTTTCCTACAGTCCTTGCAGCGCATACTCGGCGGTCTCAGGTCACGCCCCCGTACTTCAAGTTTGAGGCCCGGGCGCCGTCCGAGACCTGCGCTTTCCGGGCTACTGACCAGCACCACAAGGGGTTAGCCACCATGCTCGGCGCGGCGAAGGGTGGCGCCCGGCCGCACGTTGCGTTGCGCCCGCGCGGCAGCCGGCGGCAGTCGAGCAGTGCGCCGCGGGCGCGTTCCAAGCCGAGGAGCGCTCCATGAGCCCAGCCACACCACGGCCCCGGGTTTGCAGATGCTCCACCGTGTTCTCTAGAGAAGCATTACACACACGCGGTGGCTTGGAGCGAGTGCTGATGACGGAGCGAATGCCACAGGGGGGCTTGCCGCTCGTCCTGCTCGCGGGCGACGGCCAGGAGGCGACGCGCTGGCTCAGGGGCCTGCTCGAGAGCGGTGGATACGCCGTCCTCCAGGAGCGGTCCGGCCAGCATGCGCTCGACCGCGCCCGCACCACCGAGCCCGATGTGATTCTCGTAGACGCTGAGTTGCCCGACATGCAGGGTGTCGAGCTGTGCCGGACGCTTCGCGCCGATCCGCGCGTCTCGAGCAGCACGCCGATTCTTCTGACGATCCGAGACGCGGCCACGCGCGCACAGCGACTGGCCGCCTTGCGCGCCGGCGCCTGGGAATGCATCGCGCCCCCGCACGATGCGGATGAGATCCTGCTCAAGATCGGTGCCTACGTGCACGCCAAGCTCGACGCGGACCGGGCCCGAACGGACGGGCTGCTCGACGTCACGACGGGACTCTACAACCGGCAGGGGCTCGCGCGCCGAGCGCGTGAGCTGGGATCTCAGGCCTTCCGGGAACACGGTCCGCTCGCCTGCGTCGTGCTGGCGCTCGACGTCGAGCCGGCCGAGCCCGCTCAGCCCCAGGGCGGAACGAGCCTCGGACCGTATGTGCAGGCGATCAAGTCGGCGGCGCGGCTGTCGGACGTGATCGGCCGCCTCAGTGCGACCGAGTTCGCGGTGCTCGCGCCCGGGACGGATGCGGACGGCGCGCGCCGACTCGCCGAGCGCCTTGCCAACTCGGTGTCCGCGACGACCGTCGCCCCGGCCGCCGCGGGTGGCGCCGCCGCGCCCGTTCGAGTCCGCTGCGGCTACGAGGCGGTCGCCAACGTCGGCTATGCGCCGATCGAGCCGGTCGATCTCTTGGTGCGGGCGGCCGCCGCCGTCCGGACGGGACGGGCAGACTCGGGCGGCTGGTTGCGGCGCTTCGACGAAAGCGTCAACGCCACCACCCCCCCTTCCCAGGGAGATAATAGGAGTAGTAACGGTAGGCCCCGCCCGCCGGCACGTCGTTCAAGATCGCCCCCAGGAGGCGCACGGGCAGCCGGTGCAGCATCTCGAGCTTGGCCGCCGCGACGTCGCGGTGGCTGTATCCGGTACGGAGCACGAGCGCGAGGGTGCCCGTCAGGGTGCCGAGGATCAACGGATCCACGCCAGCCGCGAGCGGTGGGCTGTCGATCAGGATCACGTCGTAGCCCGACCGCATGCCGTTCACGAGCTCCGACATGGGAGGAGATCCGAGCAACTCGGGGGCGTTGTACGCCCGGGTGCCGCACGCGATCAGCGAAAGCGAGGGGTACGGCGTCGCCTGCACGATGGCGTCGAGCGGGGTCTCCCCCCGGAGGAAGTCGCTCAACCCCGGGCGGCGGCGAGCGCTCAGCCGGCGATGCAGCACGCCGCGCCGGATGTCGGCGTCGATCAGCAGGGTGCGGTGCCCGCCATCCGCGAAGGTATGCGCCAGGTTTGCCGCCAGGAACGACTTGCCGTCCCCCGCCCCGGGGCTTGTCACCGTCATGAGAAGCGGCGCCCGCCCTCCGTGCGCGTACACGAGGTTGAGGCACACCCCCCGGAGAGCCTCCACGACCTGGTTGACGTCCTCGGGCACACGGCCTTTGCCGTGGCGCCCGGCGTGTGGCAGGGTTCGCAAGTGCGGCACGGCGCCCAGAATCGCCAGCCCCATCTCGCGTGAGACCTGATCGGGGTAGCGCACTCTGGGGTCGATACGATCGAGCAGCACCGCGCCCACAACAGCGAGCCCGAAGCTGCCGCAGAAGCCGAGCAGGATCATCCGCCCTCCCGCCGAGCTCACGGGCTGCCGCGAAACGACCGCGGCGTCGAGAATGCGAACGTCGGGAATGGTGCTCGCCTCAGCCAGGCGCGCCTCTTCGTACCGCTTCTGCAGTAGCGTGTAGAGGTCCTCGGCCATGCTCAGGGTGCGACGCAGCCGAGCCTCCTCGATGGCCCGCGCCGGGATCTGACGCAGACTGCGCGAGTCCGCACCGAGCCGCCGACCGAGCTCCGTCTCGCGGGCCGCGAGCTGATCCATCAGTCCACGCGCCAGCGCCGGAATCGTCTGGTGCTCCAGCGTCGCGATTTCTGTCACCAAGCGCTGTACGGGCGGGTACTGGTCGGAGTAGCGGTACCGCAGCGCACGCAGGCTGGCTCGCTTCGACGTCAACTCCATGAGCGCGGCGGCGAGGTCGGGGTTCCCCTGGACCGACCCGACCACCGCGAGCGCGTCGGCGGACAGACCGCTCGAGTCACTGGTGGGCACCAGCAACCGTTGCAGCGCCTCGCGGTCTTGTTGGATGCGATCCCGGTCGGCCTGCATGCCGAAGAACGTCCCGAACTTGGGATCAGACTCGGCACCCTGGCCGCCGCCAGCCCCGCCCGGCGTGCCGAGCGCCACCGGCGGCGGCCGATCGCCCGGCAGCGTAATCGTCCGCTCCCGGAAGCTCTCGAGGGCCGCCTCGGCGCTCCGCAAATTCCCTTGCGCGCTCTGCAACTGCTCTGCCAGGATCTTCGTGAGCTCGGTCAGCTTCTTGCGCTTGAGGTCCGACGCCACTTGCACGTAGCGGTCGGCCACCGCGTTGACGACGGCGGTGATGCGTGGTGCGTCGGGGCCTCGCAACTCGAGTCGGAGGAAGTTCCCTTTCTCATCCAGTTGCGCGCTCAGCGAGTCCGCCAGGGCGCGCGCGGCATCCCGCAGCGTGGACAAACCGAACTCGACGGCCCGGTCGGCAGGCAGCGTGCTGGCAGTGGGCGCCCAGGTCAACCCCAGTCGGCTCCCAATGGAGTCACCCACCGTCCCACGCTCGACGAACTGGCCCTCGGGCACACTCGACAGCGTGTACGTCCTGTGGTCACCGGCCACCCTCAGACGGTACGTCCCCGGTCGGTACTGCGCCGTCACCTGCAACCCCGCGAGGACGCCTTCGTCCGCCCGCGACCTCGGGCTCACGAACAACCGCTCGTCGCGGACCACTTGATCCAGCACCACGTAGGACTTGAGGAGATCCACCCACGCCTGGGGGTCGAGCAACTGGCCTTGCCGGATCGGCCCTCGGTCCTGGCCCTGGCCCCAGCGCTCGCTCTCAGTCGCGTCGATCCAGATGGTTGCCTGCGCCCCATACTGGGGCCTGACGAACCGAGCGGCCCCGAAGCCGNNNNCCACTTGAACCGCAGTACTGCGCTGAACACCCGCCTCCAATCCACGCCCCCTTCGGAGTCGGCACCGCCCCACTCCCTAGTCGGGGGTGGCGGCGATGGCGGAACCATCACCGGTGAAGTCGAACCAGGTGGCAGCGGCAGATGGCTCATGGTCATGGAACGGGTACCTCTCCGCGTGGCGCTCGGTGTGGCTTCGGAAAATTGCGTTTCATCGGCCGATGAAGTGTGGCAAGTCCGATACCGTGCCCTGCCCCCAGACCGGCTGGCCTGATGCCGCAATTCAGTGCAATTGGGGTGAACGAACGGATGCACCTTGGTGCGGTCGGAACGGTGTCGCCCGTTGGGGCGCGACCGGTTGTTGCTCAATCCGTGCGGCAAACCGGGCGACGCTGCGGGGTCGCGACAGTGTGGCCCGAACCGTGCGTAGGAGTGCGGTCGACCGTTATCGAGGACGAGGGCGATGTCCATGCCGATGACACAAGGCGGCGTCCAGCCCGGCGACGTGCGAGAGCCGGCCGCGTTGCTGGCGATCGGGCCGGAAGCCAAGGCCCGCGTGCGAATTCTCGTGGTGGACGACGAGCACACCCTGCGCGAGAGCTGCGCCGCAGTACTGCGGCACGAAGGGTACGACGTCACGGTTTGCAGCCGAGGTCAGGAAGCGCTTGAGCTCCTCAAGCGCCGGGCCTTCGACGTCCTGCTCGTGGATCTCTACATGTCACAGGTCGACGGGCTCGCGCTGCTGCGAGCCGCGCTCGGAACCAATCACGACACCATCGTGATCGTGATGACAGGGAATCCGAGCGTCGAATCGAGCGTCGAGGCCTTGCGGCAGGGTGCCTTTGATTACCTCCCCAAGCCGTTTTCCGCGTCACACCTGCAGGTTTTGATCGGGCGCGCGGTGCACACCCTGTTGGTCGCCCGCGAGACGCGTGAGCAACAGGACACGCTCGATCGGGCGCAGGTGCAAACGGACAAGCTCACGCTGCTCGGCACCGCGCCGGCCTTTCGCCGAGCGATCGAGCTTGCCCGGAAGGTGGCGCCGACCGACGCCTCCGTCTTCATCACGGGAGAGAGCGGCAGCGGCAAGGAGATGATCGCGCAGTTCATTCACCACCACAGCCGCCGCTCCAGCCGCCCCTTTGTGGCGGTGAACTGCGCGGCGCTGCCCGAAGGACTGCTCGAGTCCGAGATGTTCGGCCACCGCAAGGGCGCCTTCACCGGCGCGGTGCGGGACAAACCTGGGTTGCTCGAAGCCGCCCACGGCGGAACGCTGTTTCTCGACGAGCTGGCCGAGATGCCTAAGTCGATCCAGGCCAAGCTGCTGCGCGTCATCCAAGACGGAGTGGTGCGCCGCGTGGGCAGCGAGACAACCGACGCCGTCGTGAACGTGCGCTTCATTGCCGCGACCAACGGTGACCCGGAAGGCGCCGTCAAGGCCGGGGACATGCGGGAGGACTTGTACTACCGCTTGCGCGTGGTGCCGATCAACGTGCCGGCACTGCGCGAGCGACCCGAGGACATCCCGCTCCTGGCGGACTACTTCCTCTCCACTTACTGGGTACGCCATCGCCGCAAGGGCGCACCGTTCCCGCGCTTGACCGACGCGGCGCTGCGCGCGCTGTGCGGGTACGCTTGGCGCGGCAACGTCCGCGAGCTGCAGAACGTCATCGAGCATGTGGCGGTGGTCGTGGAGCCCGGCGCCGAGATCCGGCCCGAGGACTTGCATCTCACCGGAGACGCGGGGACGGCGGATACGGGGGCGAATCCCGCGTCGTTGATCTCGACCCTGCTCGAAGAGAGCTATCACGCCGCCCGGGACCGGGTAATCGCCCAGTTCGAGCGGCAATACCTGACGTGGCTCGTCAACCGAGCCAGCGGCAACATGTCGAAGGCCGCCCGCATTGTACCGGCTGATGGAGCGCCACGGACTGCAGTGCAGCCCGACCGCGGGGTGGGGGGTCGAGCGTGAGCCCGGGCCGGCGGCGGGCGCGATGGAGGAGGTCGGGGCTCATGTGGGCGAATCGGGCGGGCAGGCCGCGTGATCCGCGGAGGGGTAATGGAGATGCGGTCGAACACCGCTGAACAGCTCGATTGGCCGGTCGTCACACCGATCCCGAGGGCGGAGCCGGAGCAGGACCCGCAGGATCTCACGGCCTGCCTGGCTGGCCCGAACGGGCTGGACCTCGTCGTCGAGCTCGCGCATGACCTGCGCTCGCCCCTCACGTCCATCCTTTTCCTCGCGGAAGCCCTGCAGCAGGGGCAGGGCGGTTCCGTGACCCCGGAGCAGGGTCGCCAACTTGGCCTGATCTACAGCGCCGCGCTGTGCCTGTGCGCGACGGCGAGCGACGTGCTGGAGCTGGCCCGCGGCGGCAACCGCTTGGTGGACCGTGCGCCCGCACCCTTCTCGGTGGCCGAGACGTTCGAGTCGGTGCGCAGCATGATCCAGCCGATCGCCGAGGAAAAGAGCCTGGCGCTACGGCTCGTCCACCCCGTGCCCGAACGGCGCGTAGGGCACGCCCGGGCGCTGTCGCGCGTGCTGCTCAACCTCGCTACCAACGCGGTGAAGTTCACCGACACGGGCTTCGTGGAACTGGCGGCCCGACCGATCGACTCCCGGCGGCTCGAGTTCTCCGTGCGGGACACCGGCGCCGGGTTTGATCCCGTGCTGCAGCGCGCTCTGTATCAGCCCGTGCGGGCGGCACCGGCGAACGGGCGGCATCACTTCTCCAGCTCCGGCCTGGGACTCGCCATCTGCCGCAAGCTCGTGAAAGTCATGGGCACAGAGCTCCAGGTGGAGACCCACCCGAATTGGGGAACCCGGTTCTATTTCGAGGCCGACTGTCCGCCCCCTAGTTCGGCTCCCTGACCCACGCCTCCTACGCGGCGCCGAGGCAACGACGCCGTAAGACCGCCCGATCGAGCGACTGACGCTCACGGGTGATCTCGCGAATACCTGTTGCGCCCACGCGATATGGATATAGAAGGAAGAGAGCGCCACCTCGGCGTCACGCGAACGGCCGAGCTCGCCCGTCGCGAGGGTTCTACACTCGCCGCCCTTACGCCATAGACCGAGCAACGAAACGCAGCGCGGCCGGCTGCGAACCGGTGCACGTCAAGGCAAGCTCGCGCTCGCAGCATGGCGCCTCGGCGCGCGCACGGAGTTTGCCATGCCTCTGCGCCATGACGACGACGCTCACGCCTTACGGAACGGCACGATCCAGCCGACCGACGCTTTCGCTCGTACACGCGTCGCCGCTCCACCCCATTGATCGAGAGCGCCGGGTTCGACGCCTCGTAAACATCGTCGTGGCGGCCGTCGGCCTCGCGCTCACATCCCCCGTGCTGCTCCTGATCGCGGTATTGATCAAGCTGACGTCGCGCGGACCGGTGTTCTACACGCAAGCGCGAATTGGACTGGATCGCAGGGCACTCACGGGCGCTGGCGGGAACACCCGACGCAGCATGGACCTGGGCGGCACGCCGTTCACGATGTACAAGTTCCGCACGATGCGGCCGGCCGAGCAGAATGGGAAGCAGGTATGGGCGGAAGCAGACGACGAGCGCATTACAGCGATCGGCCGACTGCTGCGCACGTTCCGTCTCGACGAGCTGCCGCAGTTGTTCAATGTGCTGAAGGGCGATATGAACATCGTCGGGCCGCGACCGGAGCAACCCGACATCTTCGTGTACCTGCGAGAGCAAATCGAAAGCTACCCGCGACGCCAGCGCGTGCGGCCCGGGATCACGGGCTGGGCCCAGGTCAACCAGGGGTACGATACCTCGGTGGACGACGTGCGCCGCAAGGTGCACTACGATCTCGAATACATCCGCCGGCAATCGGCGCTCGAAGACCTCAAGATCATGCTCCGCACCGTCCCCGTGATGCTGCTGCGTCGGGGCAGTCGGTAATCCCCGCACCGGGGTCGCCGCCGTCACCCCGAGGCGGTCGCCCTGCCCGTAATCTTCTTTCATTATTGTACTGTGCGAAGCGGCCCCGGGGCAGAGACCGGGGCTGGCGCGTATTTTGATGGGAATACCTCATCGATGACCGCGAGCTCCGCATGATCGGATATGTGGCGCGTATCCTTCGTCACCTGTTCTACGAGCGGAGCTACGAGCGCTACTACTCGGCGGCCACTTGGGAGAGGAGATGGGCCGGCGGGTACGGGGTCACGGAGGGCAAGGAGGAGGAGCGCTACGACGCGCTGCTGACGCTGATGTGCCGGTGCGCGGGCGATGGGCCCATTCTTGATGCGGGATGCGGCGATGGCGTTCTGGAGCAGGCCTTCCGCGCCGTCAGTCCAGTGCGAGTAGTGGGGATCGACTATTCGCTCGAGGCGATCGAACGCGCCAAGACGCGTCAGGTTCCCAATTGCTCGTTCGCGCAGAGCGACTATCGGGAGTTCACGCCGACGGAGCGGTTTCCAGTGATCGTCCTGAACGAATCGCTCTACTATGTTGAGGATTTTGGGGGCGTGCTCCGCAGTCTCTCCGGGTGCCTGACGGGAGAGGGCGTCTTCATCATCTCGATGTTCGACACCCTCGTGACCAGGCGCATCTGGAAGGTTTTGGCGTCAACATACGAGACGCGTGAGAACGTCGAGATTCGGCATCGCGCGACGGAGCGGAGGTGGCGAATCCGGGTGCTGCGCCCAACACCGTCGTGACCTCGATCCGCCAAGTCGTCAAGCGCGGCTTCTATGCAGGACAGCGGAATGTGGCCCGGCTGCACACTTGGCTGACGCCGCGCTCCACCAGAAAATTTGCGCTCTTTGTCCTGCACGCGATTGCCCCTGCCAAGAGCGACATGGCCGTCTCGCCCTCACGGTTTCGCCGTCAGCTCGCCGCGTTGCTCAGCGCCGGATATCGCTGTCTCGACTTCGACGAGGTGCTGCAGGCAATCCAGGAAGCAGGCTCCCTCCAGAGCCCCGCATTCGGCCTCACGTTCGATGACGGCTACCGCAGCGTCTACGAGGACGCGTGGCCCGTGGTGGAGGAGCTGGGCGTGTCCGCCACGATTTTTGTGACCGTCAATTTCCTCGAGGGCAAGGTGGCGCCGCCCTGGTACTCGTCTGACGCAGCGCTGGTTCGCGAATACGCGGAGCATGCCGCTCAATTCCGGCCTCTCGAGTGGCCACAGCTACGCGAGATGGCGCGGAGCAAGCGCATCCGGATCGGCAGTCACTCCTTGAATCATCACCTGATGGGACGGCTGGACGAAACCACGCTGCGTGACGACCTGCAGCGATCCAAGCACATCCTGGAAGACCGGCTCGACGTGCCCGTTTCTCTGTTTTCCTATCCGTTCGGCGTCGCTCGCTATGGCGCCTATTCGCGAGCGAGCGAGGACGTCGTGCGGCAGATGGGCTTCCGGTGCTCGTGCACGTCTGAGATCGGGCGCATCCGTGCGGGATCGGGCAATCCGTATTTGCTGCCGCGCATCTCCCTGGTCGAGGAAGACACGGGCCTCGACGCCCGCGCGAAGGCGGCTGGAGCTTACGATTGGATCGGCCTGGCGCAGAGCGCATTTCAAAGGATCTTTCCGAATCCACACGATGGCTAACATGAAGACCTACTTCCTATTTCACGATCACTGGACCCAGTATATCAAAGCCGACTGGGCCGCGTCGCAGTATCCATTCGACGGGTTTGTGGTGATCAAGAAGACGCGGCCATGGTTCGGGGCGTACCTGCTGAGACGCGCCAAGCGCATCGGCTTCTGGAAAGTGCTCGATGAGGTCCTGCTGCGGCTGACGTACACGCTCTTCCACGGGGCGGGTGATTCCCGGAGACTGAAGAAGCTGCTCGGTGATCTACAGCGTCGCCTGCCGCCGACCTACCGGCGTCCGCCGATCGTCCGCATTCACGACATCAACTCCGCTGAGGCGGTCCAGGTGCTGAAGCGTCTGGCGCCAGATGTGTGCGTCCTGATGGTGAACGTGATCCTCCAAGAGAGGATCTTTTCCATCCCGCCACTGGGCATGCTGGTGTTCCATCCCGGCCTGACGCCGGAGTACCGAGGCCCCCATTCGGCGTTCTGGGCCACGCTGAACAAGGAATTCTGGGGCATTGGCTGGTCCTTGCTGCGCGTGAACAAAGGGATCGACACGGGATCCGTGCTAGCGCAAGGGTCCGCCAAAGACATCGACCCGCTCAGCGAGACTCACGTGTTCATGCAGCACAAATCTCACGTGGAAGGCATCGCGGGTGTGCTCAAGACGCTACGCCGTCTGGCCGCGGGTGAGTCCCCGACCGTGGATACCTCGGGCCGTACGAGCTCGAATTACACGCATCCGGGGCTGAGGGATTATTTCAAGTACCGGCGCGTGTTGAAGGAGTTGGGGCGTGCCCGGGACGCGGAAAGGGCTTCCCGCTTCGGCGACACGTGACTCCCGTCACACGACCTCTGGTCACGTAAGATTATGTCAAATTGACGCTTGCGCGGTCGCCCGGGCCGGTCCTATATTGGCGCCGTTGCTGGGACGCGGCATTGCGCCCGCGCCACAGGCACCGGCGCTTCGCACACCAAGCAGGCGCTGCTGCGACTGAGGTCCCCGCACAGGACATCTAGAGTAATCGCTGCTCAGAGCAAACCCGTCTAAAGACGGCGACGCAGAGCTACGGGGCTACGGCGAGTTGATCGCCATGCTCGCCGGGCCGCCAGCGCATCGACCTTCGGGTCGACACTGGGGGCCTTTTCTTTTGGGCTGGTAACAGGAGGGTCGCAGGCATGCCGTTCACGTTCAAGCTGGCCAAGCGCCTGGCGCGCTCCAAAGCGGTCCGCACGACCGCGGCGCGAGCGTTGTCCGCGCTACGACAGGCCTTGATCTGCCCCGCCCTTGTTGCTCCTGCCTCCCCCTACATCCGTCACGCCGTCGTAAAGAAGCCCATGAGGTCTGGTGGGACTCTTTGCCGTTCTACAAACGCCCTAGCACAGGAGATCCTGTCATGACGTTCATGCACAAGTTGTCGCGCCGGTTGGCCATGCTGAAAGACGCGTGGCTGGTCGTGGCTCTCGCGGCCCTCGGCTGCCAGAAGCCGGTAGCGGTCACTGATCCCAATGCGACGCTCCGCTTGCAGATTGCTCCCAAGTCCATTACGCTCCCAACCGACGGCGCTACGCAGCTGATGGCGGTAGCGCTTACACCTGCCGGCGATACCGCAACTATCAATGTGACGTGGAGTGTCACTGGTGGTAGCATTGCGGACACGAATACGCACGGTGGTCGGCAC
>WNFM01297175.1_pt2 | contig 11421 bp, 6 predicted proteins | sample 5400271 | NCBI WGS metagenome assembly WNFM01 (sample SAMN13153352, study PRJNA577476) | soil metagenome | isolation source: 60 cm saprolite on Douglas fir-dominated hillslope | place: USA:California | collected 2013-09-17 | reverse complement strand
CTGGTAAAAGGGAACGACCTGCTCGTAAACCTGGTTGGCTCTACTACTTTAATTGCTTCTGCCCACATGACTGCGCCAAAGAAATACGATTTTCTTTTTCTGTTCGACCTTCAAAACGCCTCCGGCATAAAGTTCCTCAATGAGTACCTGACTTCATTCGATGCATCCGGGTATACTATTCGTAAAGAGAAACACAAGGAAGAAGATATCATTACACTTTTTAATACCTCAAAGAAATCGAGTATGTACCTGAGCATGCCCGGTAGCTACCTCATGGCATCCTACTCTAAAAGCCTTCTGACAAAAGCGCTCGACCTGCAGGGAACAGATCACAAATCATCAAAGGAACTTTTCTTTGCAGTAGATGATGAACCGGAAAAAACCGACAAGCTGAAATTGTATATCAACTACAACATGTTGCCGCAATTCATGGCTTGTTATTCCGATGGTAAAAATGAATATGTAAACAGGCTCGCGCAATCGCTTCGTACCTCAAACATGGACTTCACTATTGGAGAGGAAATGCTTCGTGCCAAAGGACAGACATTTATTAATGATACGATCGAGTCGTATGTAAAAACCCTGGCATCATCGGGGAAAGGCGCTTCCGAATTCCTTGAAGTGGCGCCTCAGCGAACCGCCTTTTTCCTCGGCATGGGTTTCAGCAGCTTTGGTGAGTTCTTCAAAAACTTTGAGAATAATTTACAACGTGATGTAACCGAGTATGCCAGCTACAAGGCAAATATGAAACAGGTAGAGTCATACCTCAACATCAGTCTTCAGGAGAATGTAATCAATTGGATTGGCGATGAAGTCGCTGTGCTGGAAATGCAATCGGCAGGCATGGGCCTTGACACTGAGACAGCCGTGCTATTGAAAGCAGACAACATTGAAAAAGCACTCAGTAACATGAGTCGTATTGAAAAAATGGTCAGGAGAAAGACGCCCGTCAAATTCAAGACTGTTGAGTACAAAGGATACTCCATCCGGTACCTTGGAGTAAAAAATCTTTTCAAGATTGTTCTTGGAAAATTCTTTGCCCGATACGACAAGCCCTACTACACCGTGATCAGTAATTTTGTTGTCTTCAGCACACACCCGCAGGTGCTCGAGAGTATGATTGACGATTACCTGGAGAAACGCACTCTCGCCCGCGATGATGAGTTCCGTTCTTTTCGAAGTGAATTTGATAATGAAAGCGCTGCATTTATTTACATCAACACACCCGTTCTCTTTAATTCTATGAAGACGCTGGCGGACTTACCAACCCGTGCGTCCATGGAACACAACAAGGATTATATTGTGTGTTTCAAGCACGCAGGTTTTCAACTGGTGCCGGGCAATGAAGGGTTTAAAACATTGTTCGCAGAAAAATTTGTGCAGCCGGCAGGAGAACGATTAGCGAGTGAACCAAACACAACAGCGCAGGGAAGCCTTGGGCAGGACTCGACAGCATCCGAAGGAGGGGACGCAGATAAAACTGTTGAGAAGAAAGAAGCTAAGCCTTCCGATGCCGACCCAATGGAACTTCCGTACATCTATGTAAAGAATGTAAATGCCAAATTCTACGAAGAGTTTTTTGCCGACAGCACAACGCATTTCAAGGTGGGGTTGAAAAGCGGATTTAAGGACGGCTCCTTTAAAGAATATCACGCTAACGGCAAAGTGAAGATGACGGGTGAGTTCAAAAGAGACAAACGCGATGGCACCTGGCGACTCTATGATGAAACAGGCAAGCAACTCATGCGGAGAAATTATGATGAAGGCAAAGTGACGAAAGAGAAAGTTAAGGATTGAGTCCGCAGCTTCAGTGCTCGCTCGCGGGGGTGCCGTCCCGATAACTATCGGGAGCGCCTTCCATCACGAATGCTGTCCGACATGACAGTAAATTTTTAGTTTGTTCCTTTGATTACCACACTCTCCGAAGACTCATCTCCACCACCAGTTGTCATACAAAAAGGAGATTGCTCTTATCGTTCTCTGTTTTGTTCGTTGTGCTAGAATGTAGTTCGTGGCATAGTCGTAATACACCACGTTTGTCGCTCTCCGAAGGAGTCCTTTGGACAGAATTGGTTCTATTTTTTTTGTTTCTTAATCCCCTAAAATTAACACCAATCCTGAGGCAGCCTGTCGGCAGACAGGAGAAGCGAAGGATCCCCTGAACAGGACTCCTCACTCAACAACCAGGTGTCATGCAAATGGAGATTGCTCTTATCGTTTTCTGTTTTGTTTGTGTGCTAGAATGTAGTTCGTGGCATAGTCGTACTAACACCACGTTTGTCGCTCTCCGAAGGAGTCCCTTGGACAGAATTGGTTTGTATTTTTTTGTTTCTTAAGTTTTTTACCCCATCATATTTAATCGCACTTATTCAATCTGTAATTTGCCAACTCAGATTATTATACGAGATGCACCGCACTCACGCTTTTATTTTTGATATGAACGGCACCATGATCGATGATATGCATTATCATGAACAAGCCTGGTACGATGTACTGGTAAACCAGCTGAAAGCGCCTTTGACGATAGAGCAGGTCCGCCAGCAGATTTATGGAACTGCAGCCGAGATGTTTGCACGCGTATTTGGAGCTGGTGTATTTTCTGCCGAAGAAATCGAAACAATCACATTAAATAAGGAACGTAAGTACCGCGCAGAATTCCTGCCTCACCTAAAACTCATCACGGGACTTGAGGCTTTTCTTATCAGAGCAAAAGCGAATTATATTCCACTAGCTATCGGCACGGCCGCTCCCACATTGAACATCGACTTTGTACTTGATAATCTGAAGCTGCGCAGCTACTTCCCGGTAGTGATCGGGCCCGATGATGTGGCGAAAAGTAAACCAGACCCGGAAGTATTTTTAAAAGCCGCGAGACAGCTGGGGATTGCACCGGAAAATTGCATTGTATTCGAAGACTCACCTAAAGGCATTGAAGCAGCAGCCCGTGCCCACATGAAAGCCGTTGCTATTACTTCTTACCACACAAGCGTAGAACTACAAAACGAAAACGTCTTGTTCACGATTGAGGATTACACGCACGCGGGATTGGGCCGATTACTATAAGGATTCATAATTCTCCTGCAGCATCAGCGTTTCTGAAATTTGTGAGAGAAGAAAGAAATGCCATCATGAAGAAATACTTTTCTCTTGAAGGGTGATGATGATCCCGAATTTTATACCGAATTTTTGTCGATTTAATTTTAGCTCAATAACTTATGAAGGTGCCTGGCGGTTTTGCAATATGTACTTTGATAATATTCTTGTATGCTTTTGAAGCTAGGGGCCAAGACAAAGCATTCCTGCAGCAATTGCAGAATAGTCGTCACTTGAAAACGGTCATGCAGCCCGATTCGGCAACTATGGGGTTTGTCCGATGGAAAAATAAAAAGGCAACGCAATCAAAAGTAATCGCGCTTGTCTCTGATTTTAACGACTTAAAACTCAAGGGACCAGGCACTTTAAAAATCGAGAAGCAAATTTCTGTTTCAGGAAATGGTAGTGTACTTCTGGAAACTCCAACATCGTTGAGCGTTAAAAACCCTAGTAACAGAAGTTATGCTTTTGCTGAAATGATCAGACCGTTGAATAATGAAGACTTAAACGGTTACAATAGAATTACGGCTTGGGTAAAATTAGATGCGCCTGGATTTTATTCCGCGTTCGTTGGAGTTACTCTTTACAATGATGGAAAGAACAAGATGCCGACTCCTGGTAGGTTTGAAGGTCAACATTTTATTACCGTTTATCCGGGCCAGTGGCAACAAATTATTTGGGAGATACCTGATCTGTATAGAGATAAGGTCAGCGGAATATCGATCAGCATTATGCTGGGTGGTTCACCGAGTGGCGCAAGCGATCACTTTAAACTTTATATCGATGCCTTGAAAATTGAAAAAGTAGTGCCGGAAAACTCGCGTGGATTCGATCTGCGGGAGGGAGGTATTGCTTATAGCCACAGTGGTTATGTCTCCAATTCCAGAAAGCAAGCATTAATTCAGCATGTTACTGATACTCACTTTCAAATAATAAATGACCAAGGGCAGGTAGCGTTTTCGGGTTCAGGAAAATCGCTTGAGAAAGGATTTGCTCTTTTGGATTTTAGTTCACTCGATAAACCTGGTCAATATAAAATTAAGGTTGGCGGTATTTTGTCCGGGGCGTTTCCTATTGGCGATAAAGCATACTTATCCGCTTCCTGGCGAACTCTTAATTTCTTTTTTGCCGAGCGCTGTGGATTTGATCAACCGGGTATCCATCAAGCATGTCATAAAGATGTTCGCTGTGTTCACCCTGACGGTAGACAAATTCTGGTAAATGGTGGTTGGCATGATGCCGCTGATCTCACATTGGGTTTAGGAAATAGCGCAAGAGCTGTTATAGCCATGTTACAATTAGCGAGGTCTGTTAAGGATTCACAGCCTGAGCTATACACCAGAATAAAAGAGGAAGCCCGCTGGGGCTTGGACTGGATTCTCAATACGCGATTTGGCGATGGGTATAGGCACGGAGGACTGATTATCGGAATATGGACCGACAACATCATTGGAACGAAAGACGACATGGAGGCCAAGGCATCAAACAATCCATTCGATAATTTTATTTCTTCTGTTGCATTGGCAATGGCAGTTCCATTTTATGAAAAAGAGGACGTTGTTTTTTCTACACAATGCCGAAATGCCGCTAGTGAGGATTTTGCTTTTGCAACAGATATGATGGGACAATTTGTAAATCAAAAAAATGAAACGGAATTGCATTCATTGGCAACCGTGGCAGCTACCATATTATATCAGCTGACTCATGAAAAAAAATATCTGGATAGGGGAGTAGAGCTTGCAAATGTTTTGATGGCATGTCAGGATACAGAACGACACAAAGAATGGTCTATTCCACTTCATGGATTCTTTTATGAGTCCAGAGATAGAAAGCGCCCTTTGGCTTTTTTCCATCGAAGTGATGAAGAATTTTTAATTCAGGGTTTTGTTCAGCTTTTAGAGATGGCACCAAAACATCCTGATGCTTCGAAGTGGATGGAGGCCTGTAAATTTTATGCAGATTATATTCATGACATAAGCAAAGTTGTTGGGCCGTATGAGATCCTTCCCGCAGCTGTTTACCAAATAAACAATGCAGACTTTGAAGGAATTTATCACGAAGGCGACAAGATAGGTATGCCCTCCTTGGAAGAATATAATGCGCAGGTAAAAAATGGGATACCTCTCGGAGGTGATTATTACTTGAGACGTTTTCCGGTGGCCTATCAATTTCGGGGATTCCATGCAGTGTTGATGGGTAAAGCAAAAGCTGCGTTTTTACTTTCGGCTTTACTTAAGGATAATGAACTGAGAAATATTGCTACTCGCCAATTCGAATACATTGTTGGCTACAATCCTTTTGCTATGAGCACGATATATGGAGAAGGCTATGACTATCCTCCGTTGTACGGAGCTTATGTCGGAGATGCGGTAGGAGCAGTGCCTGTCGGAATTGAGACTTTCGAAAATGATGATGAGCCATATTTGCCGATGCAAGTGAACGCGACTTATAAGGAAGTATGGATACATACTACAGCTTCAGCAATTTGGATAATAGCCCAAATTCTTTCACGTTTTTAATTCATCGGCACCAACTCCACTTTTTTATAAATCCATCCCAACCACTGAATTTGGGGGTTATGGGGTTGCTAAATAGATTCTGCAACGACAACAAGTAATATATTGATTGTCAAATATCTAACAACCGGGTATTCAGGACAATTTTAAACTGACAGCGTTAGCCCTTCAAGGCTCTGTCATTTTCTTTTTTGAGAAACTCCGCGCTCTCAAACGACTCAGCTTCTTGTTCCATGACAGCGGAATCAGGGAGAGTCTCCAAAGGAATTTGCCATGTTTCAGAGGGCTCGTTGTAGGCGAGGTTGGATTCGCGGCTATAGCATGAAATCACCGACCAACGTGCATTTTCTGAAAGGTTTGCCTCCGACCTGTGAAGCAAATTGCTATGAAAGAACAAAGCATCACCCGTTTTCAATTCGCAATAAACAAGATCCATCGTTTTCAGTGCATTATCTACCATGACCATATCTGCGCCAACTTGCTCTCCGGTGTAACCATGATTGATTCTTCCCATTTGGTGAGAGCCGCGAATTACTTGCAGACATCCGTTGGCTTTGTTAGCTGGCGTCAGTGCAACCATCACGCTGATCAATTGATCAGGAAACATGAACTGATTTTTATACCAGTAGCCGTAGTCCTGATGCCACTCCCACGCGCCCCCTACACGCGGTTCTTTTTGCATCAGCTTGGAGTGGTAGTGACATACGCCTCCTTTGCCATCCATCAATTGCTTTACGCGATTAATCATACGCTCGCTGCGAGTCAGGTAGCCGAACGGATTATTTCCGGGCGTGTACCACAATGATAACTTCGTCTTCTTGCCTGTTTGATCTCCAAGGTCAAACGAGTTTTTACGAAGTGCGGCATCCTGCTCTGCAATGTTCATCAATTTCTCAATTTCGTTGGGCCTACAGAAACCATTTACTACGAGGTAGCCATCGCGCTTGAATTGGTTTATCTCCGAATTGTTGAATAATGTTTCCATTTTTCTCCACCTGTTTTGATAACGAAGATACTGATTTCTCTGTGTAGAAATTTGTAGCACAACGTGCCAAGAAAATAACTAACGCTTATTAGAGCTACTCGCGCTCTAAATTTCTGATTTTCAACAAGTAATGTGAAATAGTTGACTTAATTGAAAATAACTAATCGGGATCATGAGCATTATTCACCGCCCGAAATTAGATTTGTCGCCACTAATGATTGAAAAGAAAACTTCAAATACCGTTAATTTGTAACCGCCTATTTATGAAAATGAAAATTCTTTTATTGTGTTTGTTAACCTCACACCTTTTATGGTCGCAAGGTTTTTTGCGAAGCAACGGTCCAGACATTATCAATAGTAAGGGTGAGAAGATTATTCTTCGAGGCATAGGACTGGGCGGCTGGATGCTTCAAGAAGGGTATATGCTTCGAGTGAACGGTATCGGGCAACAGCAACATGTGATACGTAAAAATATAGAGGACCTTGTGGGTAAGGAGAAGTCTGACCTCTTTTACAGCACCTGGCTTAAAAATCACACACGCAAAGTCGACATTGACTCCTTGGCTGCCTGGGGCTTCAATTCCGTGAGAATTCCGATTCACTACAATCTCTTCACGTTGCCGGCTGCTGACGAAAAAATTACCGGAGAAAACACGTGGCTGGAAAAAGGTTTTGCGATGACCGACAGTTTGTTGCAATGGTGCGCCGCAAATAAAATATATCTCATCCTCGATCTTCATGGAGCGCCAGGCGGACAAGGCAACGATCTTAACATCTCCGATCGTGACCCTTCCAAGCCATCCCTTTGGCAAAGCGAGGCCAACCGGAATAAGATGATTGCACTTTGGCGAAAGCTGGCGCAGCGTTATTCCAAAGAATCCTGGATCGGAGGTTACGACATCATCAACGAACCCAACTGGGGATTTGAAAAAACGGAGGATAAAAACGGTTGCGCTGAAACCAAGAATGAACCGCTCAAGAAACTAATGACCGATGTAACCCAGGCGATCCGGGCAGTCGATACGAATCACATTATTATCATTGAAGGCAACGACAGCAACATGGTCATCAGCTTTCACAAGTATTGGAACTACAATGATCAGGCATCCGTGCAAAAATTTGTTGATATACGAAAGCAATACAACACACCCGTGTGGCTGGGAGAATCTGGCGAGAATTCAAACGTGTGGTATCGGGATGCAATACGACTGGTGGAAAAAAATGAAATTGGCTGGGCCTGGTGGCCATTGAAGAAATTAGGATTAAATAATCCGTTGGAAGTAAAACTACCCCCCGGTTATCAAAAAATTCTTGACTATTGGCAGAAGAAAGGAGCAAGGCCATCGGAACCTGAGGCATTCGAATCTTTGATGAAATTAGCCGAGAATCTCAAACTCGAAAACTGCATTTATCACAAAGATGTAATTGACGCCATGTTCAGACAAACGCACTCCAATGACGTTACGCCATTCAAAATCATCGTTGCGAAAACTGGTATCCGGGTGAAGGCCACAGATTATGATATGGGGAGAAATGGTTTTGCATATTATGACAAGGATACTGCGAACTATTGGGTTGCAAACGGGGGCAAACATTCGGTGGGAAACAAAGGACATACTTACCGCAATGACGGTGTGGACATTTATAAAGAGGATGAGTTTTCTTTTGTGGGGAATTTTGAGATAGGAGAGTGGCTGCAGTATACGGTCAGTTCAGAAACTGAAATCACGTGTAGTCTGACACTACGCGTGAGAAGCCAGGCATCTGCTCAGATCGACATTGAAACCAACGGACGAAAATCAACAGCAACGATATCGCCAGACGAAAAGTGGAAAGATGTGGAAGTGAAAAACGTTCAGTTGAAAAGCGGAAGGAATGCCATCCGCTTTAAAGTGATTGAGGGTCAACCCGACTTTGAGTCGTTTCGATTTAATTATTGACCTCGGCACCAACTCGAGTAACCGGCAATTATAACCTTAAGGAGCGGATAATTTTCTTGCAAGTTCAATCTCACGCGTAAGTTTTATCCTCATTTAGCAAAAACATAAATCGGTGCAAATGATAATCTTGCAAAAAATTAAAAACAATTTATAAGCTATGCTATGATACTACGTGCTCTCTTTCCTGTGTCTATTTTGTTACTCCTAATTGCCTGCTCTAAATCAAAAGACCCCGCGCCTGTAAATCAACTTTCTTCATGTTTCAATGTGCAAACTGGTACATTGACTGCTCAGCAAAACATACAGTTCACTTCCTGCTCTAACCTGGCTGTTAGTTGGCTATGGGATTTTGGTGATGGCGCTGGATCTACATCGGAGAGCCCTGTCCATGTCTATAGCCAGGCTGGCACATACACTGTGAAGCTGACCACCTCGAACGGTACAAAGACACAATTATCTTCCAAGCAAATCACAATCACCAAAGCTTTGACTTTCCTGCACCCGGCCAATACGATATCGCATGATTCCGTTTGGGTAACAGGCATTCACCTTGTAACTGGCACAATCAAAGTGAACGGTGCAAAATTGACAATTCAACCTGGAGCAATCGTGCGCTTCGCTGACGGAGCTGACAAGCGGATCGAAGTGGGGTCCACAGGGTTCGGTAGCTCCACGTTAATTGCAAACGGCACAAGCGTTGCACCGATTCAATTTACCGCAAATTCATTAAATGCTGTAAACAGCATTTGGGGTGCGATCTCGATCGGACCAAACACCACTTCTGCATCTGGCATCAGTTATGCGACCATTCAATACGGTGGTGCAACCTATGACAACACCAGGATCAACGCTCCGCTAGAATTCATGGACGGAGGAACAATTGCGGTCACAAACACGACTATCTCTAAATCAACTAAATACGGTATATACCTTTCTCAGTTAAGTTCGTTCTCCACATTCACCAACAACACGGTTGATCTGGCAACACAGCAGGGATACCCTGTGTGCATCGATGGTGACAAGCTTTCGTCCTTCATTGAATCCACAAACACCATCAAGGGTAGAGGAATCATAATCACAAATACTACCATCACCTCAAGTGTTTCGTTCAGCCCTTATTCCCTCCCTTTTTATACCGAGAAAAACCTTTTGCTCGGTGACGTTGTAATGAACACTGTGACGATAAATGCTGGCTGCACTTTTAACTTCGCTTACGGTGGCTCTATCATGAGTAGAGGTACGGGGTACTTTACCAAATTTGTGGCGGCAGGCACAGCAACCAACCCAGTTGTCCTTCAATCGGCTGACACCTTGAACCAATGGTCGGGAATCCGGTTGACAGGTGAGTTTGACGCAACCAGCTATATGGATTATGTGAAAATCAAATCAGCACTGAATACAACCGTAAATGAGGGAGTGATCTTAGTTAACGGAGGGGCAAAGCTTAACCTTACCAATTCCTATGTGGGTGGCGAAGGCGTGCTTATCTATTTGGACAAGACCGCCAAGTTGGGAAGCTTCACAAAGAACACTTTGGATAAAATACCTTTCGTATACAACTCATCGTATTATTCTACAATGTACATCACTGGAAACCAGTTCAATAATTTTCCCACCGGCAACACTTTCTTGCATTTGGATTATCCAAATACCGGAATATGGGTAGACGCGTACAACATTAGCACAAGCTGTTTCAATATTACATCAGACTTTAACATAACAAATGCTGGCGCGCCTTATTTTATGTCTGACTGGGTAACCGTGGGCAACAGTAGCAGCCCCTCAGCAGGACCAACGTTAACCATTCAGCCTGGCGCAGATATCCGTTTTAGTGGAGGCGCTGGTTTGAAAATCGGTATCGATGATTACTCTTCTCTGACTGCGGGGCTGGACGCGAAACTGATTATGAATGGAACAGCTACCTCACCAATACATCTTGGTTACGAAATGTTTCCTGGTAGCAGCAACTACTGGCAAGGACTGTTCTTGTTGCAAGGGACCAATCCCGCAACATCCATTAATTATTCAGTGATCAACGGCTCGGAGACTTACGACCTTTATATAGACATACGCAATGGTACCTCTGCTACGCCTTATCCCGTAATCCAAAATAGCACATTCAGTAATGCCTGGTCATATCCAATCTTCGTGGATACAAATAGTAAGCCGGATATCAAGGGAACCAATACATACACCGGCAACGGAACCAACTCGGTGTTTTACTATTAATGGCTGTTATAAAATAAAGAGGCTGTCTCAAAAGTCGCGTATATGTCAGGTTGAGCCTGTCGAAACCTGATTTGCGAAGCGGAGTCGCCTTCGACAAGCTCAGGTTGACATCGACTAATACCTCTTGAGACGGCCTTTTATATTTATTTTTTTATGCAGTCTTAATTTCAAGTTTATATCCTTTCCCGTGAACATTGGTTATTTGGACACAAGGATCATTCTTAAATTTCTTTCTCAGTTTTGAAATGAACATATCTAAACTGCGACCTGTAAAAACTCCGTCATCCTCCCAAACTTTTTTAAGTAGCTCTTCACGACTAATCAAATCATTTTTACGGGCTGCCAGTATTGATAATAGCTTCGCTTCCTTGTGAGACAATTCAATTGTTTCTGAATTGAATTTAAGCAACAGCCTGTCTAGCGAAAATGAATACTTACCTATCGACACACCATCGACAATGGCATTGGTCCCTTTCTTTTCTCTCTTTAAATATCTTCCCGTAAATGCGACCAGAGACAAGCCTATCAGAGCAGATATTATAAATAGGGGATAGTAACTATTTAAATTTTGTGATGATTGAAAATCTACAAAAGAGATTTGAATAGTATAGCAGCCTCTTGGCTGTGCTCTCCCCAGGCAAGGAACAATTTCTTTATG
>WNFM01288134.1_pt1 | contig 11421 bp, 11 predicted proteins | sample 5400271 | NCBI WGS metagenome assembly WNFM01 (sample SAMN13153352, study PRJNA577476) | soil metagenome | isolation source: 60 cm saprolite on Douglas fir-dominated hillslope | place: USA:California | collected 2013-09-17 | reverse complement strand
CGACCTGGTTTTTCTCTTCTATCTCTCGTTCCTCTGTTTCTATCTCGGCTATTTCGGCAGCTGGCTGACGTATCGCGCTCGCCTGCCATGGTTGGTCGGACTGGTCTACTGCTCTATTCTGCTGATCAATCTGAACTATGTCAGCAAAGCGAATTTTGCGAAGCACAATCTATCTTTATGGGTTTTCATGTTACTGGCTGCTCTGACCCTGCTGATTGCGCGCATCCATCTCGCCACAAAACTGGCGCAGTGGGCAAGCGAAGGCCTGCACACCGACCGCACCTGGCTGCGGAAGATAAACTGGAGTTTCATGCAGTGGACGGCCATGCTCGCGCTCCTGATCCTGTTAGTCAGTTGGGTATTGCCTACGGCAGGTGAGCCAGCAGCCGGCGTAGTCTTCTGGAATCGACTGGGCACTACATGGTCAGGTGTTACCCAGGGGAACTTATCATTGAATGATCCCGGTTCGATCCTGCGGACTTTACAGGGCCAGGCCAACTTTTTCAGCTACCCAGCGGCGAAGTATTGTACTATACCAGCACGGCCGCGCCGCAATATCTTGAAGGTTTCACCTACGATCACTTCGATGGACACACCTGGCTGGTATCACCTCCTGATGGACAGCAGAGCGTTGTCGCTGGAAAACCCTTGCCCGTGGATACGGCGGAAAACAACGTTACCCGGACGACCACAAACGTGGTAATTGTGCAGCCGCCGGAGAGCCAGAAACACTATATCTTTGCACCCGCGGAGCCCTCCGCGTTTGATGTCGATATAACCGTAGACACCAACGGGACGACAAGCACCTGGATGCAGCAGAGCCCGCTTGCGGCTGGCGAACACTACAAGGTTACATCCAATGTTGCAGCGACCAATGCGCAGGCCCTGGCGGCCATTCCGCTGCCAGGGCAGGACCTGTGGCCTGAAGATAGTAATTCTTCTGCTCTGAAGAAGCTGTACCTGCAGACGCCCGGCAGCTTCTCGTCCAACGTCTTGTCAACAGCGCAGCGGTGGACGCAGGGTGCAACAAGCATGTATACCGCTATGAAGATGCTGCAGGATCATCTGAGCGATCCAACGCAGTTCACCTACTCTTTGACTAACCCACCAGTGCCCGGTAATGAAGATGTAGCGACCTGGCTGTTACAGACGCGCAAAGGTTACTGCACCTACTACGCAACGACGATGACAATGATGGCGCGCCTGCTGGGCGTTCCGGCGCGCATAGTCAATGGCTTTAGTTTTGGACACTTCGACACGCAGCGCAAGGTGTGGGTTGTCAATGGCGAAGATGCACATAGCTGGGTGCAGGTCTACTTTCCACACTTTGGCTGGATCAACTTTGACCCGACGCCTGGCTTTAGTCTGAACAACTCCACGCACCCCTCAAAATCAGGGTCCACTACACCGCCTTCATCGACCGGGCACTCAGGCAAGCACACACCGAAGCCAGGCTCTGCTCGGGGAACTCGCCCTATCGGGAACCCTACGGGCACGGGCGAGGGCTTCTCTGCCGCAAATCAACCTCCAAGCCTCCTGCTAGCGCTATCGCTGCTGGCGTTGTTCTGCTCCCTATGCTTCCTGCTGTTCGCTCTGGGGTCGTACTGGTGGCGAAATCTCTATGCCGGTGCGAACGCTGTGGCCGGCATGTTCTGGCGTGTATGCCGGATCGCAAGCTGGGCTGGTCTGCCCCCCAGGGAATGGCAAACGCCTTTCGAGTATAGCCACGCGCTGAGTCAACACCTCCCCCAGGAAGCCGCGCCTATGCGGCGGTTGACCGAACTTTTCGTACGCGACCGCTGGGCCGCGCCCCACGAGACACCTTATACCGCCGAGGAGGACGACCTGGGACGCCTCTGGCCTCACTTGCGCCATGTGCTCTTGCGCTTGATCCTGCTGAAAATAGGGAAGAAGATACCTGGCAAGCGCTGAGGCCTCTGTTGGCGCATGCAAGATATGATGCAATCGAGCATGGCGCCCGCAAGGGATGCCACTACCATGAGATGGCTTCGCAAGGCGACTCTCCAGGTTCCTTTACATCGGTAGCGGTGGATGTATCGATGCTCGTTACACGTTGCACTGCCTCTCGTCTAAATACATTGAAAAGCTATTTTTCACTATATGGATGCGCGGAGGGGAGGATGGACAGATGAAGAGCGAATCACCGATAGCCACGTGTACGTACGGGTGGGGGCGGGTCTTCCGGCTCTATGATGACTACCTCGAAGCGAATGGTGTACGACACGCGTTGAACGACCTGACACACGTTCACCAGCTCTACCGCAACGTTATGGGCATTCCTTCCGCTCGCCTCGAACTCTATTTCGGAGAGAAGAAGCTGGTTCTGGCCGGCATTGCTGAGATCGAGGACGCCAAGAAAACGGCGGCATACCTGACTACGCGGCTCAATGCATCCCACCCTACTCAGCAGGAAGAACTGGCGCAGGCCGTCACAGAGGAAGTCGATATACCAGGCAGGAAGGGCATGCTCAGGGACCAGTGCGAACGCACGCGGGCTCGCGTCCGCATAGAGCGTTTCCGGCAAAGATGGCTGCAAGGACACGGTGAGGATAGCACGCACGAAAACCAGTTTGGGCGACAGGCACGCCGCGAGGGGGGTCTGCTCGAGGTAGCGGTTCCTGTGCGTATGCTGCCTGGCGAACGTGCTCACTATATCACCGATGCAGCGCTGTGTGGCGAGCGCACCGAGATCCCGCCGGGGCACCTCCGCCCAACGTGGCAGGGAGCATCCCTGGAATACTTTGGCAAGCTTTCCAGTTTTCCGTATGGTAGAGGCAGGCTGTACCCGGCACTGGACCAGGGGATGTTAATTTTGACGAGCAGGCGAGTGATCTATATTGGACGTAAAAGCCAGGTTATGCTGGATAATATCAATCTGCTGCACGTCTCCCGTTTGCGTGGAGCAATAGCGCTGCATGCAGATCAGTGGCAGAAGCGGCATATTTTCGAGATGCGCCGCCCACTGGAATGCGCAATGTGCCTGGAATATATCCTGCAACGATTGCAGGGAAAAGTAACCTGGACATACCCAGAACCCAATAAATGATTATGAAGAGCCTCCAGTCGGGAACGGGGAAAGGATAGGAAGCGGAGATGGTCGACACCTTGATGGTGCTATGGAACCGGGGCTCAAGAAGCCGTGGATCGCTGGCAGTGCTAGCATTTCTTCTCATTTGTATCAGCGCATCCCTACTTTTGATTATAGTGGGCGGAGCAAGGTCACATGGACCTGTTCCTACCAGCGCGGCCAGAAATAAGGGCGCACCAGGCAACCAGACGCCGGTGGTAAGCGTGCCAAGTCTGATCATTCCTACGCAATCAAACCAGGACAAAAAACATCACCAGCCGCGTCACAAGCGAACGCCGGTGGCGCCCGCTACTCCGGTTGCTACGGCCACTGCCGGTAGCTGCAGTAGAACGCCAGCTATGAGCCATGTCGCAAAAGCGGAGCTAAAACCACGCGATGGCGGTCCGGGTGGATGTTGTACAAACTGCCTGAATAATAGTATAGGAGTGGGCGATGCCCCTGTGTTGAGCAGTCTGAGTAGCTACTTGTGGATCATCATAGGGGTATCGGGTCTCGGTACACTGCTCTTTTACGGCGCAATGTCAATGGCATACCGCAGGCGCGGCGCGCAATAGAACAGCAAGCGCCTGGACCCGCGAGGTCCAGGCGCTTGCTAGAAGGAGGGATCGATCTCAATACTTCAAGCGCGGCACCCGGCGTATGTAGGTATCGTCACTCACCTGCCTGAGCAGGAAGTCGGCAACATCGGCACGGGATATCTTCGAGTTGAGACCTATCTTCAGTGGATCGCCCACCCTGTAGGTTCCCTTTGCAGGTTCGTTGATTAGCCTGGCGGGACGCACGAGGGTCCAGTCGAGGTCGCTCTGCCGCACAAAGCGTTCCTGGAGTACCTGGTCTGCAAACGTGGCCTTCACCTTTGGGGTAAACAGCAGGATCAGCGGCAAGATCCAGGGAGCCTCGCGCCACTCTCCGTCCAAAGCTGCTACCGTGAAGGATGACTGGCAGATGAAGCGTTTCACGCCCAGTTTCTGCATGGCCGAGATGATGTTCTTTGTACCCGTCGAGCATACTGGCACTGTGCTTCCCGGCTTCACGCCAAGCACGCAGATCACTACATCCTGCCCGGCTATCGCCGCTTCGACCTGGGCCGGATCGAAGACATCGCCCTGGACAAGCGAGAGCTTGGGGTGTTGTATCGTGAGCGCTCCCGGGTGGCGGTCGAAAGCAGTCACCTCGTGTCCTTTCTCCAGAGCTTGCTCAACCAGAATGCGGCCAGTGCCGCCAGCAGCACCAAAAATCACGAGTTTCATTGTTTTGTTCCTTCTATGTGTAGAAGCCGTGCAGGGTTTACGGGAATGTTCCCGATATCCCTGCACCATCTTCTTGTATCTTACCTTACAGGCAACGTTTCGGCCAGTTCCCCTGTAGTACGCGCGGACAACATCTCAGGAGTGAAAGCCTTCCTGGTGACAGGCTTCGTCTCCCGCTGAGTTACAGACCAGGACTCCGCAGAGACCCTGGCGCTCTGGACTTCTACCAGCGTGAAGAGCATATACAGCACCCCACCGATGATCGAGAACAATCCACCAGTATAGCCCCAACTCCCGGCATCCCCCGGCACGATCATGGCTATTACACCGAGGTAGCAGTAGGTTGCGCCGGTGATAACGCCCAGTTCTTTCCAACCGGGACGCTTCGTAGACGACAACAGACCGGCCAGAATGAGCAGGACTATGAGGGCGGCCGAGCCGATCCAGTGCAACAGCAGGGCATGCACATCGTTTTGAGTCATGCCAACGATCTGCCACTGTGTCTCGCGCCAGGCAACCGGCAGCAGGAACACTGCAAAGAGCAGGCTGAGCGCCAGCAGCGCTTTGCTGGTGGAACCTTCCCGCGAGAAGCTCAACAGGCCCCGGCGATTGGGGTAGACCAGCGCAAACAACGCGACGATGAGCAGCAATGCAGCCCCTTTGATCTCAAAGGGTGCGATACTGAGTGCCAGGATGACGCCACCTATCACGAAGAACTGTGCCAGGAGCGGCTTTTCTTCTGGCTGCCGCAGCAGCGCGAGCATGATACCGCCCAGGAAGATCGCTGACAGGGCTCCCAACTCTGCGATATGCCAGAGATGGATGACATCGCTCGGGTTTCGCAATATCCATGCCGGGATGAATTCGAACGTGCCCCCTGCCAGTAACGCAAGAGCAAGAATGCCGGTAAGAAGCATAAAGCCTTTTGAACGCCATTGTTCAATAACATTCTTAAGTGTTTTGATAGCAAACATTTTTGAATACTCCTTCTAGAAGCGCACCGCAGTGCGATCAATCCTTTTTCATTCTTCTATCTACTCATATTGTAGGGTCATAGCGTCCACTTATCGTTACGAGAAACATTACGAAATGGGCCAGAAATATCGCTATGATTTTTTGCTTCGCGTATCTTTGTTTCATCGTACAATGCAAGAATAACCCACGCAGCGTTTCAAAAACGTTTCCTGGAATGTCTCTTGAGAAGGTTGCTCGATCTTGTGCGAGCGATTGCAATCGCAGGATTCGTTTGATTATACTCTATCAAGAGGAAAGCACAAGCATAAATAACAAGGGAAATAGAACCGTATGCAATCTAGTGTCAACAGAAGAGCAATCGTCATTGGTGGAGGCATTGGAGGCGTTACAGCAGCCCTGGCGTTACAACAAGCGGGCCTCGATGTGACCGTATTCGAGCAGGCCGAAGAACTGGGAGAAGTGGGGTCGGGGCTACCATTGTGGACAAACGCCCTGAGGGCACTCGCCAGGCTGGGATTAACCGATGTCCTCGAAACTATTGGCGCATCGGTGAACGCGGGGAGCATCACTACCTGGCAAGGAGATGTACTGGCCGACCTGCGCACAGAAGAACTCCTCAAACAACTGGGCACGATCAACACGGTCGTGCATCGCGCAGAACTGCTCGCCATGCTGTTAAAGGCGCTTGGCGAAGACAAGGTGCAGTTAGGAGCGAGATGTATGGGCTTTTCGCAGGATGCTGCCCGCGTGTGCGTCCGCTTTGCCGGTGGAAGAGAGGCGCAGGGTGACCTGCTAATCGGCGCGGACGGGCTGCACTCGGTTGTGCGCACGCAACTGTTCGGCCCGTCAAAGCCACGTTATGCCGGGTACACCTGCTGGCGCGGCGTCGCCCACATCACGCGCAGCGGGCTTGAGACCTGGGCATGGGGCATGGGGTATCAATTAGGCATTACGCCTATGAACCATGGGCGTGCGTACTGGTTTGCGCAAAAGTACGCTTCTGAAGGGGCAAAGGATAAGCCCATGGGTAGAAAGCGCGAACTGTTGGAGTTATTTCACGATTGGCATGATCCAATTCCGGCGGTGATCGAGGCAACGAACGAAACGGATATCCTGCGTAACGATATCTATGAGAGTGAATTACTCCCTCACTGGAGCCGGGGAAGAGTAACGCTGCTGGGCGATGCAGCTCATACAATGACACCGAATTTAGGCATGGGCGCGTGCCAGGCTATCGAGGATGGGGTGGTGCTGGGAGCCTGTCTCAAGGGCGAGGCGGATATTGTTGCTGCTTTGAAGCTTTATGAAAGGCGCCGCGTCAGGCGAGCAAATAGCATTGCACGCATGGCAAGGCTGATTGGTCAGGCTGTGCAACTGGAGAATCCCCTAATATCCAACATGCGTGACGCCATCATGAAGAGATTACCTGTCAGCACTCAATTAAAACGCTTGATATGGATTCTGGACTACAAGGTATGACTTCATTTTGAGGATGAGACTTTGGCGTAGGATACCTGCCAGTACAAAGGGGGAAACAGGGGAAAAATGGGACAGGACCAAGAAACACTTCAGAAACGTTGTGTATGCTATGCTTCTACTGATCTGAAGAAGCTTGTTCCTCTGGTGATGAACTATAATTACAGCGAGCCATGCGGCACAGGCTTCCGAATGCTGTGCGATAGTTTATAATATAAGCCTGAATACAGCAGCCGGTGATTCTATAGCGTAAAAATCCGGCTCCGTGTCGTTAGGAAAGTGATTAAATGCTTTTAGCATTAATACAACCGATGGAGGAATAACACTATGCCCCAGGCTAAAGCTGTGATGAACGTTCGCCGGGTATCAGCCACGACCAGTATTATCGATGTACAAGGGGAAGTTTCTGCCCAGGCAGAAAACGCGCTCATGTCGGCCTACACCGAGGCCAGCACTCCAACTACCCGCGTCATCATCCTGAACTTCGGCGGGCTGGAGTACATGAATAGTAGCGGAATTGGCTTGCTCGTCACACTGCTCATTCGCGTCAATCGACAGAAACAGCACATGTTGACCTATGGACTGAGCGATCATTACCAGAACATCTTTGAAATAACGCGTCTGAGCGACGCGATCAAGATCTATAAGACTGAAGCCGAAGCCCTGGCCGCGGCACAGGCTTCGTGAACATCTTGGTCGCCAGCGAGAGGAACTAGACCGGCCTATTCCAGGAAGGAGATCAGAGAACCATGACCACACCATCCGACGGTGAGAAACCACGCGATGCCGCCTACTGGGCGCAGCAGGTTTCATCCCTGAAGGTTTCTCACGTGCCAACTGGAGCGCTCAATCTGAATGTGGAGGGACGGCGTGCCGTAGGACCGCTGGAGGGTTTTGGTCCCATGTGGCAGAAAACGTACCGCATTAGCCTCAGCGGCACTACTGTCCAGCCGGCAGAAGTCATCAAAACGTGGAAGGAACACTTCCCGGAGTTCTGGCCGGCGGGTAGTCGCTTCTATGGGCCACTGACCGGTATTGCCCCCGGCGAGGTCGCGCTGCTCAACCTGGCGATGCCGGGAGGTATGCAGCTCTCCACGGGAGTGCTGGTGCTCTACGCCGATGACGAGTCCTTCACACTGATGACTCCGCAGGGCCATATGTTTGCCGGCTGGATCACCTTCAGCGCCTTCGAAGAGGATGGCTGCACCATCGCGCAGGCACTGGTGCTAATTCGCGCCAATGACCCCATCTATGAAATCGGCTTCCGCCTGGGTGGTCACGAACAAGAAAATAGGTTCTGGCAGCATACGCTCAAGGCGGTGGGTACACATTTTGGCGTGAATGAACTGGTACAGACGGAAGTGGTATGCATCGACCCAAGGCTCCAGTGGTCGGAAGCCAGGAATATATGGCATAATGCAGCTATGCGTACGACGATGTATAAAATGACTGCTCCTTTACGCTGGATACGCAAACGAGTTCGACCCGAGAAGAAAAAGAGCAGTAATACGTAGATAGAAGTTCTGACATGTCTGAGCATCGCGCTTATGATGCGATAGTCGTCGGCTCGGGGCCAAATGGCCTCGCGGCCGCCATTACAATAGCCCAAGCGGGTCGATCGGTCATTGTTTACGAGGCCAGGGATAGCATTGGCGGAGGCTCTCGAACACAGGAACTGACACTACCAGGCTTTCAACATGATGTCTGCTCGGCGATTCACCCGCTAGGGCTGGCGTCGCCGTTCATGAGAAGGCTTCCACTCGAGCAATACGGGCTGGAGTGGATTCACCCCCTGGCGCCACTCGCGCATCCTCTCGACGACGGTACAGCCGCCGTACTTGAGCGTTCGGTGGAGGCGACAGGCACGACGCTGGGACGAGACGCCGCCGCCTACCGCAGATTGATGGGGCCACTGGCTGCCAATTGGAGCAAGCTTGATACAGCCATCCTCGGCCCATATCCATTGACGACGCACCTCTTCGCGCTTGCCCGCTTTGGTATACCGGCGCTGCTTCCTGCCAGGAGCTTTGCCGATATATGGTTCAGGGGAACCCACGCACGTGCCCTGCTGGCCGGCATGTGCGCGCATTCGATGCTGCCACTGGAGGAAGCGCAATCGACCGCGTTCGGACTGGTCCTGGGCATGCTTGGGCATGCCGTTGGATGGCCTCTGCCTCGTGGTGGCGCGCAGAAGATCGTCGATGCCATGGCGGCTTATCTCTGCTCGCTTGGCGGGGAGATCGTCACGGGCGTGCAGGTCAAATCTTTCGAGAGCTTACCCAAAGCGCGCGCCGTCCTGTTCGATGTGACGCCCAGGCAATTGCTGTGCATTGCAGGAGATCACTTGCCGGGCAGGTATAAGCAGCGGCTCCAGCGTTATCGCTACGGCCCCGGCGTATTCAAGATTGACTTCGCGCTCGATGGACCGATTCCGTGGAAGGCCGGAGCTTGTACACGCGCGGGAACTGTCCACCTGGGCGGCACGCTGCCAGAAATCGCCGCCGCCGAACGCGCGGTATGGAAAGGCGAACATCCCGAGAGGCCCTTGGTGCTACTGGCGCAGCCAAGCCTTTTCGATCCCACGCGAGCGCCACAGGGGAAGCACACGCTTTGGGCCTACTGTCACGTCCCCAGTGGGTCGACCTTCGATATGACCGAGCGCATAGAGGCGCAGATCGAACGCTTCGCGCCGGGCTTCCGCGATCTCGTACTGGCACGCCATGTATTTAACGCGGTCGAACTGGAGCGGTATAACCCTAATTATGTTGGTGGAGACATCAATGGCGGCGTCCAGGACATACGGCAGCACTTCACCCGGCCGGTGCCCCGGCTCGTGCAGTATTCAACTCCAAATAAGAGCATTTACCTCTGCTCGTCATCGACTCCTCCTGGCGGCGGCGTGCATGGCATGTGCGGCTACTACGCCGCGCGCGCGGCCCTACGCGCTGTGTTATAGGTATGCACAAGGGAATTTACCTTCCCTGCCTGGCCCTCTCACGCGTTTGGCGCCGGATCAGAGAGAGCAGAGGCCATGGCCTCTGCTCCCACAGCATCGTTCGCCCGTGCGTAGGCGACTGACTTGCTCGTCGCTTACCCTCCATGTCGGGCCGCATCTGCTTGCTTTGCCAGCTTGCGTAGGAGGGCAAAGAACTCGTCCGATTGGCCGATGAACAGCCCGTCGTCCGTCAAGGCCTTCAGCGCGCCCATGGCAGCCCCCTTGGTCTCGGTCGGACGAATGATCGAGACGACCGGGAACTTGCGGCTGAGGAAGATGGTGGGCTCGGGCATGATCAGGTTGGTCTGGGTGTCCTCAGAAGGGGGGTTATTGAGTTCCGGAAACACCAACCCATTGGTAGGGTCGGTCAAAGGAGGCGCATTGCCCGCCTTGTCTTGCCAGGTCTGAAAGTGCTGGGTCTCGGTGGGACCGATACTCAGCAGGATGCGCAACACCTCCGGATGGGTGACCCGCTGCGCCAGCGATGGGTAGAGGCTGGTGCCACCTTGCTCGATGAACGCGAAGTGGAAGCCCGCCGTGTTGGCGATTGCCTGGAGGTGATCAGGGATGGTTGGGGTCTTCCCCGCTTTAAAGCCCTTCAGGTCATCATCGGTTCTGGGAATGGCCGGAAACTGCCCCTTCAGCAAACCTGGGACTGCTGGCGGGAACGTGTCACCGAAATCGGGGTTCTTGGTGCGGCTGCGGTACTTGGTCCAGTAACTGGTGTCCACGGTGAGCTGCATGAGGTTGGTGAGCCGCCCGATGTCCTGAGCGCCGGTCGCTTTACTGCTGGGCAACGTACGAAACGTATCCAGATTGACGGGATCGGCGCCCTTGGAAACCAGGTACGCGTTAATGAATGTGAAGTGGGTGAACTCATCCTCGGTATTGTCGTGAATGTACTGGTCCATGTCCCCATCCAGCACTTTCAGGGCAGCGGTGTAGGCGGCACTCCCGCTCCCCCCAGGAACTTCGCTGTCCTGGATGCCCCCCAGTTCGTTGTATTGTTGCCACAGATCGGTTTCGAGGATTTCGAGCGCAGAGAGGAACCTGAGAATGGCCGCGTCTCCCGGTGTGAGACCGCCACTCTCTGCTTCAGCGAAGGCTGGTAAGCCATTGGCGAACAGCCCGGCACCGATGGCTCCTGCTCCTCCTACCGCGAGTCCTTTACGTAAAAAGGAACGGCGGCTGGTAGTACTTTTCGATAGGTGTACTGTGTGTTTCATGATATGCTCCTCTAAGAGTGTTTCACTATCCGTTCCACGATCTTCTCCTGATCGTAAATGAGTCCACAAGGAGGCACACCAGCCCAGGCCGGTGCGCTCTGCGAACGACGGATGCACAATAATCTGTGGGAGCTCCCTCATATTAGCAACGACGCCTCAATGATACATACGTCTGAAGTTACAGCCGCAGGTACGGTATTGACAGACCTATGGACGAAGCTCAGCCCTACGCGACCTTCTGTAACCCCCTCGCGTATCTTCTTTATGGATAAGTCGGTGTGACCATACCCTCGCATGTCCCTTTCAAGAGTATTATGAAGCACACCTGAGTGGGGGAGAAACAGGTACATGCATACTCAAAACGCAACCCTATCTTAACCAGATCATAAC
>WNFM01174512.1_pt3 | contig 11421 bp, 13 predicted proteins | sample 5400271 | NCBI WGS metagenome assembly WNFM01 (sample SAMN13153352, study PRJNA577476) | soil metagenome | isolation source: 60 cm saprolite on Douglas fir-dominated hillslope | place: USA:California | collected 2013-09-17 | reverse complement strand
TACTTCTGGATACGCAAATGCGCGACCATAAGCACTTCGGGAATCTGCGAGTGGGGTCGATCGTGGATTGGCTTGCTTTACCGGAACAGGCTTCTGGAGTGGTCCGAGCAGCCACCAGGGTACTGGAAGTTCGCGGGGTGGACTTGATTGTGTCCAATCAGTCCCACGCCGCTTGGTGCGCAGCCCTGCAAAGCGCGGGATTTCTACAGGGTCCGTCAAATTTCCGTTTCGCGGCATCGCGAGAACTGGCCAAAATACTTGATCCTTTCCCAACCACCGTGGGACACATCCATTTGAATTGGGCGGACAGCGACCGTCCGGTTCGTCTTTAGAGCGGAGAGCGCACTCTGCGGCGTAATCCGATTCAAACCTCAATCGGAGAAACACAAATGAACAACAACGAATCGAGAAAACCGCTCGAACTGTTTGCCACCTGCCTGCAGTCCAGCGCGGTTCAAACAGACTCCTACGTGCGCAGGGTGACCGATATAGCCCGCTGGAGCGAGCAGTACGGCTGCAAAGGTATTCTTGTCTACACCGACAACTCGCTGGTGGACGCTTGGCTAGTATCCCAAATCATCATCCAAAACACGGAGAAGCTATGTCCGCTCGTTGCCGTGCAGCCGGTCTACATGCATCCGTATTGTGTTGCCAAGCTGGTCGCCTCCTTCGGCTACCTGTACGGCCGGCGCATCTACCTCAATATGGTGGCGGGCGGCTTCAAAAACGATCTGTCAACCTTCAATGACACCACTCCGCATGATAAGAGATATGCTCGCCTCATCGAGTATACGACGATCATAAAGGAACTGCTGGCCAGTCCCGCGCCTGTGACCTTTGAGGGCGAATTCTACAAAGTGGACAAACTGAAAATGACGCCGCCGCTGTCCGCGGAACTCTTCCCTGGCATCTTCATTTCCGGGTCATCTGACGCTGGGCTCGCGTCGGCGAAAGCTCTTAAGGCGACGGCGATCAAATATCCGAAGCCGGCCAAAGAATGTGAAGCCGAAGCACCGTTCGACGGCATCGATTCCGGTGTCAGGGTAGGAATCATCACGCGCAAGGATGAGGGGGAAGCCTGGGAGATCGCAGAGCAGCGATTTCCCGAAGATCGGAAAGGTCAAATCACCCACCAGTTGGCCATGAAAGTTTCTGATTCATTTTGGCACCAGCAGTTGTCCAAGACTGCGAAACACACCGAAACGGACAGAAGTCCATATTGGCTACGGCCTTTTGAAAACTACAAAACTTTCTGTCCGTATTTGGTGGGAAGTTACGAACAAGTGGCCGAGGAATTGGCGCGGTATATGACCCTTGGGTACATGACCTTCATACTGGATGTGCCGCCCAGCGAGGAGGAATTGCATCATGTTAACATCGTCTTTGATCGGGCTTCTCAAATGCAAGCAGAGAAGGGAGCAGGTCGATGACACAGCCCGCCGTGTTCAGAAGTCTCATCGACGGATTTGTCGAATCCGCTAACCGTTTTCCTTCACGGGAAGCACTTGTCGTGGACGACGAATGTTTTAGCTATCTCGCGCTGCAAGGCCTGGCCGGTAAGATTGCGTCCGCAATCCTGCAACACGAGCCCGATACGTCTCCACTGGTGGCCCTTTTGGCGCACCGAAGCAAGACGGCTTATGCAAGTATATTAGGCATACTTGGCGCCGGGAAAGGATATGTCCCGTTAAACCCCAAATTTCCAATCGAGCGCACACGAAGAATGCTGAATCTCTCCGGATGTGGAATGCTCATTGTAGGAACAGAGGGTTTTCAGCACCTGCCAAAGCTCCTGATAGACGTTAGTCGGCCTTTGACCGTGATTCTGCCGGATCTTGTCGATGCAAGTGGTTTATCATCAGACTTTCCTCAACACCGCTTCGTTGCATCAAAAGAGATTGCCGACAATGACAGCTTTTCTTTCCGTCCTGCGGTCAGCCCGACTGACATTGCTTACCTGCTGTTTACTTCAGGGAGCACCGGTCAACCAAAAGGCGTTCCGATCGCTCAATCGAATGTGCGCTCATACCTCCAATATGTTTGCGATCGATATGATGTGAACGAAACGGACCGTTTCTCCCAGGAATTTGATCTCACGTTTGATCTGAGCGTGCACGATATGTTCGTGTGTTGGGAGCGAGGCGCGTGTTTATTCTCAGTGCCGGAGAAATCGGTCATGGCTCCAGCGAAGTTCATTCGTGAACAACGGCTGACAATGTGGTTTTCGGTGCCTTCCGTGATCGGACTGCTGGCAAAAATGAGATTGCTGCCACCGGGTTGCTTTCCGTCTTTACGATATAGCTTGTTTTGCGGGGAACCTCTGGCCGCGTCCTATGCTCAACTCTGGCAGGGAGCTGCTCCGAATTCGATCTTGGAGAACCTGTACGGACCTACTGAAACAACCATCGCGATTTCCCATTACCGTTGGAATCAAACCGGATCCTCTGAGGAATCCGCGAATGGTATAGTGCCGATCGGGTGGATCTTCGATGGGCAACAGTGCAGCGTTATCGATTCCGAGCAAAACGCTGTCCCGGCCGGCGTCCCCGGAGAGTTGTGCCTGTGCGGCTCGCAAGTAACCACAGGCTACTGGAATGAACCGAAGAAAACTCAGGAGCAGTTTATCCGCCTGCCTGCTGCCGGGGAAAGGCCTTGGTACCGAACCGGAGACATGGTCCGACAAGATACAAATGGTTGCCTGTATTATCTAGGAAGAGTGGATCATCAAGTCAAAATTCGGGGCTATCGAGTGGAATTGCAAGAGATAGAGGCGGTGCTGCGAAGGGCGTGTGACACCGAACAGGTTGTCTCGATCGCCTGGCCCGTCGAGCACGGCAGCGCGGACGGAGTCGTCGCTTTTGTTGCTGGAGTCGCCGGTTTAGATGCCGATCGGGTGTTGGGTTATTGTAGCAAAATTCTGCCAAGTTATATGGTTCCAAGAACGATCTATCTGTGCGATGAAATGCCGCTGAATGCGAACGGTAAGATTGACCGACCTAGGCTGGTAAGCATGCTCAACAGTGAGGGCAGAAATGAAGGTGTAACCGAAGCCTGGTGCCGGCAGCCGGCGCATTGTCAGCATCTCAGTTTCACCAATACATAAGCACTTCGGTTCCCGCATCGCGGACACATGAAGTCGTCCGGCCAGCGGGAGGCGGCGTGGCGTTTTTTTGACCAGCCTCTGCGGTGGCGAACCGCAACTGAAATTCGGCCAAGGCTTTCGGAAACGTCCGGACAGACACGCCATTACACTACTGCTCGTGGTTTGCTGCAACAATCGGATAAGCAAAAGTTACTAATATCAATTGGTCACATAAAACCCAGAGAACCTAATGAAGCCGAAATTAGAGATTGAACTCGTCGATCTCATCATCAAGTGGGTGAGAAAAAACGCACAGACAAATGGCAACGGCCAGGTGGAGCTTACTGTGCATACAAATCTGATGGAAAGCGGGCTATTAGATTCAATCGGGTTTGTCGAACTGATCGTGTTTATGGAAAGCAAGACGGGCAGTAACATCGATCTGACCGACGTTGATCCGAGCGAATTTACGACCGTGAATGGCTTGTCCCAAATCGCGTTAAGAAATGTCCAGCACGATAACACGTATGCAAGCAACCATTAGCCCGATCGTTGAGACGTACTCGCGGCTGGCCAAGACGTATGACGACGACTTGAATCAGCAATCTTGTTGGGGGCTCGCCGCGGAAAAGGCATTGGCCTCGCTAAGCATAAGAGACGACTGTCAGCTCGTCGTCGACATAGGCTGTGGCACGGGGCGAGCGTTGTGGCGCTTGGCCGGTAATAGTAGGCCGGGCATACAGTTCATCGGTATCGATCCGGCTAAAAACATGTGTGCTTGGGCAACTGAGCGGACAAAACGAAATCGCAATATAAAGATCCTTGACGGCAGCTTCGAGAAGATCCCTCTGGAGTCCCGGTCGGTTGACTATATGTACAGCATTTTCGCTTTTCACTGGACGACTGATCTTGAGGCGTCGGTGAAGGAAATCTCCCGGGTCTTAAAGCCGATGGCCGAAATGGATCTTTTTTTCATAGGACGGAACAACGGGCGAGAATTTATCCAACGGACCTCCCCTATCTTCTTGAAGTACATGGGACCGGCCCTTCTGTTGGACTCGGCTCGCATGCGGAAACAGTTGAAGAAAGAGGAAGCGTTTCAACTTTTTGCCGCGACTCTGCCCCCTGAACGGCTGTCGGTAGAAGAGTCGTACGAAACGTACTATGACTCCCTAGAAGGTCATTGGGGTTGGTGGGTGCGCATTGAGGGACAGTTTATAGGAATTCCTTCCGGCAAGCGAGAAGCTTGCAATCGTGAAGTAAGGGATGCGCTGCTCACCCTGGCCGGAGAAAAAGGTATCCCGTATACCATCCATCGGTTGCACGTGATATTGCGTCGCGGGTAGACACAGAGGTTGTCGATTGTTTCGCTCCGAGTCCGTAGGAAACAGTCAATTGCGGATTGGGGATTGCGGAATGTGAAATCTGCAATCGTTCAATTGTGGCCTGATACTCCGTTCAAGGCGATTCCTGGAGAGTGAGCGCTCTGTGTGACGGTGTGAACGGGACGCTCAACTCCCGCACCGCGACTCAAAAGTGAACCTAGACCAAGACGTGAGATCGCGTTGGGATCAAGAAGTGTATTGCAGGTTTGGAAAACGCCTCCTCGATTTGGCGCTCACTGTGCCGGCGTTGTTGCTGTTGTCACCGGTCATGGCTGTGGTGGCGCTGCTAGTACGCCTTAAGCTCGGATCGCCGGTGCTTTTCCGGCATCAGCGCCCAGGGATTGGTGGCAGGCCTTTCATGCTGCTGAAGTTCCGCACGATGACCGATGCGCGCGACGCGGGCGGCGCGTTGTTGCCAAACGAGCAGCGCATCACCCCGTTCGGCCAAACCCTGCGGAGCGCCAGCCTTGATGAACTCCCTGAGCTGGTCAATGTGCTCACAGGCGACATGAGCCTCGTCGGTCCGCGTCCGCTGCTGATGAGCTATCTCGACCGCTATACGCGAGAACAAATGCGCCGGCACGATGTACTCCCGGGCATCACCGGCCTCGCGCAGGTGAGCGGGCGCAACAATCTTTCCTGGGAGGAGAGGTTCGCACTCGACGTCTGGTATGTGGATCACCGCTCACTGTGGCTCGATACAAAGATTCTCGCCATGACCTTCCGCGCAGTGCTTGGCGGTGAGGGAGTGAGTGCCCCGGGGTGTTTCAGTGCTCCTGAATTTTTGGGTCTCGCGGCGCGCGATAAAAACAGTGCGGCGGCAGGAGACAGCGTCAAAACCAAAAGCCTTGTGTCCAAAACGGACGTTCCAGATCAAAATGTTAACGACACCTGAATGGCGGGCAATTGCTGTCGTTAGCGGCGAAGGTCTTTTTGAACCGGCGCGTTAATGTCCGACCACCGTCGGGCAATTACGATACTTTACTTGTTGTGGACTGGTCCGTTCCCAACCAGCCGCGTCGTGACCTCCAGGGGTTGCTGTTTGACGACTATGACCTTCATGATGAAGCAGTTATTCCGAAGAGTTTCACCGAAGCTATTTATTTCTGCCCAGGTCCGATACAGAAGGCTGCGGTTCCGTTTCGCAAACCATGGTCGCGATTTTCGCGCGACGCAGGCGCTTTGCGACCGATACGGAAAACGCGTTCTCGCAGGACCGTTCCAAGGGATGAAATATCCATATGACGTCGTGTTGAGCTCATGCGTTCCAAAGCTCATCGGCTCCTATGAAGAAGAACTCCATCCAGCTATCGAGGAGATTATCAAAAGGCGCTACTCCGTAGTAGTGAACATTGGGTGTGCTGAAGGCTACTACGCAGTTGGATTCGCACTAAGAATGCCGGACGCGATCGTGTATGCTTTCGACATAGACCCGACTGCGCAGCACTACTGTGCTAATCTTGCAAAGCTAAACTGTGTGCCTGAACGAGTGCGCGTGAACGGCTTTTGCGGGCAAAGTCACCTCCAACAGCTCTGTGGTTACCGCTCTGTCATTCTTTGCGATTGCGAAGGATTTGAGTGGGAACTTCTCGACCCAGTAGCCGTTCCGCAGCTCGCCACCACGGATATTTTGGTTGAGCTTCACGAGTTTATCAAACCCGGTGTTACAAACACGATTTTTTCTCGGTTCCGCAACACTCACTCTGTCACATTGACGAACACCAAGGACCGCGATACGAGAAACTATCCTACATTAGAAACCGTGGCGCGCCTCGACCGGTACTCGGCGTTGCGTGAAAATCGTCCGGCGCCGATGCAATGGGCTTACTTGGACAGCAAGAGATGATGACTTTCAGTCATCGAGACCTGGAACGCCTCGATATCACGCTCCGCAATTACCCAACGATGAGAATCCTAATCACTTGAGGGATTTATCGACAGCCATCTCGCGGAGCATTTTCATTGGCACGCCGCTATGCGAGTGTTGGATAATCTACATACCGGTCACCGTGGCAACCTTGCCGCGCTCGACGTCGAATTCGTACATAGCTCCATCCTCGACCGTATGATTCTGAGCAGGTGCGGTAAGCGGAGCGGCTACCCGCGATTACATTACGTGACGACTTCAGAGCCTGATTCTCTGTTTGAGCCGGATCTCTCGTCATCAGTATAGGCTTTTGATCCTAGCCAGATAAGCCTTTGAGGACCACCGCGTGAACGCCAAAGAGCTCCAGTTGCGAGTCGCTGGAATATCAAACATGCAGCGGATGGATCGACGCAGATTTCTCCAGCTCGCTGGCGCTTTGGCCGGTTCGACCCTTGGTTGTATGGCGGCCGGCGCTTATGCGAACCAAATTGAGCCACGGCATCTTGTCCTGGAGCGCCGCACGATCCGTCTGCCTCGCCTCACTCCAGCCCTGGACGGCTTCCGGATGGCGCTAATGTCCGACCACCACCTGTTTCCGTTCACCCCGCGTGACCTGCTCGAACGCGCGACGGAGCGGGCTAACGCGCTGCGTCCCGACGTGATTTTGCTCGCCGGTGACTACGTCTGCACGGACATCGAATCGATTCGCGAACTCGCGCCGATCCTGGGTCGGCTTAACGCGAAATACGGGGTGTTCGCTATCTTGGGGAACTACGATTGCTTGCTCAAACCCGATTTGATCTGTGCGCAACTCGCCGCCCAATCCATCGAGGTGCTGGTTAACCGCGGTCTGCACGTGGGACCGAGTGCCGGCCGACTCTTCCTTGCCGGGTTGGATTCGGTTTGGAGGGGAGCGCCTGACCCGATCCAGGCGTTTGCCGGGTACAGGGAGGCCGACATCGCGCTCGCGCTTGTGCACGAACCCGATTATTTCCCAACCCTGGTTCGGCTCACTCCGGTCGACCTGCAGCTCTCTGGGCACAGCCACGGCGGGCAGGTTCGGATCCCAGCGCTCGGCCCGATGGTCCTGCCGCCTTGGGGTCGGATCTACCATACGGGCCTCTACGAACTGGACGGGCGGTTCGTTTACACTGGGCGGGGCTTGGGCATGGTGGAACTACCGTTGCGATTTAATTGTCCCCCAGAACTCACTGAGATCATTTTGCATGCGGCCTAAGCAGGGGTACGAGGCCAGGCTATCGAAACGCAAAGCACATTCCGGTCAGGGGATCGTCACGTCGCTGCGTAGTTTGGGGCGTTTCTCTAGAGATTGAAGGATTGTGAATGAAGAACACAGCAATCTTGCTGATTAACTGCCCAGATCGAAAGGGCATCGTTTTCGCAATCGCAAGGTTTTTGTACGAGCATGGCGCGAATATTACTCACTCGGACCAACACCGCGACGACGCGCTAGGGCTCTTCTTTCTCCGAGTAGAGTGGGCCCTCGAGGATTTTGACTTAGACGAACTGAGCTTTCGAAAACAATTTGTCCCAGTCGCTTTGCAGTTCTCCATGAGCTGGAAGGTTGAATATTGCAACAAGACTCCGGTGATTGCGATTCTTGTTTCCAGCTATCTGCACTGCCTTGTGGATCTTCTTCATCGACATCAAACGGGAGAGCTGAAATGTGAGGTCGGCCTGATCATCAGCAATCACCAGAGTGCAACTTCTTTGGCAGAATATTACCGTATTCCCTTTTTACTACCTGTCGGTGACCGCAGAAATAAAGCCGGAAGTGGAGATTGAACAACTGGAACTGCTGGCGCGTCACTCCGTAGATTTAATTGTGCTGGCTCGTTATATGCAGCTGGTCTCAGCTGGCTTTGTGGCGAAATACCCGGAGAAGATTATTAACGTTCATCACTCATTTTTACCGGCGTTCACTGGACCAAAACCGTATCATGCAGCCTTTGCCCGCGGGGTTAAGCTGATTGGGTCAACAAGCCACTATGTGACGAACATTTTGGACGAAGGCCCCATTATCGAACAGGACGTAACGAGGATCTCCCATCGAGACCAATTAGAAGATTTAATTCAGAAAGGCCGTGACTTAGAGCGGGTCGTTTTATCACGCGCGGTTCGCTGGCACTTGGACCACCGCATCCTCTGTTATGCAAATAAAACTGTCGTTTTTGATTAGAAAGCAGCCCTCAGAGCGGGTATTAGCAAACCCAACGCTAACGGAACGGCGCAGATATTGCTGACCGTGATTCTGCGTTGATGCATCAATCAGCTTGACGTATAAAGAGCGATACAACCGGGCAGGAGGATCTTCATGCTCAACCGCTCACCATGTGTACAGCTGACTTAAACCTAAGTTAGTAAACCTACACTCTTGTCCATGTTACTTGCAATGTGACCTAGAACCGGGGACAGCAACAGGGTCATGATAACCGCAAAGTCATTCAATAAAGTTAGTTAGCTTACAGCAGTTAAATCGTTTTAAAATGAGACATTCTATAAATTTTTAGACGTATGACTATGATAAGACTGTGCACAGACGTTAGGTGCCGTGGGACAGCCATATATATTCTTCCTAATACCGGTAATCGCGCCTGCAAATAACACTTGTCTTTGGAGTTAGAATGGGGATTTTGGAAACGACGTCAACACCTTCGTCAGTTTAGGCCGAGAGGCTTTGACCAGCTTACCCTAACTATCTTTAAGCCGAGAAAGTGACTCCCTGACGTAAAGATTGTTGTTGACCAACGAGGGGCAGAGTTGTTTAGGAGAAGAGAGAAAAAGCGCCTCGGGCTATCGTAGCGAATTTACTGTAAATTCGATAGTTACCATAGTCGGGGGGATGGTGCCGGTCGGGCCATGAAAAAGCGGATTGTCATAGTTGATCATCACGCAGCCGTTCGTGAGTTGTTGTGTCGTTATCTGGAACGTTCACCCGAGTACGAAGTGGTGGGTCAAGCCGGTACGGGGCTCGAGGCGATACGACTATTGAAGATGACTTTTGCAAATGTTTTACTCATTGAGCTTGTTTTACCGGAGCTTTGCGGTCCCGAAGTCATATCGCGAGTACGAAAAGAAATCCCTGGAATACGGATCGTGGTCTTCACCGGAGCTTCAGACACAAGCATGCTGGCTAACGCGCTACGATCCGAGCCAAATGGTTTCGTTCACAAATCAGAACCGCTAGAGATTCTCTTGTTCGCACTTCGTAACGCCAGTGTTGGAGGACGCTTCTTCTCGCCGAAAGTAAACCATTTAGTTGCCCATCCAGAATTTGGAGCGGCGCAAGCGCTGTCGGCTAGGGAAATCGAAGTCATGCAATCAGTCGCCGAAGGCAAGTCTAACAAAGAAATCGGCAGATTACTCGGAGTTGCCACAAAAACAGTGGACAACCACAGGGCGCATCTCATGCAAAAACTCGGAGTACACAATGCCGCATCCTTAACACTGGTCGCAGTCCAAATGGGCATTTGTCCGCTCGTCCAGGGTTCCGGAGGACCGCTTGCTCTTGAAGGCGTAGACCTCTCTGAGATGCGACATTCTGAACGACCGATGCGATAGCGAGGTCGAACGGGGACGAGTAGGAGCTAACTACTTGCCGTACACACGTCTGATCGGTGGGCGAAGGATGACATGAGCCGACAGTTTAGCAGCGGGTGCTACTAGCTGTCGGCTCATGTCATCTTTTATGAAACTGTTCCGGCGGTTGGAATGCGAGCCCCGCCCGTCCGTTCCGAACCGGACCGGCAGGAGCCGGTCCCTACCGAAGACCGCTCGTCCCATTTTTCAGGACAGGCAGTCCCAAAATTGGGCCGATATCGGTGGCCGGCTTAGGTCGAACTGCGCAAGCAGACCAGCAGATCTAAACTATTTTCCCTCAGAAAATGGACGAATCGCAGCGTCCTCCATGCGGTTCGATTCGGTTTGGCATCACGCCTGCTTAATAGAATTCCGGCGACCAATTAAGAGTCGCCAATTCTAAAGATAGCCACCATGCCAACAGCGGGGAGTCGGTGCCGGTCCAACCGCCGCGCACCGACTCTTCGCTTTTTTTTTGTGTAGCTCGCTTTTATGCGGACAGCCAGTTGCATCTCGAAGAGACCTTGGCGCGTGTACCCCCGGCGACGGAGGAGAGCCGCTTGCTGCTCCCGGAAACGACCCCTGGAAGAATCAAAGTCTAACGGTCCTCGGGCTCGATTCCTTGGTATGCGCTTGATCACTCCCGGGCGTCGCAAGCGACGTGCCCTCCGAACGATGGGCATCTAACGGCTTTCGGCAGGAGCCACACCTCCGCCTCTGATTTGACGCCTGTTATCTTGAACCTTAGCATTCAATTTATCGGCGACAAATCTCCGAAAGCCACGATCAAGCAAGCGGCTCATAAACAGGCAAAAGCGGATGCCGCAAGCCAGAAGAAGAAAGACGCTGCCAGCGCCAAGCAAGTTCCGAAGACCAACAAGTAATAGAGCCCAATCGAGCTCTTTTTTTAGCCGCTGGTAATGCTGAACGCCCCGAATCTGACGCCCAAGGACATTGAATTGGTCTGGCGTAAGATTCAGGAAATCCGAGACGCTCGTGAGGCATTCAAGGCCGCGGTGGAAGCTGGAGAGGTGACCGGCTTCGTCGACGGGAGTACTCTTCTAATCAAGTGACGCCCCTATTGCACTGAGATCTTGCGAGGCTTACGGTTGGCTCTCGGTATGACGATGATCGAGATGGATCCGCCGCGGAGTTTACCTCGACGGGCTGAGCTCAGATGAATCTCAAAATGGCGCGCTTGGCTCTTCAAGAAGAGTGTGAGCTCATCGACATTAGGGGTCCGAACGTTTAGAGCCTGCCGCTCACTCCCATTCCACGACCTTAACGCTTCTTGGCGATTCTCGCGCTTCGGCCCGGTCGCTCCGCGTTTGCTAAGCCGGTTTCACGACTTCTAGCGGCACTGGTTTAGCTGGTTTAATTCCGATGCCCTTTGAGGCGGCCGCTTTGCCTCCGCATCCGGGAACGCTCGGAGCTGAGCAGCACGCGCTTCTTTGATGAATTCAATGTGCTCAAGTTCCCATCGCAAT
>WNFM01319188.1_pt1 | contig 11422 bp, 11 predicted proteins | sample 5400271 | NCBI WGS metagenome assembly WNFM01 (sample SAMN13153352, study PRJNA577476) | soil metagenome | isolation source: 60 cm saprolite on Douglas fir-dominated hillslope | place: USA:California | collected 2013-09-17 | reverse complement strand
GGTGAAGCCCGCCGCAATCCTGCGTTGCGCCATGGCCTCGGAGCTGGCCGACTGGATCCGGACCGACATCGCGCCGCTTGCGGTCAGCCTCGGCAGTACGATTTCCGATCTCGACAATTTCGACTCGTTCGAATGCCGCGGCCGCAACCGGATCGTCGGCGCGAGACTCTCGGAACACGGCCGCGCCAATGCGCTCGATGTTCGCGCGCTCAAGCTCGCCAACGGCCGCTCGATCTCGCTGACCGACCGCACCGTGCCGCGCGACGTGCGCGAGACCGTGCTGCATTCGGTCTGCGCGCGGTTCTCGACGGTGCTCGGCCCCAGTTCGGACTGGTATCATGAAGATCACATCCACCTCGACCTGATGGAACGGCGCAACAATTACCGGATTTGCCAGTGGGACGTGCTGGACCCGCTGCCGCAGGTAGCACCGCTGTTGCCGCCGATGCGCCCCGAAGAAGCGCCGCCGCGCGTGGTCGCCGCCAAGCCTGACGGAGTTAAGCCTGACGCGGCTGCGCCGCCGGAGGCCGGGAAATCGGACGAGGCCGAACCTGCGCCGGAGACGAAACCAGCAACAAAAAAGCCGGCAACAAAAAAGCGCCGGTAAAACCGGCGCTTTTGATCTTGCTCAAACGTACAGGGCTTACTGAACGCTAGCGCCGCCGCCCTGTAGGGCCAGCGCCGAGTTGAAAGGCGAGTCACCATGCTTCGGCTCCAGCACCACCACGACCGTATTGAGGCCGACGCGGTCATAGAGGTCGATCACGTCCTCGTTGGTCATGCGGATGCAGCCCGACGAAATCGATGCGCCGATATATTCCGGCTGGTTGGTGCCGTGAATACGGAACAGCGTGTCCTTGCCGCCCGAGTAGAGATAGAGCGCGCGCGAACCCATCGGATTATCCGGACCGGGTGCGACGAACTTCGGCACGCCGAGACGCGAAATCTCGCCCGGCGTCGGATGCCACGGCGGCCACTCGGTCTTGCTGCCGATCTTGGCAATGCCGGACCACGCCATGGCTTCTTCGCCGACGGTGATGCCGTAGCGGATCGCCTTGCCGTTGGCCTGAACCAGATAGAGATAGTGGTTGTCGGAATCGACCACGATCGAGCCCGGCGCTTCCTTGCGGTGATAGTCGACGATCGCGCGACGGAACGCCTCCGGAACCGGGGTCTTCACATAGGAGACCTTGGCCAGCAGTTCCTTGTCGCGCGGCTTGAAATTCTGCGTATTGGTCGCTTCGTAGGTGGTGCCCTGAATGCAGCCCGACAGCATGAAGCCGGTGGCGAGGATACCCAGTGTGACTTTCAGCGACGACATGGTTCAATTCCAATCGAAAGCCTTGCGTTCACGGCGGCAAACCCTGCGCCCCAAACGCGACGATTCCATTAATCCCATTATCGACAAAAACCGGCAAGTATTCCAGTGCTTGCGCAGCCATTCGGCACTGCGGGAGGCTGGCTGTGGCTTTTTTGCCGCAAGTTTTGCGGTTTCTGGTTGATTTCCGGGCAAGGGTGGTGCTGTTGCCGAATCTAGGCCACCTCGGCGCCACTTCATCGCCATAAATGTGGACCGGCGGTTAATGCCCCGGTCATGAAGCGCTTGCCAGAATCGCGTTTAGTGCCGCTGGGTGCGGTTGGTGTCCCGTTCCGGAGTTGCTCATGTTCTCGGTGTACGTCCCCTCGGAAACCTCCCTCAAGAAGGCTGAGATCGCCGACCCGGCGGCCTTGCCGGAAGCCGCGGTCTGGATCGATCTGGTGAAGCCGACGGCCGCGGAGGACCACGCGGTGGAGCGGCTCGCCGGAATCGCAATCCCGACCCGGGAAGACATGCAGGAAATCGAGATTTCCAGCCGGCTCTATATCGAGAACGGCGCGCGCTACATGACCGCGACGCTGATGTGCCATTCCGACACCGATATGCCGCGGACCACGGCCGTCACCTTCATCCTCACCGGCCATCGCCTGGTGACCGTGCGTTACGATGAACCGAAGCCGTTTGCCCTGGTTGAAAACAAGCTGGCGCGATCCTGCGCGTCCGGCATCACCGGCGAAATGGTGCTGATGGAGCTGATGGACGCGGTGATCGACCGCTGCGCCGACATCCTGGAGCGAGTCGGTGCCGACGTCGACCAGGTCTCCCACGACATCTTCGAACCCGAACAGGAGCGTCACGGCCACGCCAAGCAGTATTCGCAGATCCTGCAGGCGATCGGCCGCAAGGGCGACTTGACCTCGAAGGTCCGCGAAAGCCTGGTCTCGATCGGCCGCGTCGTCACCTTCCTGTCGGCGGTCATGGAAGGCGTCAAATGGTCCAAGGACATGCGCGAGCAGCTCAAGACCATGCAGCGCGACGTGGCGTCGCTGACCGACCACGCCTCCTATCTCTCCAACAAGATCACCTTCGTGCTGGATGCGATGCTCGGCGTCGTCAATCTGGAGCAGAACAACATCATCAAGCTGTTCTCGGTGATGGCGGTGGTCTTGATGCCGCCGACGCTGATCGCCTCGATCTACGGCATGAACTTCAAGGCGATGCCCGAACTCGAATGGGTGCACGGCTATCCCTACGCCCTGGTGCTGATGGTCGCCGCGGCGATCGTGCCGTACTTCCTGTTCAAGTGGAAGAAGTGGCTCTGAAGGGTTTTCAAGCGAAGCATGCCCTCGGACTTGATCCGGGGGTGGGCACCGGTTCGCGTAAAGAAAACAAAGGAATTGGCCGCGGTTCCCGGCCTTTCCCGACATACGAAGCCCAGTGCATTGAACGATTGATCGAAACTTGTCTGCGATAAGACAGCCTCAGGCCGTGAGGATACAATGGTTGAGAAAACTATAACGTCACCCCGTAACGTCATCGATTTCGCGCGCTATCAACAGGGGCGCGCCGCAGGCCGAGCGCAGGCGATCTCGGCACGGCTTTGCCGTCATTGCGGCGCTGTTCTGGCGGACGGCGAGAACGAGGACGAGTGCTCCGCTACGTTCAGGGTCGACGACACCACCCTGCGCTGGCAGGCCGCGCAGATATTGCGTGGGTTGATCTGATTTTTTTGCGTAGCGTTTTCGAGCGAAGTGGAAACCGGTTCGCGTAAAGAAAACGCGTCAAAACAAAAACGACGAGCCACGTTAAACGTGTTGGCCGCCGTTGATGTGGATCTCTGCGCCGTTCACGTAGGAACTGGTTTCCGTACACAGCACGTAGATGATCTTCGCCACTTCGTCGGGCGTGCCGAGCCGGTGCAGCGGGATCTGTTCCTCGACGATCTTCTCGGTGCCCGGTGACAGGATCGAAGTGTCGATCTCGCCCGGCGCGATCGAATTGACGCGGACGCCGACGCGTCCGAAATCCGACGCCATTTCCCGTGTCAGCGAAGCCAATGCTGCCTTCGACGTCGCATAGGCCACGCCCGCGAACGGGTGGACGCGGGAGCCCGCGATCGAGGTGACGTTGACGACCGAACCCTTGGCGGTCTTCAATTCCTCGATCAACCCGCGCGCCATCATGATCGGTGCGAAGAAATTCACCCGGAATACATGGCTCCAGGTGTCGATGTCGGTGTCCATGGTGCCCATGCGTCTGCCGCCCGGAGCCTTCGGCGAAATCGCGGCGTTGTTGACCAGCGCGTGCAGCGCGCCGCCTTCGAGGCGTTCGCGGATTTCCGAGATCGCCCGCGTGGTGTCGGCATGGTCGGCAAGGTCGACCTGGACGTGATCCTCAGGGCCCGCGTCCCACGGGCAGTTCTCCGGAAACGGATGTCGCGAGCAGGTGATGACGCGCCAGCCGGCGGAGGAGAAGCGGATCACGGTGGCATGGCCGATGCCGCGGCTGGCCCCGGTCAGGAGCATCGTGCGTCGGGGGCCGTGGTTGGACGAACTTACCATCAGGGATACATCCGCACCTTGGACCATGCCTGTCCCGCCGCATCACGGCGAAACTCGATGCGGTCGTGCAGGCGGAACGGACGGTCGTGCCAGAATTCGATACGGGAAGGCGTGATGCGCCAGCCGCTCCAGCCCGGCGGGCGCGGCACCTCGCTGATGACGTGCTTGGCGGCAACAAGCGCTATCGCCCGCTCGAACGCAAAGCGGCTTTCCAGCGGCTGCGACTGCTTGCTGGCCCAGGCGCCGATCTGCGCCTGCTTCGGCCGTGTCGCGAAATAGGCGTCGGCTTCTTCCGCCGTCACCGGCGTCACATTGCCGCGGATGCGGACCTGACGGCGCAGCGACTTCCAGTGAAAAAGTAAAGCGGCCTTAGGATTTGCGGCGAGTTCGCGGCCTTTCTGGCTGGCGAGGTGGCCGTAGAACACGAAACCATCCGCGTCATAGCCTTTCATCAGCACCATTCGCACGTCGGGCAGGCCGTCGGCATCGACGGTTGCCAGCGACATCGCGTTGGGATCGTTCGGCTCCGACTTCACCGCTTCAGCAAACCACTCGCGGAACAGCGCAAACGGTTCCCCGGCGGCGGTAAAATCACCCGATGTTAACGGTGTCGGGTGTTTGATGGAGGTTGTGTCCGTCATGTCAGGAGTTCCAGTTGCGTCCGTTCGCGTCCCAGAGCGCGCCATCGCCCCGGTATAGGTTCGCCCTATATAGGACATGGGGACGCGTTGGCCTATCGGCGATCAGGCCGGCGGGCGCGGTGGTGACGTTGATTTTGGTTGGCCTCGGATCGAGCGGTTGCAGCCTGAACCGGTCGGACTCGGCGGTGGCCAAGATGGAGGACAGCGAGGTCACGGGGTCGATTGCCTCAAGCAATCCACCGACTCCGACCGAGAGCGATCTGGCATTTGCCCGCAACGCCGCGTCCGACGTCCTGACCAAGGGCGACAAGGATTCCAGCCAGCCCTGGGAAAATCCGGAAACCGGGGCGCGGGGGTCGGTGACGCCGCTGGCCCAGTCCTATGCCTCCGAGGACGGACGGACCTGCCGGGATTTCCTGGCGAGCTATGTCAACGGGCGCGCCGAAAGCTGGCTTCAGGGTGCGGCCTGCAAGGCCAGCCACGGCCGATGGGAGATTCATACGCTAAAGCCCTGGAAGCGCGGATGACGTAGCGTTTTCGAGCGAAGTGGGCACCGGCTCGCATGAAGAAAACGCGTCAAAACATAAATTTATAGCCATGGTCGGGACCATGGCTATAAACCCGTTGCAAAAATGCAACGGGCTCCCCAGATGAAGCCAAAGCAGGCGTTTTGCCCTAAGCTTCGAGAAACCGAATTCCCGTGAAGGAGACCTGACGGATGCGCGACCCCTATGAGGTCTTGGGGGTGCCGCGGGGCGCCAGCGCTGCGGCCATCAAGAGTGCCTATCGCAAGCTCGCCAAGAAGCATCACCCGGACAGCAACAAGAACGATCCGAAGGCCGCCGACCGTTTTTCCGAGCTGAATACGGCCAACGAGATCATCGGCGACGAGGACAAACGCAAGGCGTTCGATCGCGGCGAAATCGACGCCGACGGCAAGCCGCGCTTTCAGGGCTTTCCCGGCGGCGACCCGCGCGGTCGTGCCGGCGGTTCCGGCGGTTTCCAGTCCCACACCTTCCGGACCGGCGGCGGACCCGGTGCCGGTGGCGGCGCGGGCTTCGAGGATATCCTCAACAGCATGTTCGGCGGTGCGGCGGCCCGGGGCGGGCGCGGCGGCGGCAGAACCTTTGAATTCGATACCGGCGGGATCGGCGTCGATCTCGATCTCAACGTCGCCATGTCGGTGTCGTTGGAAGAGTCGGTCAAGGGCGGGGACAAGCGCGTCCGGCTGCCGAATGGCAAGGAGCTCAATGTCCGGATTCCCGCAGGCGTCGCCCCGGGTCAGCAGATCCGGCTGAAGGGCCAGGGCGAGACCGCGCCCGGCCATCCGCCCGGCGATCTCCTGATCACCATCAGCATCGCGCCGCATCCGTTCTTCAAGGTCGACGGCAACGATTTGCGGGTCGATCTGCCGATCACGCTCTATGAAGCCGTGCTCGGCGGCAAGGTGCGGGTGCCGACGCTCGGCAGCGCGGTCGAACTGTCGATCCCGAAAAATACCTCCAGCGGCCGCACCTTCCGCCTCAAGGGCAAGGGCCTGCCAAAGGCGGGGGCGACCGGGGATTTGTTCGTCACCACCAAAATCATCCTGCCCGACGGGAACGATAGCGAGCTTGAGGCATTGATGCAGAAGTGGCGCGACGGCCATCCCTACAATCCGCGCAGCGATTTCGGCTGATCGGAGACTGATTCGCGCCAAAAAGACGCCATTAAGGAGCGGAGATTGCCGCCAAGTCCCTTCTCGAACTAGCGCCCGAAAAGTACGGTCATTTCCTGGAAAACAAGCTATTTCCGGGAAAAGAGGGGCGGCCTCGAAAGGGGGACCAGCGCGGTACCAAACCCCGATCGAGGCCGCTTGCGCCGATCGGCGGATCGAGCGCTACTCATTTTTTCGTGAGTACCCAGTGCGATAATGAGACGCACCCATGACTTGATTCCAGATTTTCAGTGTCCGAATTGGGACAACCGGTCTGACCATCGCGTTTTCGAGCGAAGTGGGTGCCGGTTCGCGTGAAGAAAACGCTTCAAAAACAAAAAGCTGGAGCCCGGTTCTGATCTGATCAGAACCGATAAGGCTCTCGCCTAGCCGCCGCTTTTTTCCATCTGCTCGTAGACGGATTGGGCGATTTGCGTCAGGCGTCCGCGGTCGTTGCCGCCGCTCACCACATAAGCGACGCCGCGATCGGCCCAGAACAGCGCGCTGTCGTTGCCTTGCGCCGCATATCGCATCTGCGTCGCCTCGGCCTCCGATTTCGCGGTGTAGATCGTGAAGCGTTCGCCCGACGCGCTCTCATACATCAGGAAAGACGCCGGTCCGGTCGGACCGGGCAGCAATCGGCCGCCGACCAGGTTCAATCCGGCCGCAGTTAGTTCGGGCGCGCGCACGTCCCAGCCGCAGCGCTTGGTCAACCATTGCTGCAGATGGGTGCGTTCGCTGCCGGGCACTTCGACGGGATGGCGGACTTCCACCACATAGAGCCGGTGCGCATCGAGTGCGTCGACGGTGAAATTCTGGAACGCCGAGGGTGCTGCGGTAGCGCCGCGCGCCACCCAGCCGGTGCCGCCGCCGACGATGAACGCCGCCAGCGCTGCCGCGACCGCGCCATACATCCATCGGCGCGGCTGTTGCACCAGCCGCTCGATCTCGAGTCGCTTCGGCACCGCCTCGTCGGCGACCTGATCGTAACGCGCGTGCAACGCCTCCGCCATCGCGCGCCACGACTGCACCCGCGCGGCATCGTCGGGATGCGTCGCGAGCCACGCCTCGACATCGCCGCGGCGTTCCGCCGGCAGCTCGTTGTCGATGTAAGCGTGCAGCTCGTCTTCGGTGACGGGAATGTGAGGCTCGGTCATTGTCGTCGTCTCTGTCTATTCCAGGGCCGGTCTGTTCAAAGTCGGTCTGTTCAAATATCTCTAGTGCAAAGGCCGTCTATTCCAGGTCGAAATTTGTTTCGAAATCTGTCTATGCATAACGCTTGCCATCATTTCACCCACCATCACTTTACTCGCCGGAGCGCCGTGCGCTCGCCTTCGAGCGAAGCTTTCACATGGGCGCGCGCCCGCGCAAGCCGGGACATTACGGTGCCGATCGGTACGCCCTGGATGTCGGCGACCTCGCGGTAGCTCAATCCTTCCAGCATCACGAGCAGCAATACCGAGCGCTGTTCTTCCACCAGCGTCGCCAGCGCGCGGGCGATGTCGCGTCCTTCCGCCTCGGTGCCGCTGGCATCTGGGTTGTTGTCGAGCAGCGGCATGAACTGCGGCCGCCGCGCCAGCGATCGCCGCCGGTTCTTGTTGAGATTGGTCAGGATCGTATACAGCCAGCTCCTGACGTCGCCGCCGAGAAACAGCCGTTCCGAACGCAAGGCGCGCACCAGCGTATCCTGCACCAGATCGTCGGCGATGTCGGCATCGCGCGCGAGCGCGCGAGCATAGCGGCGGAGCGCCGGTATCATGGCTTCGACACTTTGGCGAAACGCGGTCATTGCTTCCAGATCGTTAGACGTCATTAGATCGCAAGGCTTGATCAGATCATAAGGCTTGGTTCGGCGCGAACGCCTTACCCAACATAACACCCAATAGCTGCGTCTATTCCGGTGATCAAACCTCTGCAAAACAGCGTTAATCCGGGGCGGATTTGGACTGTACCCCGCCGGAGTGCTGGTGTACCTCCAGACCTGTCGGAAGCTCTTGGAAGCGTCGGACACTTTGCTGATCAGGGAATAGCCGCACGTCCGATGCCCGCGCCCGTCATCTACTACATCCGCCATGGCGAGACGTCGTGGAACGCGCTGGGCCGGTTGCAGGGCGTGCAGGACATTCCGCTCAACGACCTCGGCCGCAGGCAGGCGGCCGCAGCTGGCAATATCTTGCTCGATCTCTTTGCACGCGACAGCCGTGACCAATCATCGCTGGCGTTCGTCGCCAGTCCTTTGATCCGCGCCCGCGCCACCATGGAGCTGGTGCGCGGCGAATTGAAGCTGCCGCCGGCCGGTTACGCGCTCGACGACCGGCTGCGCGAGATCGGCTACGGCCAATGGGAGGGCGCGACCCTGCCCGAAATGCAGATCGCCGATCCCGCCCTCTATGCGAAGCGCCAGACCGAAAAATGGACGGTGTCGCCGCCCGGCGGCGAGAGCTATGTCGAGGTCCAGGCCCGGATGCAGGATTGGTATGCCTCGCTGCGGGGCGACACGGTCGCGGTGGCGCATGGCGGCACCGCGCGGGCGCTGATGGTGGCGCTCGGCATCGAAACCCCGCTGAGCGCCGCCGACCTGACCATCGAGCAGGGCGCCGTCTACGTGTTCCACGACGGCGGATTGCAGAAGTATAGTTAACCTCTGCGTCGTCATTCCGGGGCGCCCGAAGGGCGAACCCGGAATCTCGAGATTCCCCGGGGTGCAATTGCACCCCTGAGGTCTGGTCCTTCGGACCGTCCCGGAATGACGGCCTAGACGTAGGGAAGCACCCGCGTTACCAAGCAGCCGTCACGTTGACATACACCGCAAAACGCTGACTGTTTGCATAGACGAGCACACGAAGCCTCATGTCCTTCAACACCTTCGGCCACATGTTCCGGGTTACGACCTTCGGCGAAAGCCACGGGATCGCGATCGGCTGCGTGGTCGACGGCTGCCCGCCGCTGATTGCGCTGACCAACGAGGACATCCAGCTCGATCTCGATCGCCGCCGTCCCGGCCAGTCGCGCTTCACCACCCAGCGCCAGGAGCCGGATACGGTGAAGATCCTGTCCGGCGTGATGGCGCATCCCGAGACCGGCGTGCAGGTGACGACGGGAACGCCGATCGCGCTTCTGATCGAGAACACCGATCAACGCTCCAAGGACTATTCCGAGATCAAGGACAAGTTTCGCCCCGGCCACGCCGATTTCACCTATGAAGCCAAATACGGCCTGCGCGATTATCGTGGCGGCGGCCGTTCGTCGGCGCGTGAGACCGCGACCCGGGTCGCGGCCGGCGCCATCGCGCGAAAAATTCTGCCCGAGGTCAGGGTGCGCGGCGCGCTGGTGCAGATGGGCCCGCACAAGATCGATCGCGAGAAGTGGGACTGGGACGAGATCGCGTGCAATCCGTTCTTCTGTCCCGACAAGGACAAGGCGGCATTCTTCGAAGAATATCTCGACGGCATCCGCAAGAGCGGCTCCTCGATCGGCGCCGTCATCGAAGTGGTCGCCGAAGGTGTGCCGGCCGGTCTCGGCGCGCCGATCTATGCCAAGCTCGACGGCGAACTGGCGGCGGCGATGATGAGCATCAACGCCGTCAAGGGCGTCGAGATCGGCGCCGGTTTTGGCGCGGCCGAATTGAGTGGCGAACAAAACGCCGACGAGATGCGCACCGGCAACAACGGTACGCGGTTTCTGTCCAACCATGCCGGCGGCGTGCTCGGCGGCATCTCGACCGGCCAGCCGGTGGTGGTGCGCTTTGCGGTGAAGCCGACCTCGTCGATCCTGTCACCGCGCCAGACCGTGGATCGCACCGGCCACGACACCGACATCATGACCAAGGGCCGCCACGACCCCTGCGTCGGCATTCGCGCGGTGCCGGTCGGCGAGGCCATGATGGCCTGTGTGCTGGCGGATCATTTGCTGCGGCATCGCGGCCAAGTCGGTTGATCAAGTCGGCTGATCAGGTCGGCTTGACATTGCAACGTCAGATGTTCGTGTCACCTTGACGCGTGCGGAAGCATAGCGTTTTCAAGCGAAGCATGCCCTCGGACTTGATCCGGGGGTGGACCGGTTCGCGTAGCAATCAAGTTTACGCAGATTGCGTAGACTTATCTGCGGTAGAAAACGCGTCAAAATAAAAAACTGGAGTCCTGTTTGTTCTGATTTAATCAGAACCAACAGGGCTCCAGCGCGGCGAATGATGGCAGCATGAACACAGCAGAACTGCAGAACCTCGCCGACTGGCTGATCGACGGCGCGAGGTCGGCGATGGACCCGTCGCGGATAATGTCGGAGACCTGCGAACGGATGGTTGCGGCCGGGTTGCCGCTGTGGCGGGTCGGTGTCTTCGTGCGCACCCTGCATCCCGATATTTACGGCCGCAATTTCGTCTGGAAGCCGGGGGCCGAGGTCGAGGTCGGCACGGTCGATTTCAAGATTCTGGAATCGCCGGATTTCATCTCAAGCCCGCTGATCATCGTATTCCAGCAGGGGCTGGAGGTGCGGGCGCGCCCGGACGATCCCGCGAGCAGCCGTTTTCCGATCGTCGAGGACCTGCGCGCAGATGGCGTCACCGATTACATCGCGCTGCCGCTACCCTTCATCGACGGCACGGTCAATGCATCGAGCTGGACCACCAAACAGCCGGGAGGCTTTACCGAGGAACAACTGGCGGCGCTGCGCAAAATCGTCAAGCCGTTGGCGCGGGTGATCGAAATCATCAGCCTGAGCCGCACCGCCGCGAGCCTGCTTGACACCTATGTCGGCAACCGAGCGGGCGAGCGGATTCTCGGTGGCCAGATCCGCCGCGGCCACACCGAAACCATGAATGCCGCGATCTGGCTGTCCGATCTGCGCGGCTTTACTTCGCTGTCGGATCGCGTGCCGGCCGAGACCGTGGTCGAAATCCTGAATCTGTATTTCGATTGCCAGGTCGCTGCGATCCGCGCGCATGGCGGCGAAGTTTTGAAATATATGGGCGACGGGCTGCTCGCGGTGTTTCCGATCGATGAATATGTCGGCGATTCCCAGCAGGTTTGCTCAAGGGTGCTGGAAGCCGCCCACGAATCCCGCGCCAGCGTCGCCGACATGCAATATCAGATCGGCGATGTCGTCGAGCGTTTTCGGTTCGGCGTCGCGCTGCATGTCGGGCGGATTCTCTACGGCAATATCGGCGGCGGCAACCGGCTCGACTTCACCTGCATCGGTCCGGCCGTCA
>WNFM01088255.1_pt1 | contig 11422 bp, 10 predicted proteins | sample 5400271 | NCBI WGS metagenome assembly WNFM01 (sample SAMN13153352, study PRJNA577476) | soil metagenome | isolation source: 60 cm saprolite on Douglas fir-dominated hillslope | place: USA:California | collected 2013-09-17 | reverse complement strand
AGCCGACGACGGAGCAACACGCAACCGTCGCGAAGCTCTCGCCGCCGCCGCCGTTTCCCGGGTACCTCCTGATCGCCGACCGCGGCAACAACCGGATGCTGCTCGTCGACGGCGCAAAGCGGGTCCACTGGATGTATCCCAAGCCGGGCGCGTCGCCGGCGATGCCGTTTCGCTTCGACGACGACACCTTCTTCGGGCCGCGCCTCGACCGGATCATCTCCAACCAGGAGGATCAGCACACGATCCAGATCGTCTCGTTCCCCAGAGGACGCGTGCTGTGGCGGTACGGGCACGTGAACGCGAAAGGCAGCGCCCCCGGCTACCTCAACACACCCGACGACGCGTACCTGCTGCCGAGCGGACTCGTCACCGTCGCCGATGCGTACAACTGCCGCGTTCTCTTCATCTCACCGGCGCACCGGATCGTGAAGCGCTACGGCTCGGGCGTCTGCAGGCACAACCCGCCCGCCCAGCTCGGCGCCATCAACGGCGCGACACCGCTCCCCGACGGCGGCACGCTCGTCAGCGAGATCAACGGCTCGTGGATCGACGACTTCGGACCGAACGGGCGGCTGCGCTGGAGCGTGGCGCTGCTGGCGCCGAACCGGATCCTGCTCGCCGACTACACGCGGCCCGGGCAGGCGATCGTCATGACGCGCACCGGACACGTGCTCTGGCGCTACGGGCCGGCTTCGGGGCCGGGCGAGCTCGATCATCCGTCGCTGGCACTGCAGATCGCGCCCGGACTGATCGCGATCAACGACGACTACCGGCACCGCGTCGTCATCGTCAGCATGCGCACGCGCCGCATCGTCTGGCAGTACGGACACACGGACATTCCCGGTACGGGGCCCGGCTACCTGCACACGCCTGACGGCCTCGATTTCCTGAAGACCGCCGATGCGCAGCGCATCAAGACGCTTCGCACGCTGCTGTCCGCGCCGCGCGCGAGCGTCACGCCCGCGCCGTTCCGGCTGCGGAGCCCCGTCGAACGCGAGGTCGCGGTCACGTCGAACGGATCGGTGCTGCTCGCGGGCGGGCTCACCTCGGCGCTGCAGTCGACGAACGGCGTCTTTCGCCTCGACCCCGCGACCGGCCGTCTCGCCGCGCTCGGCAGCGTGCCGCAACCGTTCCACGATGCGGCCGGCGCGATCCTGGGTACGAAGCTGCTCGTCTTCGGCGGCGGCACGCAACAGAGCAGCGCGACCGTGCAGGCGTTCGATCTGCAGACGCACCGCGGCTCGGTCGTCGGACGCCTGCCGCGTGCCCTCTCCGATCTCGTGTCCGCGACGATCGGCACCGCTGTGTATCTCGTCGGCGGCTACGACGGCGTCCGTCCGCGCGCCGAGATCTACCGCACGACCGACGGCGCGCACTTCGCCCTCGTTGCGAAACTCCCGTCCGGCGTGCGCTATCCAGCGGTCGCCGCCGTCAGAACGACGCTCGTGATCGCCGGCGGCGTGACCGCAAACGGCACCTCGGCAAACGTCTACGCGTTCGACACGTCGACGCAGCGTGTCCGGCGGCTCGGTGCGCTCGCAGCTCCGGTCGCGCACGCGAGCGCGCTCGTGCTCGGCGGGAAGATCTACGTGTTTGCAACGACCGGCGTCAGCCGCATCGATCCCGCCTCGGGGCGCATCACCCCGCTCGCCGGGCAGGTCGCGGTCTCGGACGCCGGCGCCGTCGTGACCGGCGGCCGCGGGCTGCTGATCGGCGGCGACAGCGGCGGCAAGCCGGTGGCCTCCGTCACGGAGCTGCGCGCGCCCTAGTGCGCAGCGGCACGTAGACGAACACCGCTCCGGCCGGCGCGACGTCCGTGCGCGTGTCGAACGCGAACTCCTCCGGCGTGTCCGCGTCGAAGTTGTATTCGGCAACGTCGATCGTTCCGCCGCGCTCCACACCCATGACGTAGGCGAGATGCCCGAACGGCGGCACGAGCTTCGGCCAGACGGCGACGGCACCGACGCGCGGCGCGCGGCCGACGGCGATGTGCGCGCGGCGTGCGACGTTCGGCCAGTTCCACGCGTCCATCGCACCGCGCACGAACCAGTCCGTGCGCTGGCCGTTCGCGGCGAGCGCCCACGCCACGTACGAGGTGCAGTTGCACGCGAACATGCCCCAGCGGTCGACCGCTTCTGCGATCCCAGCGGCGGGACACCGCGTCGCGAGCGGGTACCCGTAGATGACGACGGGCCGGGCGCCGGCCGGGCGCGCGACCGCGGCCAACAGGCCAAGAAGCACTGCAACGAGGGCGATGCGGCGCATCGGCGGAAGTATTCATGCCGGCCCCAGACGGGGGAGGCGCGTTAGCGGCGACCACCCTAGGCTCCGGCGGATGAGACCCCACAGACCACTCGCCGGGCTCCTCGCCCTGGCCCGGCGCTGCTCGTCGTCGCCGCTCCCATCGCGGTGGGCGCGTGGCTCGCGCTCGGCGCTCCGACGCGCCGCCGCGCCTGAGAACATCTGCGCGGGATGACCCGCCGGCGCACGCGTGACGACGATGACGAGGACGATCGCCCGCCGATCTGCCCGAACTGCGGCGTGACGCAGGGCATGGTCGTCGAGGGCGGCGAGACGCGCTACGTCTGTCTCGAGTGCGGCTATCCGGACGACGCTTCGAGCGGGTAGATCACCCGGGAAGCAGTCCGTCCGCGCGGAGGTCGTCCCACAAGCCGGTGGGGATCTCCAGCTCGAAGAGGCGCGCGTCCTCGCCGACCTCCGCGGCGGAGCGGCACCCGACGAGCACCGATGCGACCGCAGGATGCGCAAGCGGGAATTGCAGTGCAGCCGCCTGAAGCGGAACATCCCAGCGCGCGCAGACGGCCGCAAGCGCGCGAACACGCGCGACGATCTCCGGCGGAGCCGGCGCGTAGTCGTAGTGGCCGGCACCGTCGGCGTTCGCGAGGACGCCGCTGTTGAATACGCCTGCGGCGATCACCGCGATGCCTTTCTCGGCGCATAGCGGCAGCAGCTCGGCGGCCGCGCCGCCGTCGAGCAGCGTGTAGCGCCCCGCGACGAGGAAGCAGTCGACGTCCGTCTCGCGCGCGAACCGGACGAGCAGCTCGGTCTGCTTCATGCCGGCGCCGATGGAGCCGACGACGCCCTCGCCGCGCAGTCGCTCGAGCGCGATGTATGACCCGGCGACCGCCTCGTCGTAATGGTCGTCCGGATCGTGGATGAGCGCGACGTCGACGCGGTCGAGACCGAGCCGCTCGAGGCTCGCCTCGAGTGAGCGCAGCGCGCCGTCGTACGAGAAGTCGAAGACCGGAGCCGCGGCGGCCGCTCCGACGAACATCGGATCCGCGCGTCCGCCGGGGTCGAGTAGCCGACCCACCTTCGTCGAGAGCACGAATTCGTCGCGCGGCCGTTCGCGCAGCGCCGCACCGACACGCCGCTCCGACAGACCCGAGCCGTACAGCGGCGCCGTATCGAAGAAGCGCACGCCCCGCTGCCACGCCGCGTCCACCGTCTCGGCCGCCGCGGCATCCGACACCTCCTCGAACAACCCGCCGAGCGGCGCGCACCCGAGGCCGAGGCGCGTGACCGCGAGCGTCACGACTCGAGCGGTACGTCGTCAGCCGGCCCGAGATGCTCCCGGAGCCAGTTCTCGTTGCTCGCGATGTGCATCGTCGTCGCCGCGCGAGCGAGATCCGGATCGCGGGAGACGATCGCTTCGTAGATGCGCGTGTGCTCCGCGCGTGCGAGATCGAGCGCCACGCGGTCGGCCATCCCGTGCCAGAGCCGTGCGCGCACGGTGCTCGTCGAAAGGCTCTGCAGCAGCGACCGGAGTACGGCGTTGCCGGGCGCAGCGGCGATCACGTCGTGGAACGCTGCGTCGGCCTCGACGAGGTCCTCGACCTTGTCGCCCGCGTCGAACATCCGGTCGAGCTCGCGGCGAAGCGCGACGTTCACGTCGTCGTCGGCGCGCAGCGCGGCCATCGCCGCCGCCTCGGGCTCGAGCATCCGGCGCACCTCGAACAGCTCGAGCACCGTGCGACCGCGCAACAGGTGCGTCGCGGAGCGCGTCGGCTCGAGCAGGTCGTGCGGCTCGAGGCTCGACACGTAGGTGCCGTCGCCCTGCCGCACCTCGAGCACGCGCGCGAGCGAGAGCGCCCGGACCGCCTCGCGCAGCGAGTTGCGCGAGAGCCCGAGCTGCGCAGCCAGGTCGGTCTCGCGGGGCAGGCGCGTGCCGGGGCCCCATTCGCCGGAGGCGATCAGCTCGCGGATCGTCTCGATCGCGTCGTGGGTGACGCCGGCGTTGCGGCGCTTCCCCTTGCCGGGCGAGTCACGGTCCAGTTGCGCCATCTCGGCGAACCATCCTATGTCTTTGCGGGAGAGATCGGGTCAAAGCCCTATCTGAGCGCACGATATCGCAGGAATCGGGCGTTGATCTTGACAAACATCCGATCTTTAGGTTAGAAACATCCCTCACGATGCCGAGGATCGTACGCGCTGTCACTTACGACGTCCGCTTTCCCACCTCCAGGAGCGGAGCGGGGTCGGACGCGATGAACCCCGACCCGGACTACTCGGCGGCGTACGTCGCGCTCGAAACGGACCACCCGGACGGCGTCACGGGCCACGGGCTCACCTTCACGATCGGCCGCGGCACCGAGGTCTGCGTCGCCGCGATCGAGGCGCTCGCACCGCACGTCGTCGGCGCGACCGTCGAAGAGCTCGTGGCCGACCTCGGCGGCTTCTGGCGCCGCCTCGTCACCGACAGCCAGCTCCGCTGGCTCGGGCCGGAGAAGGGCGTCATCCATCTCGCGACCGCGGCGCTCGTGAACGCGGTGTGGGATCTGTACGCGAAGCTCGAGGGCAAGCCGCTCTGGAAGCTCCTCGCCGACATGGAGCCCGAGCAGCTCGTCGATTGCATCGACTTTCGCTACATCGAAGACGCGCTCACCCGCGGCGAAGCGCTGGAGATCCTCCGGCGCAACGCGGCGACGAAGCCCGAGCGCGAGGCGATCCTGCTCGCCGAGGGCTTTCCCGCGTACACGACCTCCGCCGGCTGGCTCGGCTACTCCGAGGAGACGCTCGCCGACCGCGCCCGCGAGGCGCTCGCCGACGGGTTCACGCACCTCAAGCTCAAGGTCGGCGGCGATCCGGCCATCGACCTGCGCCGCGCGAGGATCGTCCGCGACGCAATCGGCCCCGAGCACCGGCTCTCGCTCGACGCGAACCAGGCGTGGGGAGTCGACCAGGCGATCTACGCGATCGAGGCACTCGCCGAGGTCGCCCCGTGGTGGGTCGAGGAGCCGACGAGCCCCGACGACGTCCTCGGGCACGCGCGGATCCGGGAGGCGGTCGCCCCGATTCGCGTCGCCACCGGCGAGCACGTCCAGAACCGCGTCGTCTTCAAGCAGCTGCTTCAGCTCGGGGCGATCGACGTCTGCCAGGTCGACTGCTGCCGCCTCGGCGGCGTCAACGAGGTGCTCGCGGTCGTCCTGCTCGCCGCGAAGTTCGGAGTGCCCGTCTGCCCGCACGCCGGCGGCGTCGGCCTGTGCGAGTACGCCCAGCACGTTTCGATGTTCGACTACCTCGCTGTCGGTGCGACGTTCGAGGACCGCGTCTGCGAGTTCGTCGACCACTTGCACGAGCACTTCGTCGATCCGGTCCGCGTCGAGAACGGGCGCTATCTCGCCCCGTCGGCACCGGGCTACAGCATCGAGATCCGGCCCGAATCGCTGTCCGAGTTCGCGTTCCCGGACGGGTCCGGCTGGTGGAAGGAGGAGGTACCGGCATGACCGGCTTCACAACTCTGTCAGGGACGAACCGAACGCAAGGAGGGACACGGTGAAGACTCGCCTCATCGGTGGGATCGCGCTCGTCGCACTCGCCGGCGTCCTCGCCACCGCGGCTTTCGCCGCCGGCGGGCACGCGAACAAGACGGCCTCGCTGAAGATCGGCGTCTCGCTCGCCGGCTACAGCACGGACTTCTGGAGCTCGTACGTCGCCTTCGAGAAGGCGGCGGCCACCAAGAACGGCGTCTCGCTCGTCGGCCCGATCTCGTCGAACGGCGACGCGGGCAAGCAGGCGACGCAGATCCGGACGCTCATCTCGCAGGGTGTCAACGCGCTGATCATCAATCCGGTCGACAGCGCCGCGATCGCACCCACGCTCGCCTACGCCGCGAGCAAGCACATCCCGGTCGTCAGCGTCGACGTCGCCCCGACGAAGGGCAAGGTCTACATGATCGTCCGGGCCGACAACATCCTCTACGGCCAGAGCGCATGCAAGTACATCGGCTCACACGCCAAGGGTGCCGGACACGTCGCGATGCTCGAAGGCGATCTCGCCTCGATCAACGGCCTCGACCGCAAGAACGGGTTCCTCAACTGCATGAAGGCGAGCTACCCGAATCTCAAGGTCGTCGAGTACGCCACCAAGTGGGACACTCCCACGGCAGTGAACGACGCGAAGACCGCTCTCAGCACGTACTCCGACCTGAAGGGCATCTACGTCCACTGGAGCGGCCCGGTGCCGGGCATCATCGCCGCCGAGAAGGCATCCGGAAAGTTCTCGAAGGTCGGCTCGCCCAACCACATCGTCCTGTTCAGCGACGACGGAACGCCGCAGGAGCACGGGTGGATCCGCGCGGGCGAAGAGGACGCGACAATCTCGCAGCCGGCGAACCTCTATGCGGGCTTCGCGGTCTTCTATGCGAAGCAGGCCACGACCGGCGCGAAGTATCACGCCGGCATGTCCACCGATCACGGCAGCAAGATCGTCAACCTGCTCGGGAACCTCGAGGACGCGATCGTCGCGCCCGTCGTGAGCAAGGCCAAAAGAAGTAATGACGTCCGGGCTCGAAGCGGAAAGCGGGCGGCCGGACGAGCTCCGGCCGCCCGCGGCGGAGGCGGATGCCATCTCGAAGTCCTTCGGCCGCACGAAGGCGCTGCAGGATGTCTCCGTCTCCGTGCTGCCCGGTGAGTGCCACGCGCTCGTCGGGCGCAACGGAGCCGGGAAGTCGACGCTCGTCGCCATCCTGACCGGGTTGCTGAAGCCCGACAGCGGCGCCGTGCAGCTGTACGGCGAGCCGGCCCCGAGCCTCGGCGACCGCGCCGGCTGGCAGGAGCGCGTCGCCTGCGTCTACCAGCGCTCGATGGTGATCCCGTCGCTGAGCGTCGGCGAGAACATCTTCCTGAACCGCACGGAGGGCTCGCTCGTCCGCTGGCACGAGCTCCGCCGCCAGTCGCGGCAGCTACTCCTCGAGTGGGGCTTCGATCTCGACGTGAACCAGCTCGCTGCCGACCTCTCCGTCGAGCAGAAGCAGATCGTTGAGATCGCGCGTGCGCTGGCGATTGGCGCGCGCTTCCTGATCCTCGACGAACCCACCGCGTCGCTCGAGTCGCACGCGATCGAGAGCGGGGTCGCGATCTTGTACATCTCGCACCATCTCGAGGAGGTCTACGAGATCTGCGATCGAGCGACCGTGCTCCGCGACGGGAAGCGAATCGTCACCGCTCCTGTGACGGAGCTCGATCACGAACACCTCGTCACGGCAATGGTCGGCGGCGAGCTCGCGCGCTCGCGCCGGGATCAGACGGCGCCGACCCGCGATGACGAGGGGACGCCGCGGCTGCGTGTGCGCGGCCTCACGGTTCGGGCGCCGCTCGGCTCGGTCGAGGACGTGAGTCTCGAGGCGCACCCCCGTGAATGCGTCGGGCTGTTCGGCTTGCGCGGTTCCGGGACGGTCGCGATCGCCGACGCGGTCGCCGGGCTCGTCAAACCGTCGGCGGGAACCGTGGAGCTGGACGGCCGGCCGGTGCAGGGAGGCCGGGTCGACATCGCGCTGCAGCGCGGCGTCGGTTACGTGCCGGAAGACCGGCACGCGCGCGGGTTCGTGCCCACGCTCGGCGTTGCGGAGAACCTCACGCTGCCGATTCTCGAGCGGCTGTCGAGCTGGGGGCTCGTCTCGAGCGGCCGCCGGCGGGCCGCCGCCGAGGCGCTGTCGCGCCGGATGCAGATCGTCGCGAGCGGCGCCGACCAGCCGGTCGCCGAGCTCAGCGGCGGCAACCAGCAAAAGGTCGTCGTCGGTCGCGCGCTGGCGACGCTCCCGTCGCTCCTCGTGGTCGTGAGCCCGACCGTGGGCGTCGACGTGGCTTCGAAGGAAGCGCTGCTCGACGTGATCGACGGCGCGCGCGCGGACGGAGCGGCGGTGCTGCTGGTCTCCGACGACCTCGACGAGCTGCGGATCTGCACCCGCGTGCTCGTCGTCCGGCGCGGCAAGATCGTGAAAGAGTTCGGAGAGCCGCCATGGGACCGGCACGAGCTCATCGCCGCCGCGGAAGGACTCGAGGTGGCAGCGTGACGGACGCCGCCATCGAGCAGCACGTCGACGTCGTCCGGCGCCCCGTACGACGGGTGCTGCTCGGCTCGGTGCGCGAGCTCGCGCTCGTGCCCGCGATCGTCGTGCTCGTCATCGTCGGCGTCTTCACGAGCCCCGCGTTCTTCACGACCGCGAACTTCTCCAACACGGCGCAGTTCTCCGCCGCGCTCGGGCTGGTGGTCGTCGCCGAGTCGTTGATCCTGCTGACCGGGAGCTTCGATCTTTCGCTGCAGTCGATCTACGGGCTTGCGCCGATGATCGGCGCGTGGCTGATCGTGCCGAAGGACGCGCAAGGACTGGGGACGAACTGGAATCCCGCCTTCGGCATCCTCGTGGTGGTCGGGATCGGGGCGGCGGTCGGTCTGTTCAACGGCTTCATGATCGTGAAGCTGCGCTTCAACGCGTTCATCTTCACGCTCGCGATGCTGATCTTGCTCGCGGGGCTCCAGCAGGGGATCGTCAGCGGGCGGACGATCTACGGCATGCCGCCGTCGTTCATCTACCTCGGCTCGGCCTACTGGGGCGGCTTCCCCGTCTCTGCGTGGGTGGCCGCCGCCGTCTTCCTCGTGGCGGCGCTCCTTCTGCGCTACCACCGCACGGGCCGCGCGATCTACGCGATCGGCGGCAACCTCGAAGCCGCCCGCGCAGCCGGCATCAAGGTCGACCGCGTCCGCATCGGCGTCTTCACCGTCGCCGGCATGCTCGCCTCGATCGCCGGACTGACGATCGCCGGCCAGGTCGTCGCCGTGACCGCGAACCAGGGCAACAACCTCATCTTCACCGTGTTCGCGGCCGCGGTGATCGGCGGCATCGCGCTCGAGGGCGGGCGCGGGCGGATGGTCGGCGCGTTCACCGGTGTGGTGCTCCTCGGGCTCGTCAATAATGTGCTCGTGCTTCGGAACACGTCGACCTTCTGGATCGACGCCGCGAACGGCGCGATCATCCTGATCGCACTCGGGCTCGCGCGTGCAATCGGCACGGTCCGAGCCTGAGCGTGCGCCTCGGCGGAAAGGTTTGCATCATCACCGGCGCCGGTTCCGGCATCGGACACGCGAGCGCGCTGCTGTTCGCTCGCGAGGGCGCTCGTGTCGTCGCCGCCGACCTGGACGAGGCCGCTGCAACGGAGACCGCTCGCGAGATCGGCGGCGATGCGATCGCGCAGCGCGTCGACGTCGCCGACGAAGCGGAGACGAAGGCACTCGCGGCAGCGGTGGTCGAGCGGTTCGGCCGCATCGACGTGCTCTTCAACAACGCCGGGATCAGTGGCGTCGGCGACGTCGAGGAGACGACGCTCGAGCTCTTCGAGCAGGTGATGCGCGTCAACGTACGCGGCGTCTTCCTGATGAGCCGCGCCGTCGTGCCGACGATGATCGCGCAGAAGTCGGGCTCGATCGTGAACATGTCGTCCGCGATCGCCGAGACCGGGCTCGCGCGCCGCGTCTCGTACGCCGCGTCGAAGGGTGCCGTACTGGCGCTGACAAAGTCGATGCAGGTCGACCTTGCACCGCATGGGGTGCGCGTGAACGCGCTGATGCCCGGCACGATCATGACGCCGTTCGTCGAGCGCTACCTGCGCGAGTCGTACGCCGACCCGGAAGAAGGACGGCGCTCGATCCGCTCGCGCCAGCTGACGGGCGACCTCGGCATGCCGGACGACGTCGCGCACGCTGCGCTCTACCTCGCGTCCGACGAATCGCGGTTCGTCGCCGGCTCCGGTCTCGTGATCGACGGTGGGCTCAGCGCCGGCAAGGGCTGACCTGCCGTGCGCATCGCGCTTTTCGCGACCTGCATCGGCGACACGCTCTATCCGGAGGCCGTACAGGCGACCGTGATCGTGCTCGAGCGCCTGGGACACGAGGTCGTGTTCCCGCGCGAGCAGACGTGCTGCGGCCAGATGCATGTGAACAGCGGCTACCGCGACGAGGCCGCGAAGCTCGCCCGTCGGTTCGTCGACGTGTTCAGCGAGTACGACGCCGTCGTCGCGCCGTCGTCCTCATGCGTCGGGACGATCCGCGAGCTCTATCCCGGACTGATCGGCGAGCACCTGCCCAACGTCTACGAGCTGTCAGAGCTGCTTGTCGACAAGCTCGGCGTCGAGGACGTCGGCGCCTCGTTCCCGCACCGCGTCGCGTACCACCCGACGTGCCACTCGCTGCGCGTCACACGCGTGGGCGACAAGCCTCTACGTCTACTCCGCCGGGTCCGCGGGCTCGAGCTGGTCGAGCTCGAGCGCGCCGACGAATGCTGCGGCTTCGGCGGCACGTTCGCGCTCAAGAACGCCGACACGTCGAGCGCGATGCTCGCGGACAAGTGCGCCGCCGTCGAGGCGAGCGGTGCGGAGGTCTGCACTGCACTCGATGGCTCGTGCCTGCTGCAGATCGGCGGAGGGCTCGGCCGCTCGCGGTCCGCCGCCCGCACGCTGCATCTCGCGGAGATCCTCGCCTCGACATGACCTCCTTCCCCGAGGCCGCCCGCACGGAGCTCGCGAACGTGCAGCTGCGAACGAACCTGCGCAGTGCGACCGACACGATTCGAGCCAAGCGCGCCCGCGTCGTCGGCGAGCTGCCGGACTGGGAGGAGCTGCGCGAGGCCGGGCGCGCGATCAAGGCCGACACGCTCGTGCGGCTCGACGAGTATCTGCTCCAATTCGAACGCACGGCGCAGGCGGCCGGGGCGCACGTGCACTGGGCGCGCGACGCAGCCGAGGCGAACGCGATCGTCGTCGAGGTCGCACGTGCACACGGTGCAACGGACGTCGTGAAGATGAAGTCGCTGACGACCGACGAGATCCGTCTCAACGACGCGCTCGCCGAGGCAGGCATCGTCGCGCTCGAGACGGACTTCGCCGAGCTGATCCTCCAGCTCGACGGCGACTGGCCGTCGCACATCCTCGTGCCGGCGATCCATCGCAACCGCACCGAGATCCGCGATCTCTTCGAGCGCACCATCGCGCAAGGACGCACGCTGTCGGACGAGCCGCGCGAGCTCGCGGAGGTCGCCCGCGCCTACCTGCGCGCGCGATTCCTCGACGCCAAGGTCGGCGTGAGCGGCGCGAACTTCGCCGTCGCCGAGACCGGCACCGTCTGCATC
>WNFM01165530.1_pt1 | contig 11430 bp, 13 predicted proteins | sample 5400271 | NCBI WGS metagenome assembly WNFM01 (sample SAMN13153352, study PRJNA577476) | soil metagenome | isolation source: 60 cm saprolite on Douglas fir-dominated hillslope | place: USA:California | collected 2013-09-17 | reverse complement strand
TGTCAATCGCCTGCAAATCCTTGACCTCCCGCTCGGCGGTCCAGCGGATCACCTCAAGGTCGACGCCCTCGAGCGAATAGTTGAAATTGCCGATTACCCGCAGCCGGAACTTTCGCCGCCGCGCCAGTTCCTGGAAGACAGGCCGAAGCAGGTCGAGATAGACGCTCGAGCTGAAGGTGCCGGTCCAGCCGATCGTCGGCGTGACGTCATTGCTGTAACGGTTGACCGGCAGAAAGCGATCGGTGTCAACCGACGAGGAAATATAAGTGCAGGCGCGCTTCTCATTGATCTCGAGGCAATGCTCGTTGAGGAAGGGCGAGCTCGTGATGACATGATCAGCGCGGCGGACGAGAAATTTCGCCTTGCCGCTGCCCTTGAGCAGGCGAAGCACGGGGTTCGGGAACTTCCCTTTGAGCGCCTGGCCTATGAGGACATTGTCTTCGACGTCGAAGATCAGCCGCCGGGCAAGAAACCGGGTCAGCCGCTCTCCGAATGATGTGCCAACCGGAGTGACATACATAAAGGTGTAGACTAGGTCGTAACGGCTGATGCGGTTAAAGTCGGCGATCCGGCGGAGGAGGCCCTTCAGGGTGCCTGCAACCTTTGCAGCAAGATGGTCGTGCTGGTGCGCGACCGACCACAGGCGATGGTCCATGTAGGGCGAGATCGCGATGTCCCACCCCGCCCTTCGCCAATCATCATAATATTGCTCAAACTTCAGCCTCTGCCCGGCCGCTACCCCGACCGGATAGGGGCAGAGGACCAGCATTTTGCGTGTGTTCTTGGCGGTGTCGGAGCAGCTTGGGGGCATCAGCTCCGCCGGCCGCAAGCGACCCAGAAGGGGGGACTCTCACTAAACCGGATATCATTCAGCCCGGCGCGGCTCATCATCTGCTCGATTTCGGCTCGGCTAAAGCGATGCTCGAGCCTTGTCCCGAAGCGGTCAAGAGCATCGGTGCGCATGACGTAGATGTCGCGGTCCCGATAGATGCACAAAGGATAGTTTACGATATTTCGGCCCAGGCGCTCGGCGAGTTTAGCTATTCGGGCAAGCGGCCAATAGACGAGGGTCGCGATGAGGCTGGTTACCGACTTGCGTATCGGGAATGGCATTCGCGAAATGCCCTTCCGCGCAACGTCCGTGGCAGTCCACAACGGACGGTACCAGAAGGGCCGATTGTCGAATGAATGGTAGAGATAAACCAGAAATGGTGCGCCTCGCTTCAGCTTTTGCACACATGCGGCGATCGCCGCTTCAGTATCAGGCACGTGATGTAGGACACCCAGGCTGTAACCGAAGTCCTGGCTGCCGTTCGCAAGGGGAATGTCGTCGACTGAAGCCTGATGGAAGATCGCATTTTTCCTCCCACCGAGACGACGTCGGGCAACATTAAGCGCGAGCTGGGACGGATCGATGCAATTTAGTCGGCCAATCCGAGCGAGAACCAGGTCCGCCCATCGACCCGAGCCGCAGCCGAGGTCGAAACCCTCGGAGTCCTTACGCAGCTCATCAAACGGGAATATCGCAAAATAGGAATCGAAAATGGAGCGGAGATCATCTGACTTTAAAGCGACTTGGTCATATTCCGCCCACTCCTGGCCGAAGCCGACAACTGTAGCCTCATCGAGATTACGCACGCCACCTGCCATCGCTCACCACTTGAAGGGCTTGCGGCTGAACAGTGACACGCCTTGGGGCTCGAGCAACCAATTCTTGTAAGGCCACCACGGCAGACTGTTATTGGCCAGCTCCAACCAGCCAATCAGCATCGCGAACGAGGCGACCACGATCCCAACCCGGTAGAATGCGCGTCCGGTCGCTGCCTGGATCAGCCTCGGGTAGCCCGCATAGACATACATCGCCATTGGCCACAGGTAAAGCACGAAGCGGTAAGCGCCGACTGACGAAATAAAAATGACAGGCAGAAGTGCGAGCGAGGCCCAGGCGAGGTTTCGGATAAGGGGGCTGCCCACCATGGATGCACACCAGCGGTCGTGATTTAGTAGGTAAAGGGCGCCGGCGATCGCCACGACGCCGACTTCGACTATGGCCCCAGGTGCGTTGAGTTTACTTTCCATTCCTACATACAATCGTGAATAAGCGTCCATGGATTCCGGCGCCAATCGCAGGGTCGCAAGAACCAGCAGGCCTATAACGATTGTGCCAGCCACTTTCAAAGTCGGTTGCGCCCTTGACGCCAAAGCAACGAAAATAAGTACGAAAAAAGCACTGAAATGAAAAAGACTCGCCAGGACCACGAAGCCCATGCGAGACAGCGTGCCGCGCTGCTCCCAAGTTGCGAATAGATAGGCGATAATGCCCTCTGCAATAGCCTGCCGAACGGCGCTCATTGCAAATCCAACGACCAACAGCGGTGTGGCGATGACAATCGCGATCCAAGGCTCGGGGCAGCGCCTCGCGACGGAAAGCAGGCCCCAGCAGAAAATCAGGCCAGATACCGCGTTGATCAGGACAATGCCCCCACCGGACTTGGCGGCGATCCAGGTCAACAACCCATAACCGGGTTCGCGATCCACAAGCAGCTCGCCAAGCGAGTACGTCTTCTTCCAGTTGTAGATGACGATGTAGTTGTTCCAGTCCATGCCGATCTGGAATCGGAAGCCCACCATCAGCCAGTAGAGCAAGCCAACGACCAGTAGCAGGAAACCGGTGCGGCGCGCCCCGGTCAGAGCGAGGGACGACGGCACAGCCAGCATCGCTAGGTAGGGAAGCACGGGTCCCCCGTCATTTCCGCAGAGTCATGGGTCTCGAGGTACCAGAGCCGATGATCGGGACAAGGGGCCATAACATTAAGAACATCGGCCGGCGTTTCGTAAAGGCGGGCCGCCGGAAATCCTTCACAGCTTCTAAAAAAAACGGCCCGGCTTTTGGCCGGGCCGCAAGATCGTTCGATGGAGACCCTGTTTAGGCGATCTGCATCAGCGCCTGCTTGCCGCGGCGGCGGCTGCGGCGAAGCGCCATGCCGATACCGCCGAAACCGAGCAGCATCAGCGCCCAGGTGCCCGGCTCGGGAACGCCGCCGACGCTCGCGAGGTTGATCGAGTTCTGCTTCACCTCAAAGATCGGGCTCGTCGACGAGATCATGATCGCGTCGAACGTGTCGCCATTCCCGGTCAGGATGTACTGATCTTCCTGGTTAGCCATCTGGTCGATCGGGCTCCCGTTGGCAAGCACCCAGCCGCCGCCGCCAACGAGCAAGTAATAAATGCTCACCGCGCCGTCGTTCACCAGCTGAACGCTGAACTCATAATCGGTGAAGTTCGGCGTCGGATTCATGATCAGGTTGTAGAGATTTCCACTTCCGGCGTCGGTGATCGCCGCAAATCCCGCGCCGTCCGTGATATGTATGGCCTCAGTGACGGACGTATTGGACGTAAGGCCTTCGAAATAGGTGTTCGCGCATTGGCCGTCGTTCTGGGTGCACGCGTAGACGATCGCCTGGTCATTCTGCGTGTTGGTCGTGCTGGCGTGAATCGCCGTCGTTAGGTCCGGTCCGTTTTGATCAGCGAACACAGCTGGATCAGTCGCGCTTGCCGGAGTCGCAAAGCCAATGGCCGCCGTGGCCAGTGCTGCACTTGTCAGTGCTTTGATGAGTACGCGCCGCATAACTATTTCCCTTCCGTTGCCCCTGAAGGGGGTTCACCAGCACTCGTTCTAAAAGTGGGCGCCGGGCCCCAGCTCAACTCTGCCGTTGGTAAACGACTTTGAAAGCAATCGTGCAATAACGCTTTATTAACCGTTAGGCAACGCCTTCCTTTGCCGCCACTACGTGCGATAACTACTTAGAATAACTCCGTGCTAGACTTACCCACACGCGCTTGCAGGAATGGCGAAAATGCAAGGGAAATTCGACCTCACTGGCGCTCGTTTGATGAGACCAAGCGACGCTTGAAGACTGGCTTCTCTCGGATAGAGCGCGCAAATTTGTGTCCGAGAATGGCACATTTTTTTGGGTCGCCTCAGGAGCTTAGCGAGTCGTGCCGACCGTGCCGACTCACAAATTAGCCCCACTCACGCTCCGGCCTACGCCAGCGCGAGCTCGCCTTGATTGGCCCCTTCGCAAACTGGCTCGCCGCCCTTTGCCTCCTCGACAGCTTCGAGTGCATCAGGTCGTCGGCACAATCAGCACGGGCTATATTGCGACCTGGAACAAACGGGGTCCGACGTAAGGGCGTGCGTGCCTTGCCGAAGACTTTTTGAATCTCAGCTTCGAGACGCTCGCGAAACTCCCGAGATCTTTTTACCCCAGCGACGCGCCCGCCATATTGCTCAATTTGGCGGCGCAGTAGGTTCATTATTGCGACGCGTTGCCGGACCATGTTGCGGCGGACGGTGAGTTGCGACTGCAGCGCCTGGCATTCGAAGCTTTTCAAAAATACCTTAGACAGGATCGCGCCACCCAGGCGGCCGGCTTCGGCGATGCCGATCGCGTCGCCGGCATCTGTTTTGTTGCGGCGGACCCTTAGAAATTTGCTGAGCTGGCGGGTTTCATAAAGGTCAATCGAATAGCCGAGGCCTTGCAGGCCACGAGCGAGACTGAACTAGAAGTCGCTTCGATCCCAATTCGCGCAAAGCGACGACGGCGCAGCCACCGAGGCTCTTGGTGAATGCACTCAACTCGCGTCGGGCACGTGCCCTGCTGCAGGACCGCACCCGCATCATCGATGACGCAAAAGCTTGTGGTTTGACGCCGACGTCCAGGCCTGCCCAGATCTTGCCACGACGCGGCATAGCTGCTGCTCCGGTGCGTGCGCTGCGAGGCCCGCGAGCTGAAGTCACTCGTTCGGGATTTGCCCGCGTGACGGTTGCTCATTCAACGGCTGCAGCTTTTCCAACATGCGTGCGTGGCGGCGCCGCGCATGGTGCAGTGAGTATTCGGTTTGCAGCGCGAGCCAGTATTCGGGGGCCGTGTTGGTGACTTTCCCCAGCCGAAGCGCCATTTCCACAGTGATTGGCGCTTTTCCCATCACGATGTGATTAATCCGAACCGTCGAGACGCCCATGGCGTGGGCGAGGTCGGCTTGTCTAATGGCCAGACGTTTCAAGATCTGGTGCCGCAGGACCGCGCCGGGCAAAGTAGGAACAACAGTCGTGACGGACATGACGCTGATCTCCGATGCCTGTTTCGGCGCTTCAACGGGCCATAAGAAAGCGCCAATTTGACGGTTTGGCTAGCGGCGCGAGCTTGCCCACTAGCAAGCAGCGCGAGCTTAATCATGATGAAAGTGACAAAATGTCACGAGTGGTACGATCAGCTTTAGGTCGGAGGGCGAGGTCGCGAATGCCGTGCGCTAGCTTTAGGCGGACCGGGGCTTCTTTCGCGCTGGCGGAAATCATCATCCGATGGGGTGCCAGAGCGAATTGGAGGAACAAGGGGCCAAATCGACGGGTCCGGCATCCTTTTCCAACCTGGCGAGGTATGGCAAGCGATGCCGACGACCATGACCAGTGAACCGCGCATCCTATGGGATCTCAAGGCCGATCTTGGTGAAGGGTCGGTGTGGGTCGAGCGTGACGCCGCTTTGTGGTTCGTCGACATCAAACGGCAAAAAATCTATCGCTTCGATCCCGAAAGCGGTGAACAGCGCGATTGGGATACGCCCGAGCAGGTCGGGTTCGTTCTTCCGGCGCAGAACGGCGGCTTCATCGTTGGCCTGCAAAGTGGCCTGCATCACTTCGATCCGGCGAGCGGCGCGTTCAGTTTGATCGTCGTGGTCGACCCGGACCTCGCCGACAATCGGCTCAACGACGGAGTCGTCGATCCGAACGGTCGGCTCTGGTTCGGCACGATGGACAATAAAGAGCGGGCGAAGAGTGGCGCGTTCTATTGCTTCGACCGCGGCGAGCTGCAGCGAACCCACCTCACCGGCATCGCCATCACTAACGGCCCCGCGGTCTCGCCGCAGGGTGATCGGTTGTACTGGGTCGACACGCTCGCGGGCCTGATTTCGGGGTGCGACATCGGCCCCGATGGTGGGCTCGGCCCTTCACGAGAGATCATCCACATCCCCGCGTCGGAAGGTCACCCCGACGGACCGACCGTCGACGCCGAAGGCTGCATCTGGATCAGTCTCTATTCGGGTTGGGAAACGCGGCGTTATTCCCCCGACGGTCAGCTGCTGGAGCGGGTGCGCTTTCCGGTTTCCAACATCACCAAGCTGGCGTTTGGCGGCCCGGACATGAGGAGCGCCTTCGCGACGACCGCGCGGCACCTGCTGAGACCGGACGCGCTCGAGCAGCAGCCGCTGGCGGGCGGACTGTTCCGGTTCGAAGCCGGAGTCACTGGCGTTCCGAGTCCGCTCGTCGCTTACTGATCCGCTTACAGCCGGAGCACGGGCACGATCTCCCCTGCGGCCAGCGCGGCTGAATTGGCGGATTGCCTGATTAGGACATCCGCTTGGGCAAGCGTTTTCTGGGCGTGCGATTCCTGGAAATCGAGCAGCGAGGCCTCGTCGCCGGCAAGGCGAGCGCGGTGAAAGGTCTCGCGCTGGTCGCAGGCCCCGAGCGGGGTGGCGAGGAGCGCGGGCTCCCAAACCAAAGCATCCTCGATCGTTCGCCCCTGCGTCGTCGCAAGCAAAGGCGTCAGCAACAGCCGCGCCGTGACCAAGGCGGATGTCGGGTTGCCGGGGAGGCCGAGCACCAGCTTGCCTTTCGCGCGGCCGAACCACGCCGGCTTGCCCGGACGAATCGAAATTCTTGAGAAAAGCAGCTCGAGCCCTGATGGCTCGAACATTGCCTTGGCGAAATCGCGTTCTCCAACCGACGCGCCGCCGATGACGACGACTATGTCGGCCGAGCCGAGTGCAGCGCTCCCAGCTGACTGCATCTCTTCTGGCTCGTCTCGGAGCCGGACTCGGCCCGCGACTGCAGCGCCCCATCGCTCCGCCAAGGCGGCGACGCCGAGCGACGCGCTGTCCGGCACCGCGAGCGCCGAAGACCGAGCATCGCCAGGTTCGACAAGTTCATCGCCGGTGCTGAGCAGGGCAAGAAGCGGCCGGGCGAACGCCTCAACTTCGGCTATATCGGCGCCGGCCGCGGCGATTAGCGCGGCTGGGTCGAGCAGCCGTGCGGCAGGCAGCACCTCTTCGCCGTTGCGAAAATCCTTGCCGCGCGGCCGCACCCAAGTCGCGGGGCCAGGGTCAGCGTCGATGACTATTGTATCGCCCTCGCGCCGGACGCGCTCCTGGATAACGATGCGGTCGGCACCAGCCGGCAGCGGTGCGCCGGTGAAGATGCGGACGCACTGGCCTGCTTCGACTGCCCCATCCCAGCCGCTGCCGGGGAAGGATTCGCCGACGATGCTGAGCGATAGCGGGTACTCACCCAAGCCCGCGCTGCGCACGGCATAGCCGTCCATCGCCGACACGTCGGCGCGAGGGGAGTCGATCGCCGCAATGACCGGCCTGGCCAGCACTCGCGCGGCGGCATCGGCGAGCGCAATCTTCTCGCTGCCCACCGGCCTTGCGGACGAGCCAATGATCGCCAGCGCTTGGTCGAAGCTGATCATGCCACCGCTGTTTCCCCGCCGACGCTTAACGTCAACTACGCCGAAACGCGCGGCGGCTGCGGCGGCTCGAACTTCCCGCCTGCTGCAACCGGCCTATTCTTGGGCGAGACAGAGCGGAGAGTGGGATGGGCTGGTGCATTGGTCGAACCGAAGCGATGGCGGATCCGATCGCGGCGCGGCGCAAGGCGCTGGCCAAACTGAGGGCCCTCGGGGACCTCGATGACCCCGAAAGCCTCGTGGTGCCGATCCTGATCGATGCGATCCTGATGGCGGAAAGCTATCGCGGCGCCCGGCATCAGGTCACCTTCCTTGATGAACTCACACGCAGCGTGGACGAGCTGATCCGCGAACTGAACGCCGCCGAAAAAGCGCGTGAGTGGGCGGAGCCCGTCACCGGAGCTTAGACATCTCAAACTCCGCTGATCAACACGTCGAGCGCGTCGGTAATCTCGAATGAACGGTCGGCAAGCGAACAGACGACTGCACCCAAATGTCGGCGTTCGATCGAGCTGATAAACTGTGTGTCCATCGCAACGTCCTGCCCCTCGATTGCAAATATGGGATTGAATCGCCGCGCGGGCGTCGGCGCCCTGCCGACTGGGATCAGTGGAACAACAACGCGGGTGTTAAGGTGCGCCAGCAGATCGGACTGGCAGTCCAGGACGAGTCCGTCCCCCAAGTGGTGAACCTCGAATTGAGACACTCAGAACAGTCGATATTTCTCAAGGGGAAGACCGTTGGCCTCTACCCACGCATTTGAAGATTCCAATGCCGCCTTGTTCTCTTCGAGCCAGCGCTCGGCGCGGGCCGCCTTCACAGCCTCTTGCAAGCCGCGGTTGGACGCTTGCGAGATGCTCACTCCCAAATTCTTGGCTTCAGCAACGAGTGCGGCATCGAGGGACACGTTCGTCGGCGTGGTCTTGCCCCGCCGAGTGCGCGTCTTTTGAGATGCGACGTTCATGCGCATAAACTATGCGCACATGGTGTGCTAGTCAAGTATGAGCCAGAGAAGCTAACGACCGCGTCGGTAGGTGTATCGATCCCTGATCCGCTCATGGAAAAAGCGGCCATGCGATTCCGCTGCGACGAACGCTTCGTATGCCTCGGCCGGGACATCGAAGTACGAATACCAATCCCCGTGCGCGAAGCGGACGAGCATGATCGAACGCGTCGCGTCATAGGTAATCTCGTCGATCGCTTCGGATTCCACCTGCACCATGCGTGCCGAACGCGTCGCCCGGCTAAGCCGATCCGTTGCGCTTGGTAAACGACCGTTAAACCAGGCTCCTTCAGCAAATGATCAACCATGCGTGTCAAATTAACGCATGGTGGAACCGGTGCCTCGCTCTGAGTGGACGCTGAGCGGGCACGAACTGAAGTGGACGTCACATGAAGCATGAAGCGATTCTGGCCGGCGAGGAACTGCTCCCCCGCGATCCGCGCGTCGACACCGATGTCGCGGTGCGGGTGCACTGCGAGGCCGGCGAGTTCGACGCCGAGCTCAGCAACCTGTCGAGCGACGGCTTCCGGCTCCATTCGACCGGTCCGCTCCAGGTCGGCTGGGAAGTCACGCTCGAGGCCGCGAAGAATTTCCCGGTCAAGGCTTTGATCTGCTGGGCCTGCGGGCAGGAAGCCGGCGGCGTCTTCTCCGAGGCGGTGGCGCTTTAGGCGACGCCGTTGCACCAAGCTTTGGATCTGTTCGTCTGAAGATCGAACTGAACGGTCACTACTGAGCAGCCGCCGTCCATGATCACCGGAAGATTGCGGGCGACGTCTACCCATCTGTGCTTCCCGACAGCCAGGTCGTATGAACGATTCTTTGGATCAACGTCCGTAATGTAGACTCCGATCACGCGACGATGAGCGCCGAAAGCATAGTAGCGGGCGTATTTGTCTATCTGAAACGAGCCCTTGGGCATCTGAGCCAGCCTTTCAACGCGATCCATCAGTGCGTTCTGTGGCCCGTCCTTCGCCGACGAAGGGCTTGCCAAGAGGAGCGCACTAAGAACAAGCGTTCGGTTCATCATCAAACCCTCAACACCGCCGCCATTTCGGCGTCGCGTTTCATATTCCGGGCGAGCTGGGCCATGCCGTTGAGGTACTGCGGCGGACAAGCCACATCGCGGTAGTCGAGCTGGGCGGCGGCGCGGAGAGTCCACATCGGGTCGATAAGGTGCGGCCTCGCCAGCGCGACGAGGTCGGCGCGGCCGGCGGCGAGGATCGAGTTGGCGTGGTCGGGCTCGTAAATGTTGCCGACGGCCATGGTCGCGAGCTTGCCCTGGTTGCGGATGCGGTCGCTGAACGGCGTCTGGAACATGCGGCCATAGACGGGTTGCTGCCCGGTCCAACTCTGGCCGGCCGAGACGTCGATCAAATCCGCGCCCTCGCGCGCGAAAGCCTCGCCGATCAGAACCGCCTCGTCGGGGTTGATGCCGTCGTCGCCCGCCCAGTCGGTCGCCGAGATGCGCACCGACATCGGCCCGTCCGATGGCCAGGCGGCCCGCATCGCGGCGAACACTTCGAGCGGGAAGCGCAAGCGGTTCTCCAATGAGCCGCCATATTCGTCGGTGCGCTTGTTTTGCAGCGGGGTGATGAAGCTCGCGAGCAAATAGCCGTGCGCGGCGTGGAGCTCGACCATGTCGAAACCGGCTTCGAGGCCCATGCGCACGGCGGCAATGAATTGGTCGCGCACCGCGTCCATGTCGGCGCGGGTCATCGGCTTGGGCACCTGGTTCACCGGCGACCAGGGCACGTCGCTTGCCGCCATCACCGGCCAGTTGCCCTCATCGAGCGGGACGTCGTTGCCTTCCCAGCCGAGCTTCGTCGAACCTTTGGGCCCAGAATGGCCGAGCTGGAGGCAGATCTTCGCCTTCGACTGTGCGTGGGCGAAATCGATGATCCGCTTCCACGCGGCAACGTGATCGGCGTTCCACATGCCGGTGCAGCCGGGGCTGATCCGGCCTTCGGGCGAGACGCAGGTCATCTCGGTGAAGAGCAAGCCCGCTCCACCGAGCGCACGCTCGCCGTAATGGACGAAGTGGAAGTCGTTTGGCACGCCGTCGACCGCCGAATACATTGCCATCGGCGAGACGGTGACGCGGTTCATTACCTCCATGTCGCGCAGGCGGAACGGCGCGAACATCGGCGGCGCGGTGGTGTTGGACTTGCCGTCGGTCGCGCGCTTCCAGAACCAGCGTTCGACCGTCTCGAGCCATTCGCGGTCGCGCAGGCGGAGGTTCTCGTGGCTGATGCGCTGGCTGCGCGTGAGCAAAGAGTAAGCGAACTGCAGCGCCTCGAAATGGGTGTAGCGGGTGAGCGTCTCGAACCATTCGGTCGAGTTGCGCGCGCTGTTCTGGAGCTTGAGCACTTCGAGGCTTCCCCCTCCCCTGCAAATGCAGGTGAGGATGAAATGCGGTTGTGAACGTCGGCGAGCTTGATGGCGTCTTCCAAGGCGAGCTTGGTGCCGCTGCCGACCGAGAAATGCGCAGTGTGCGCGGCGTCGCCGAGCAGGATGACATTGCCGCTCGACCAGCGCTCGCACCTGATGCGGCGGAAGTTGAGCCAAGCGGCCGAGCCGATGAGGTGCGAGGTGTTGGATTGCAGCGAATGGCCGTCGAGATATTTGGCGAAGAGCTTCTCGCACGCGACGATGGCTTCGTCCTGGCTCATCCGGTCGAAGCCGAAACGCGTCCAGGTCTCCTCCGAACATTCGACGATGAAGGTCGAGCAGTCGGACGCGAAGCGGTAGGCGTGTGCCCAGATCCAGCCGTGCTCGGTCTCCTCGAACGCGAAGGTAAAGGCGTCGAAAACTTTCGACGTGCCGAGCCATACGAACTTGTTGGCGCGGACATCGACATCCACTCCGAACGCCTCCGGCTGCGCGTCGCGGAAGCGCGAGTTG
>WNFM01027872.1_pt1 | contig 11432 bp, 10 predicted proteins | sample 5400271 | NCBI WGS metagenome assembly WNFM01 (sample SAMN13153352, study PRJNA577476) | soil metagenome | isolation source: 60 cm saprolite on Douglas fir-dominated hillslope | place: USA:California | collected 2013-09-17 | reverse complement strand
GCAGGCCCTGCGGTATGCAGGCAGTGTAGCACACGGCGAGCTAGAGCGCCAGTCATCCCCAGCCCTGAAGGGCGGGGTCTTCTGGCGGAGAAAGATAAACGTCGCCAGAGCGCGAGGGAGATGAGTGTGGCAAGGGCAAGCGCCGCCACGATCGCCACAACGATTCCACCGCGCCCGCTGGCAGTCCTCATATGGCCTGGCCTCCTTCCTCCGCTCAGCCGGCTGCGCTATCGGGCTCTGTTGTGCTGCTGCATGCTACCACATCGCTCCGCCCACCGTCAGCCGCTCGCCGCAGCCAGGCGAACATGGTAGCCGCCACCAGGTCCGCGCCGGCGTGCGTCAGATGCAGCCCATCGTACACGAGGCGATAGCCGCGGGCACGGGCGATGGCCTCGTAGTCGGCCGGCGGCAGCGCGCGGGCACGCAGACCGCGCAGCGGCGCCAGACGCGGGCGCGGCGGCAGGCTGGCCAGCGCCTGCGCGAAGGCAGCGTGTACGTCGATGAGGTCACAGCCGCGCTCGGCGGCGACGAAGCGCACCACCTCGGCATAGCGATCCAGCCGCCGCCAGGGGCGCGCGGTGAGGGATTCGCCGATGGTCGCCGGGGTGCAGAGCGCGATGCACGCGGGTGAGCGCTCACGCAGGGCGTCCACCAACATGCGCAGGCCGTCACGGAAACATGCGGGAGAAAGCGCCTTCCGCACGTCCTTGTGTCGGCGGAAATAGCGGCGCGAAGCGATGCCCGCCGGCAGGAGCGATCGCCGCACCTGCCACGTTATGCAATCGTTGCAGCCGATGAAGACCACCACCCCATCGGGCGCCTGCGCGACCACAGCGCGCTCCATGCGCCGCAGCAGGTTGACCACCGTGTCGCCGCCGACCCCCGCGTTCACCAGCTCGACGGCCGCCAGTGCCTGCTCGGCTCGCACACGTTCGGCGAGCAAGCGCAGGTACGACGCGCCATTCGTACCCTCGGTCAGGCTGTCTCCGAAAAAGACGACGCGGATGGTGGGGACGTCTACCGGGTCAACCGCCAAGGTAGGCGCGGCGCACGAGGTCATTCGTCAGTAGATTCTTAGCGGTATCGCTCAAGACGATGCGCCCCTGCTGCAGCACGTAGCCGCGGTCCGCAATGTTGAGCGCCATAAAGGCGTTCTGCTCCACCAGGAAGACGGTGACGCCCTGCTTGCGGATGGTGTCGATGGTGTCGAAGACCGTCTGCACCAGGATCGGCGAGAGCCCCATCGAGGGCTCGTCCATGCACATCAGCCGCGGCCGCGCCATCAGCGCGCGCCCCATCGCCAGCATCTGCTGCTCGCCGCCAGACATCGTGCCGGCCAGCTGCTTGTCGCGCTCCTTCAGCCGCGTGAAGAGCGAATACACACGATCGATGTCCTGGAGCAGGGTCGCCCGATCGTTCAGCATGAACGCGCCCATCTCCAGGTTCTCGCGCACCGTCATGCGCGAGAAGACTCGGCGCGCCTCCGGCACCAGCGCCAGACCGCGGCGAATGACCTGGTCGGTGCCGACGTTGTCGATGCGCTCGCCCTTGAAGCTGACGGTGCCGTGGCGCGGCTTGACCAGGCCGAAGATCGTCTTCATCGTCGTCGTCTTGCCGGCGGCGTTCGCACCCAGCAAGCAGACGATCTCGCCTTCGTTCACCTCCAGCGTGACATCGCGCAAGACGTGACTCGGCCCATAGTAGGTGTCGACGTTGTGCAGCTCCAGCATGGTTATTCCACCGGTGCCTTTCGCCCGAGATAGGCTTCGATGACCAGCTCGTTGCGCTGGATCTCGGCCGGCACGCCCTCAGCGATCTTCTTGCCATAATCGAGCACGCAGATTTGGTCGGAGATCCCCATCGTCACCTGGAGCTTGTGCTCGATCAGCAGGATCGTCAGGCTGAACTCGTTGCGCAGCGAGCGAATGTAGCCGATGGCCTCCTCCGTCTCCGGCTCATTCATGCCCGCCGTCGGCTCGTCGAGCAGTAGCAGCGTAGGATTGGAGCCGAGCGCGCGCGCGATCTCGACACGGCGGCGGTCCGCGTAGGAGAGGTTCGCAGCATAATCGTCTTTGCGCGCCACCAGTGCGGGCCCGAAGAAGCGGAGCAGCTCGAGCGCGCGGGCGTGCGCGCGTGCGTCAGCGCGCCGATAGTTGGGCAGGTGCAGCAGCACCGACGGCAGATCGCCCGGGATGCGCACGTGCTGGCCCACCAGCACATTTTCGAGCACCGTCATGTTGTTGAAGAGTCGGATATTTTGGAACGTGCGCGTGATACCCCGGCGTAGCACGCGGTCGGGCGTGAGTCCCGCGATGGATCGGCTGCCCAGGACGATATCGCCCGCCGTCGGCTTGTAGATGCCGGTGATCAGATTGAATACTGTCGTCTTGCCGGCGCCATTCGGGCCGATGATGCTATAGATCTGGCCTTGCTGCACATCGAACGTGACATTGTCAACCGCCGTCAGGCCACCAAATGTCTTGGTGAGTCCTGTCAATCGCAGCAGTACTGTGCTCGTCGTCATACGTGGTCCTCCCGGCCCAGCGCCTCGGACCCCTCGCCGACGTATTCCGTCTGCTCTCCGACGTCAATCGCCGTCAGCTCTTCCCCCGCCATCTCCTGCTCGAAGAGGCCGACGGCAGAGACACCCTCGGGCGCGGCACCGATGCCGGCCAGCTCGCGCTGCCGGCGCACGTTCGGGATAAGCCCTTGCGGCCGCAGCAGGATCATGGCCATCAGGATCAGTCCGTAAAACAGGTATTTGCCGGTGTTGAAGTCGATCGTCGCCAGGAAGTGCAGCGGCGAGCCGTTGCCGGAGACCAGTGGGCTGCTGTGTACGGCCTCGTTGATCTTGCCGAGCAGATACACGTCGAAGAAGCGCAGCAGCATCGCTCCGACGATGACGCCCGGGATACTGCCCAGGCCGCCCAGCACGATCATGACGAGGATCGAGATCGAGACGTTAAAGTTGAAGTCGGTTGGCGCGATTGCCGTCAGATACGAGGCGTTCAGCGCGCCGCCGATGCCGCCGGTCACGGCGCCCAGACCGAAAGCCAGCAGCTTCGTGCGCACGAGATTGACACCCGATGCGGCCGCCGCTGTCTCGTCTTCACGGATGGCAACCCACGCGCGGCCCAGGCTCGAATCGCGCAGCGACGAGACGGCGAGTATCACCAGCACGACGAGGAACAAGGTGAGGTAGTAGAACGCTGAGCGATTCAGCGGGTCCGAAAACGAGATGGGGCCGATGTCCGGCGGCGGCGTGGCGCTCATGCCGAGCTGACCAAAGAACCAGGGCACATTCTGGAAGACGATTGGCAGGATCTGCCCGAAGCCGAGCGTCACGATAGCGAGATAGTCGCCGCGCAGGCGCAGCGTCGGCGCGCCGAGCAGCACGCCAAACAGGCCCGCGAGCAACGCCGCCAGCGGCACCAGAAACCAGAACGAGATGGTAGGAATGTGCGCGACCGTGCCATTCGTCCGCAGCAAGATACTGCCGGTGAAGACCGCGACGGTATACGAGCCGACGACGAAGAACGCCACGTAGCCCAGATCCAGCAGGCCCGCGTAGCCCACCACGATATTGAGGCCGAGGGCGAGCAGCACGTAGATGCCGACTAAGATAGCCGTCACCTGCAAGCTCTGGTCGGTGATCACCAGGGGAAAGAGGATCGCCAGCACGAGAAAGAAGACACCCAGCCGCCAGCCGGAGAGGTAATAGCTTGGTGGGCGCCCGCCGATCTGTGTCTTGTCGAGCCTGGCGCGCACGGTTCCCACGATGGACGACGGCCCGCGCAGGTTCTGCGTCGAAGTGGACATCGAGGCCTCCCGTCTTACACCTTATCAGGAACTCGCTGCCCGAGCAGGCCAGAGGGCCTGAAGATGAGGATCAGCACGAGGATGGCGAAGACCGTGGCATCGCTCCAGGAGACGCCGCTGGGGATGTAGGCAATCGCCAGCGATTGCACCAACCCGATCACGAATCCCCCCAGCACTGCGCCATAGATGTTGCCGATGCCGCCGAGCACCGCCGCGGTGAAGGCGATGAGCCCGAGCTCGAAGCCGGAATACCACCAGACCTGGCCGACATACAGGCAATAGAAGACACCAGCAGCTCCTGCCAGCGCACCGCCGATCAGGAAGGTGAAGCTGATGGTGCGGTCGATATTGACTCCCATCAAGGCGGCGGCCTCCGGATCTTGCGCCGTAGCGCGCATCGCCTTGCCCAGCCGCGTGAGGCGGATGAAGCGCGCCAGCCCGTACATCAGACCAACCGCTAGGACGATGATGAAGATGTCGAGGTAATTGATCTGCAGCGTGCCGCCGAACGTACCGCTCAGCGTGATGCCGCCTGGCGGAAAGATGGTGGGGAAGGACTCGGAGCTCGCGCTGCGCCACAATTGCGCGACATTCTCAAGGATGAACGACGCGCCAATCGCGGCGATCAGCGGGGCCAGCCGTGGCGCTTTGCGCAGCCGGCGATAGGCCAGGCGCTCGATCGAGACATTGATCGTCGCCGAGACGGTCATGCCGATGACAAGCAGCATCAGCAGAATGCCGATGAGCGCCAGCCCAGTATAAGGGAGCATCAGAGGGTGTGCTTTCCATCCCAGCATATCATCCACAACGGCGATGATGACGATGGTGCTCCACATGAACACATCGCCGTGTGCGAAATTGATCAATTCGATAATGCCATAAACGAGCGTGTACCCCAGCGCCACCAGCGCATACATGGCGCCCAATGTGATGCCGTTCTCGATCTGTTGGAAGAAGACACTGCTCCCGGCGGCGAGTACCAGCATGCTTGACCCCCCTACAACAACAGCGCTGGCGGTGAGTAGTACGGCGCGGAGCAGGCTTCTGGCCGAAGCCTGCTCCGCACTCGTGGGGAACGATCACCTGACGCGCAGGTGTCAGGCCACGACCGGTTAGCCGTTCACCTGCGACTTGTAGACCCAGTTCTTGCTCGCGTCCACCGCGTAGACGCTGAAGACCTTCGGGCCAGCGTTGTCGCCGTTCGCATCGAACGAGATGCTGCCGGTGACGCCGCTGAGCTGGGCCTTGGCAACTTCGTCGCGCACGTTGGCGCGCGTGACGTCTTTGCCGGCGTTGATGACGGCCTTGATCGCGTTGATCTCGATGTTGGCCGCGTCGAACGACATCGCGGCATACGGCTGCAAGTCGTTGTTCGGCTTGCCGGCGGTGAACGTCTTATAGTCGCTGACGAACTTCGTCGCCGCCGCCGAGGTCAAGGATGAGGTATCCGGCGCCGCGACCGTGCCGTAGGTGTTCACCGCGGCGGCACCCGCGGCCTTGAGGAACGACGAGTCGTCCGCGATGCCGTCGCCGCCCACCATCGGGTTATTGTAGCCAACGGCGACCAGCGCCTTCTTGAGCGCGCCGCCGCCGCCAGAGGTAACGCCGCCAAAGAAGACGATGTCGGCGCCCTTCCCCTTGATGGTGGTGGCAAGCGCGTTCAAGTTGCTCACCTGGGCCGCCGTGATGTGCTGGCGATCCGCGACCGAGCCGCCGTTTGCGGTGAAGTTCTGCGTGAAGAAGTCGGCCAGGCCCTTGCCGTACACGCTGTTGTCGTCCACGACGTAGGCAGACTTGGCGCTGATAGGAGCCGCCGCCGCGATCTGCGCGTCCACCTTACCCTGCACGACGTCCGTGCCCGGGATGCGGAAGTACGCGTCGGGCTTGCCCGCCGGGTGCAGCAGCGAGAAGTTGATGCTGTTCGCGTCGGCATACTGCGACAGCGTCAGGCCCGGGTTGGTGTTGGCGGGGCTGATGAAGACCAGGCCCGCGTTGTTGGAGATCGGAATCGTGACCTTGGCGACGCCCGAGTTGAATGGCCCAACCACCGCGACCACCGACGAATTCGCGACCAGCGCATTCACGTTCGCTGTCGCGATGCCGGTATCGGGGCCATTGGCGCCTGCGTAGTTGTCGTGCGTGACGGTCAGCTTGTAGCCATTGGGCAGGCTGGCCTGGCTTACGGCGAGGTCTACGCCGTACTGCGTGGGCAGGCCCACACCCGCGTCGGTGCCGACGACGGGTAGCTCAGTGGCGATGATGAGATTCTTGTTCGCGCCCCCGCCACTGCTCGAGCAACAGGACCGCAAACAAGAGCGCGAACGAGGATTGAGCGATGATTCGGGTTTTTCGATGCATACGGCTTCCGCTCCTCTGATGAACTCCACCTGGCGGGCTCACGGCCCCCACTACGTGTGAAGTCCCGCCTGCCCTACCAAGGTGCCCGCCATTATGCCGGCACGTGGGCTTACACATGACTACGCCTACAATCGCACAAAACTCACGCACCACCGCGAAACTCAGCAATCGCGGTGGGGTGGAGCTGGCGGTCAGTCATGCCCAGGCCATTATAGCTGAGGCAATTATACAGGAGACAATGGGATTTGGCGAGCCTCAATTGCGAAAGATAGAATATGAGACATCATGCTGTTCTTCGTCAAAGCGCTGGTGGCGCTTTTCACGGTGGTGGATCCCATCGGTCTCGTGCCTGTCGTGTTGACCCTCACCGCCGGCCTGCCCACGCCGGAGCGGCGCGGCGTCATCACCCGCGCCGTGTTCATCGCGGGCATCGTCATGGCGTTCTTCGGCGTGCTCGGCCGCGCGATCTTCTCCTCGCTCGGCGTCACCTCCGAGGCGTTCAGCATCGCCGGCGGCGCGCTGCTCTTCCTGGTGGCCATCGACATGCTCTTTGGCAGGCCCTCCGGAGCGAAAGAGACCCCACGCGAGGCGCGCGAGGCGCGCATGCGCGAAGATGTTAGCGTCTTTCCGCTGGCCATCCCTATGATCGCCGGCCCCGGCACCATCACCACGCTGATCCTGCTGGTAGACTCCGCTGGGCCACAGCCGCTCGCGCTGGGAGCCATCGCCGTGGCCAGCGCGATCACGCTCGTCGCGGCCTGGATCGCGATGCGCATCAGCCTGCGCATCCAGAAGGCTGTCGGCACCACCGGCATCCTCGTGGTCTCGCGCGTGCTCGGCATGTTGCTGGCCGCCGTCGCGGCGCAATTCATTCTCTCCGGCCTGGCGGAGTTCGTCACGCATCTCCACCCAGGCGGCTGAGCCGAGGGATGTGCCCCGCCCGGCCATGTGCCTTGTGCCGAGGCACGGCGCTACGGTTTCAGCACCAGGATGTCCACCGCCGCGGCGGCCTCGGCTTCGGCCGAGTAGGCCATCTGCTGATACTGGTTGCCGTCCCACAACGGCACGAGGTCGTCGTAGTGGCTGGAGAACGGCACCCCCGATTCACCCGTCGTAATGACCCAGAGCGAGTGGTCCAGGGCGCTGAGGTCGATGATCTCGCGCATCGAAGACACTGTGTGCTGCGCGTACTCCGGCGGATCGTTCGAGAAGCCGCCGTCCCCCCCGACACTCACCGTCACGCTGTCGCCGGGCCGCGCCACCGGCGCCACGCCGAAGAGCCGGTCCAGCGGCTTGACACTGGCCAGCGGATGCGCGAACGTCGCCTGGTGCAGGTCACCCCACCGCCAGCTGGCCGGATTCGGCCCGAGCCGCGAGCGCAGCTGCCGCACCGCCTCGCCGAGCGCGCGCGCCACCAGTCCGTCGCGCTCCGCCGCCGCGTCACCGGTGAAGAACGGCGCGGCCGGCGTCAGGAGCTGTCGCAGCAGCACGGAATAGATGCCGCTGCTGGAGTACCCGCCGCGATAGACCTCGTAGGTCGCTTTCCCCAGCGCCGGCTCGATGAGATCTCGCGCCAGATTGCCGGCGGCTACCTCGAAGACGGCCGCCGCGGCGCTGCCCCGTGTCATCGTGAAATCCCAGCCGTTGAGCAGCGCCGCCCCAGCAGCGGCGTCCGCGTCGGCTCCTGGCGCGCCGCCTGCCGCGAGCAGCAGCGGCGTCAGCTGCGCTGCCGACAGCGACGTGACGTCCGCCTGGATGCGCTGGAAGTCGGCCACGGTGAGCGGCCCGGAGGCGCCGAGCATATCCAGGATGCGGCGCGCCCGATAGCCCTGGTCCCACCAGGTGGTCACGTACGGCACGGCACTCGGCGGGAGGATCTGTTGGTTGGCGGTCGCGATGACATGCGTCGGCGGGTTATAGATGGCCGGCATCTGCGCCTGCGGCACGTAGCCCTGCCAGTCATGGTCCGGCGTGCTGCCGTCCACTGGCGCGAGGGCGTTGTCGGGCGAGCGCAGTGGCAGGATGCCGGAGAGGCGGTAGCCGATATTGCCGTCCACGTCGGCATAGACGAAGTTCTGGCTGATCAAGATGTTGGCGAGGGCGGCCTGAAACTCCTGCCAGTTCTGCGCGAAGTCCAGCTGAAAAAAGCCCTGGAAGCTGTAGCCGGGCTGGAGCGCCGTCCACATGAGCGCCGTTGGCGCCGCCCCTTTCAGGTCGCCGGAGACATCGTCGAGCAGTGGACCGTGGCGGGTCTCGCGCACCGTGATCGTGACCGCGGCGGCCCCACGTACGCGGATCGTCTCCTGGTGGCTCACCAGGGGCAGCCATGCACCGGCGTAGAGATACTTGCCAGGGTGCAGCGTGGGATCGAGCGTTTCGTGATAGAGATCGGTATTGTCGGCGCCGACGTTGGTCACGCCCCAGGCAATGCGGTTGTTATGGCCAATCACCACGCCCGGCTCGCCAGGAAACGAGAAGCCAATCGCGTCCAGTCCGCCGCCGCGCAGGCCGACCTCGTACCAGATCGACGGCATGCCGATGCCCAGGTGCGGATCGTTGGCGAGCAGCGGCCGCCCGCTCGCGGTGCGTGTGCCGTCCACCACCCAGTCGTTGCTGCCCAGCGCGTCGCTGATGCTGCCGAGCAGCTGCTGCACCACCACCGCGCCCGCCGGCACCGCGGAGAGCGCTGTGGCGCCCGCGCGCGCCTGCGCCACCACCGATTCGGACGGTGCGCCTGCGGCGCCGTTCTGCCCCAGTTCGGCAGCATCCAGGGGCGCCGCCTGGCCCAAGCGCGTCAGCAGGGTCGGGTTCTCATTGGGATAGGGCGGGAAGAGCAGATCGGTGACGGCAGGGCCGGCCTTGGCCAGCACCGCGGCGCGCGCGATCTTCGTCTGCCATTGATTGTCGAGTGAGAGCGCCACGACGCGCCCGTACGCCAGGCTATCCACCGGCGTCCACGGCTCCGGCGTCAGGCCCAGCAGCGGGAACTCCGGCGGCAGGCTGGTGGTGAGGGCAGTGCTGCCGGTATGCGTCGCGATAAACGCGTTCACGCCGTCGGCATACGCCTGCAGCTCGGTAAAGATGCGGGGATCGAGCGTCACGAGCTCTATCCGCGCCGAGCGATACAGGTTGAGCGTGCGCAGGAAGGCGTCGGCATCCACGAGGCTGTGGTCCGGGCCGGGGCCAAACATCTCCGCCAGCCGCCCCTGCGCGATGCGCCGATTCATCACCATCTGAAAGAGGCGATCCTGCGCCGTTACGTACCCCTGCGCGAAGGCGACGTCATGCAGCGTATTGGCGGTAATATGCGGGACGCCCCAGCGGTCGCGCAGGACGGACACCGGGCGCTGCAAGCCGGCCACCTGCAGCGTGCCTGTCGTCTCGGCCTGCGCGCGCTGCACGTAGAGCGCGGCATCTCCACCGGCGAGACCGGCCAGCACGACGATCGTCAGCCCGGCGGCTACCAGCACCCGCCGGGCGACTGCCCAGCCACGCGCGCGTGCCTTCTGCCGCGCCACCGGCGCCATCGCCTCACCCGTACTCACCGTCCGCATGCCCCGTCTCCTTGCCGCCATCGCCGCCGCCGCGTGCACCGTCACCCTCGCCGGTCCGCAAAGCGCGCTTGCTCGCGAGTGTACCAGGCGTCACCCCCCACGGCAAGCCTAGGGCATGACCAACGTCATTGCCTATCGTCCGCGCAGAAATCTATCTTTCGACACCTACCTTCGCCGCCGTCGCAGCGTATCCTAACTAGTGAAGGCAGCATCGGGACGACCCGAGCGAGCACGCGCCACCGCCGCGCAGCAGAGGCGGCAAGGAGACACCATATGGCAGGCAACACGCCTCAGCAACCCGATCCGCAGGATGTCCACGATGATCTAATGGCGACGCTCGCCGCCAGCCGCGAGCTGGGGCCGGAGATGGATAAATCACTGGCGGAGAGCTACATCCAGCGCCATCCAGAGCTGGCGGCGAAGCAACAAACTGTCACGCCGGAGCAGCCACGCACGCCGCTGGATCTCAACCGCGCCGCAGCGGGCTTACTGCCCTTGCTCGGCATCCTCGCGTTCATCATCATCCTGATTGCCTCGAGTGGCCATGCCTGGTGGCTGTTCTGGCTGCCGTGGGCGCTGGGGGGCTGGTGGTGGTGGGGCGGCGGTCGCTACCACAACCGGCACATGGCGCGCGACGAGATGCGCCGCGCCCGCTACGAGTCCCGCGCCGCGTACTACCGTGACCGCGCCCGGCGCTATGGTGGCGACGAGCGCGACGACCGCGAGATCCTATAAGGCGGAAGTCGCTTCCCATGAAGGCGGGAGGAGCCGGGGTTGGCTGCTCCCGCCTCTTCATATGCTCTGCAGACCGCGGGCCGGCAGGCCCGCGCCACGACGCAGGAGGTGCGCTGGAACGCTCTCAGTGCGTCAAATAGTCGGGCACGTGCCTGACCGTTCCTCTACTTCCACTTGAGAGGTCTAGTGGCAAGAACCGCCAGCGTGGCGAGAAGCATGCCCGCAATCAAGGGACTCGAAGGGCCATCCTTCCCGTTCGTCGTGCTCCAAGCGAGCCACGGGGCGGCGACGGGGAGCAAGAGGATGGCAGCGAGCGCGCCGAGCATCAGCGCGCCGAGGTTCATGCCGAGCCGGCGCCCGCGGCCTGGCGCTTGCCCTCCAGATGGCGTGCTCCAATCGTCCGCCACGAGACGCGGGACCCGCCGGATGTGGGCGAAGACATGGATGGCGAGCAGCGGCAGCAAGAGCAGGACACTGACGCTGTGCAGCTGGCGGAATGGGACAGCATATTGCGGGCCGGTCACCACGAGGCCAATCCCGCTCCCGATGACCACGAGCGTCGTGACAACGAGCAGCGGAGCGAGCACGCGTAGCGCCGGGTGGGGCGGACCCCTGCGCACGAAGGCGGGCGATCGGGTGTAGTAGCGCACGAACCGGTAGCCGATGCTGCCGAGCTTGACGGCGAGCGGGCCAGCCAGGAGCACGCCGACGAAGATATGGACAGGCAGCAGTGTGCGCAGGCTCGCCGAGGTCGCGAGCTCGACCACGATCAGCACGAGGAGCACTGCGCCGGCCAGCGCAGTCATCCGTTCGTTGCCGACCACGGCCGACAAGCCAATACTGGTTCGTGCATCTATGCTACCGGCATGGGGCCGTCCCAATGAACGGGCAGGGCTCTCGTCGTCTAACGATTTCACGGCTCACCCCCCGACCTGTACATCCTCGGTCTCGAGTGGAAATGGAGCG
>WNFM01340539.1_pt1 | contig 11434 bp, 11 predicted proteins | sample 5400271 | NCBI WGS metagenome assembly WNFM01 (sample SAMN13153352, study PRJNA577476) | soil metagenome | isolation source: 60 cm saprolite on Douglas fir-dominated hillslope | place: USA:California | collected 2013-09-17 | reverse complement strand
CGTGAATCCCGGCGTCCGCCTCCCGGCGGCGCCGATCCTGGCGGTGCACCGCTCGGACGGCAGCGGCACCACGAACATCTTCGTCAACTACCTCGCGGCCGTGAGCACGGAGTGGAAGGAGCTGGTCGGCGTGGGCACCTCGGTGAGCTGGCCGAGCGGCGTGGGCGGCAAGGGGAACGACGGGGTGGCGGGCGTGGTCAAGCAGACGCCCGGCGCGATCGGCTACGTCGAGCTGGCGTACGCGAAGCACAACCAGCTGTCCGGGGCGCTCGTGCGCAACAAGGCGGGCAAGTTCATGGAGGCCTCGCTGGCGTCCACGACCGCGGCGGTCGAAGGTGCGGCGGCGAATCTCGCGAAGGACGTCCGGACGCCGATCGTGAACTCCCCCTCGCCGGACGCCTACCCGATCGCGGGCCTCACGTTCCTGCTCGTCTACCAGGACGGCAAGAACCCCGCGCAGGCGAAGGCGCTCGCCGACTTCATCGACTGGGCGATCCACGACGGGCAGGCGTTCGCGGACGACCTCGACTACGCCAAGCTGCCCGCCTCGGTGGTCAAGGTGAACGAGGGGGCGCTGCGGCTCCTCTCCGCGGGCGGCAAGCGGCTGTACGCGGAGAAGTAGGTGTTCCCGCTCGCGCGCGGGAGCCGGCCGTGAATCCCCCGGGTCCGGCGGATCGCGCGCTGGCGCCACGCGGACGACCTCTATCGGCGCGTACTCGAGGCGCTGTCCGTGCTCGTCCTGCTCGTCATCGCGCTCATCGTCTGGGAGTGCGCCCGCGGCGCGCTCCCCGCGGTCCGCGCCACGGGGCTCCATTTCCTGGTCGGGACCGAGTGGGATCCCATCACCGACCACTACGGGGCGCTGCCTTACCTCTGGGGCACGCTCGTGACCTCCGCGATCGCGATGGTGCTCGCGGTGCCCATCGGGATCGCGGGCGCGGTCTTCCTCGCCGAGTTGGCGCCGCCGGCGGTCGGCGAGGTGGTCTCGTTCGTGATCGAGCTGCTCGCCTCGATCCCGAGCATCGTCTACGGCATCTGGGGCGTGTTCGTGCTCGCGCCCTGGCTGCGCTCCTTCCTCGAGCCCTGGTTGCTCGCGCACCTCGGCTTCCTCCCGCTCTTCCAGGGTTTCCCGTTCGGGCTCGGGGTGCTGAACGCCGGCATCGTGCTCGCGATCATGGTCGTGCCGACCGTGACCGCCCTCTCGCGCGAGATCCTGCGCTCGATGCCGCGGGCGCTCTCCGAGGCGGCGCTCGCGCTCGGCGCGACCCGCGCGGAGGGCCTCGGCGTGACGCTCGACGCGGCCCGGCCCGGGCTGCTCGGGGCGTGCATCCTGGCACTCGGGCGGGCGCTCGGCGAGACCATGGCCGTCACCATGGTGATCGGGAACAGCAACCACATCTCGGCATCACTGCTCGCGCCCGGCGCCACGATGGCGAGTGTGATCGCGAACGAGTTCACGGAGGCGACGGGCAAGCTCTACCTCTCGGCCTTGATCGAGATCGCGCTCGCCCTCTTCCTGCTCACGCTGCTCGTGAATGCCATCGCACGCATGCTGGTCCACCTCGCCGCCGGAGGACGACGTGACGTCGCAGGCGCTGCCTGAGTTCCTGGGCCCGCCGGTGCCCCGCCGCTCGCGTCGCGCGCGCCGGGCATGGAACACGATCGCGCTCGGCGCCTGCGTGCTCGCGGCACTCGTGCTCTGCGTCCCGATCGCGCTCCTCGTCTGGCACCTCCTCGTCCACGGGCTGCCCGGGCTCGGGCCCGGGTTCTTCCTGCACGAGCCCAAGCCGGTCGGCGAGGTGGGGGGCGGCATGGCGAACGCGATCGTCGGGACGCTCATCCTCGTCGGCATCGCCACGGTGCTCGCGGTGCCGGTCGGCGTCGGGGCCGGCATCTACCTCGCGGAGTACGGCGAGAGCCGGTTCGCGGGCGGCCTGCGCTACGCGGTGGACGTGCTGGGGGGCGTGCCGTCCATCGTGGTCGGGGTCGCGGCGTACGCGCTGATCGTGGTGCCGATGGGGCGCTTCTCCGCCCTCGCCGGCGGCGTGGCGCTCGCCATCCTCATGCTGCCGACCATCATCCGCTCGACCGAGGAGGTCGTGCGCCTCGTCCCCGTATCGTACCGCCACGCGGCGCTCGCCCTGGGTGCGCCGCGCTGGCGGGTCGTCCAGAACGTCGTCCTGCCCGCGGCGCGGGCGGGCATCGCGACCGCGACCATGCTGTCCATCGCGCGGGCCGCCGGCGAGACCGCACCGCTGCTCTTCACCGCGCTCGGGAACCGCTTCTGGTCCGTGAAGCTCGACCGGCCGATCGCCTCGCTGCCGGTGATGATCTTCGACTACGCCCGCTCGCCCTACCCCGACTGGATCGCCCAGGCGTGGACCGGGGCGCTCGTCCTCTTCCTGCTCATCGCGCTGCTTGCGGGTATCATGCGATGGACGACGAGGCGAATCCGATGAGCCTCGAGACGCGGCCCGCGGAGGTCCTCCCCGTGTCCCACCCGCCAGCACCCCTGCCGCCCGCGCCGCGGCCGCCGGCCGAGAGGGCCGCCGTCGCGAAGCCGGCGGACGTCCCGGCGCGCGTCGAGCTCGCCGCCTTCGGCTTCGGGCTCTTCTACGGGGCGCACCCGGCGCTCAAGAACATCACGTTCGAGATGCCGGCCTACAGCGTGACCGCGATCATCGGGCCCTCGGGCTGCGGCAAGAGCACGCTGCTGCGATCGTTCAATCGCATGAACGACCTGATCCCCGGCGTGCGCACGACGGGTCGGCTCGAGGTCGCGGGCGAGGACGTGACCGGCCCGGCAGTGGACGTCGTGGACCTCCGTCGCCGCGTCGGCATGGTATTCCAGCGTCCGAACCCGTTCCCCAAGTCGATCTTCGACAACGTCGCGTTCGGACTCCGGCTGCTCGGCATCCGCGACCGCGGCGAGCTCGAGACCCGGATCGAGACGAGCCTGCGCCGCGCCGCGCTGTGGGACGAGGTGAAGGACCGGCTCGACCGCTCGGCGCTCGCGCTCTCCGGCGGCCAGCAGCAGCGGCTTTGCATCGCGCGCTCCCTCGCCGTCGAGCCCGAGGTGCTGCTGATGGACGAGCCCGCCTCGGCGCTCGACCCCACCGCGACCGCGCGCATCGAGGAGCTGATCCTCGAGCTGAAAGGTCGTTACACGATCGTGGTCGTGACGCACAACATGCAGCAGGCGGCCCGCATCTCGGATTACACCGCGTTCCTGCTCCAGGGCGTGCTCGTGGAGCACGACGGCACGCGCAAGGTGTTCACGAGCCCGCGCGAGAAGCTCACCGAGGACTATATTACCGGGCGGTTCGGCTGAGGGGCTCTGGCCCCCGCTGGCCCGCCTCGACGCCGGTACGGTCCGGCGACAGGCCGGAGGCGCTGGGATGCATCGACGCTTCGACGAGCAGATCGACGACCTGAAGCAGCAACTGCTGCTCATGAGCGGCCGGGCGGAGAGCATCATCCGCAAGTCCGTCGAATCGCTCATTCGCCGCGACCCCACGCTCGCCGAGCAGGTGTTCGCCGACGACAAGGCGATCGACCGCATGGAGGTCGACATCGAGGAGGCGTGCATCCAGCTCCTGGCGCTGCAGCAGCCGCTCGCGAGCGACCTGCGCCTCATCACGTCGGCACTCAAGATCTCCAACGATCTCGAGCGGGCCGGCGATCACGCCGTGAACATCGCCGGCCACGCGAAGCGGCTCGCGGCGAGCGCCCCGATCCAGCCGCTCGCCGAGCTGCCCGCGCTCGCCGAGAAGTCCATCGCGATGCTGCGCGACGCGCTCGATTCGTTCGTGCACGGCGACGCGGAGGCGGCGCGCCGCCTCGTGCGCCGCGACGACGAGGTGGACGACTTGAACCGGCGGGTGTTCGCGGAGCTCATGCGGCGGATGATCGCCGACCCGCAGCAGGTCGAGCGTGCGATGACGCTCGTGCTCGTGAGCCGGAACTTCGAGCGGATCGCCGACCTCGCGACGAACGTCGCGGAGGAGGTCGTGTTCATCGCGGAGGCGCGCATCATCAAGCACCACATGGACGAGGGCGTGGGCTGAGCGATTCGCCCCCGGGCCGCGCCGCGAGAGCGGAGCACGCCCGGTGCTCGGCGGGGCGCCTCCGCTCTCGCGGCGCCGGGCGCATGCGAACCGGAAGACTTACCGGCGCACGTCCGGCAGCAGCAGATCGATGCGTCCGACGAGCGCCGCGCGGAGCGCGGACGGATCGCCGAGACCGGCCGCCTTGAGCGAGTCCGGCGCCGGGGCGCCGCGGAGGGCGCTGGCGGGGACCACCTCCAGCCGGCCGCTCACCCGCACGACCCACGCGGCCTCGCTCGCGTCGCCGTCGAGCGGCTCGCGCGTCACGACCGCAAGGTAGCCGGCCGGCAGGCCGGGCACCCGCGCCGCCTGCACGGCGTCGAGCGGGAACGCGAACGGACGCCGCAGCCGCGCGAAGCGATCGCGCGCCTGCGCGGCGTCGTGCCCGTAGAGCGACGGGTCGAGGCTCAGCGTGTTGACGATCGACTCCGCGCCGGGCCGCACGCCGTCTCCCGGGTCGGTGGCGGCCGCGAGCACGGGCACGCGCAGCCGGCCAGCGTCGCGGGCGTCCGCGGGCTCGGCGCCTTCTTTGCGTGCCGGCGCGTTCGGTATGGCGCGCGCCCCTTCGTCGGTCAGCACGAAGCCCGCCCGCAACCGTTCCCAGGCGCCGAGCATGGACTCGTGGTCGACGCGGCCGTTCCGCCCGCGACTCTTCACCCGTGCCCAGGCCCGATAGAGCTGCTCGTAGGCGCCGTCGCCGAGCGCCAGCGCGATGCGCGCGGCCACGTCTTCGCCGGGGACCTTGCGCTCGTGCTCGATGTTGAAGAGGAACGATGTCGCGAGGCCTCCGGCCGCCTCCGAGAGCTTCTTGTAGGACAACCCCTGCGACATGCGGAGCGTCCGGATTCGCAGAGCGACCGGGTCATCAGTTGCGAGCGGGGTGCCGGGAGAGCGGGAGAGCATCGGGATCATGCGCGTAAGCTATCGCGTTCTCCCACGGGATGCCAATTGCCCGGGCGCGCGTTCGGGGGCCGGCGCGGCCGCCCGCCGGGGCATCCGGAGCCGGGCCCGGGCCGGCGCGCTTGTCGCGCACGGGGACGCGACATAGCCTCCGGCGATCCCGACGCGCCCCCCTGTCCCGAGGAGCCCCCATGCCGAGCCGCCCGACCGCGCCCTTGCCCGCCGGGCCCGCGGGGCCGCCCGGGGAGCCGCCACCGCGCACGATCGCCGGCTTCCACCCGAACGTCGTTGCGCTCGGGCTCACCTCGTTCTTCACGGACGTCTCGACCGAGATGCTGATCCCGGTGATGCCACTCTTCATCACCGCCACGCTCGGCGCCTCGGTCGCGAGCCTGGGGTTGATCGAGGGCATCGCCGAGTGCACCGCCTCCGCGCTGCGGCTCGTCTCCGGCCGCGTCTCCGACGCGATCGGCCGGCGGAAGCCGTTCCTGGTCGCCGGCTACGGCGTCTCCGGCGTGTGCAAGACGTGCATGGCGCTCGCCGGCTCGTGGCCCGTCATGCTGGGACTGCGCTTCGGCGACCGGGTCGGGAAGGCGCTGCGCAATCCGCCGCGCGACGCGCTCATCGCGGACTCGACCGCAGACGCCGACCTGGGCCGCGCGTTCGGCCTCCACCGCGCCATGGACACGTTCGGCGCCGCACTCGGGCCGCTCGTGGCGTGGTGGCTCCTCGGCCGCTGGTCCGCGCTCGGCGCCGAGGGCTATCGCCGCATCTTCCTCGTCTCGGCGCTCCCCGCCACGATCGCGGTCGCGGTGCTCGTGCTGCTCGTGCGTGCGCCGCGGCCCAAGCTCCGTACCGCGGCGGACGCCATCGCCGCCCGCGAGCCGCTCGGGCCCCACTTCGCGCGCTTCGTCTCCGCCGACGTCCTGTTCCAGCTCGGCAACTCGAGCACCGCGTTCCTGCTGCTGCGCGCGCAGCGCGTGGGCTGGAGCGCCGGCGGCGTGGCGCTCCTCTACCTCGCGTACAACCTCGTCTCGGCGTCGCTGTCGCTCCCGCTCGGACGGCTCTCCGACCGGGTCGGCCGCCGGCCCCTGCTCCTCGCGGGCTACCTCGCGTATGCCGTGAGCTACGGCGCGGCCGCGTTCTCGCCGACGCGCACCGGCGCCGCGGTCGCGTTCCTGGTGCTCGCCGCCCACAGCGCGCTGATCGAGGGCCAGGCGCGGAGCCTCATCACCGATCTCGTGCCGCGCGCGCGGCGGGCCACCGCGTTCGGCACCTACCACGCCGCCGTGGGCGCCGCGCTCCTGCCCGCGAGCCTCGTCGCCGGCGTGCTCTGGGAGCGCGTCGGCCCGCAGGCCCCGTTCGCGCTCGGGGCCACGCTCGCGCTCGCGGCCGCGATCGCATTCGCGACGCTCCTGCCCGGGCACCGCGAACGAACCGAGCGCCATGCCTGAGCCGGGCGAGTTCGCGCGCATCGCTGCGATCGTCGCCGGGCTGCCGCGCGGCGAGGGCGTGGTGGTGGGTCCCGGGGACGATGCGGCGGTGCTCCGGCCGCGCGAGGGCCACGACCTCGTGGCGAGCACGGACACGTTCGTCGAGGGCCGGCACTTTCGCCGCGAGCTCCTCTCGCCGGCTGAGGTCGGCGTGCGGCTCGCCGCGGCGAATCTGTCGGATTTCGCGGCGATGGCGGCCGAGCCGCGCTGGGCACTGGTGTCGTTGGTGGTGGGCGCGGGCTGGAGCACCGGCGAGTGCGAGGCGCTCGAGTTGGCGTGCGCGCGAGCGCTCGCCGCGGGGGGCGCTGCGGTGGTGGGCGGGAATCTCGCCTCCGGTGACGGCCCGCTCGTCGCCACGGTGACGCTCCTCGGCGAGTGCCCGCGCGCGCGCGTGTGGACGCGAAGCGGCGCCCGGCCCGGCGACATGCTGGCCGTGACCGGCGTGCCGGGGAGCGCGGCGGCGGCGATGGCCCTGGCACTCGCGGCCGTGCCCCCCGCGTGGGCGCGCGTGCCGGCGGAGTTGCGGCGCGCGTACGGGGCGCCGACCGCGCGCGTTCGCGTGGCGCGCGCGCTCGCGGGCGCGGGCGGCGTGCGCGCCGCGATCGATCTGTCGGACGGCCTCACCAGGGACCTCGCGCCCGCCTGCCGGCGAGTGAGCCGCTGCGCGAGGCGGCTCGCGTCCTCGCCGCCACGCCGAGCCCGGACCGGTCCGCGTTACCGGCCGGCGAGGCCGCGCTCCTCACGCACCTTCGAGTTTCCGCGAGCGACGACTACGAACTGCTGCTCGCGATCGACCCCGCCGCCTGGCCGGGGGTTTCGGCCGCGGCGGAACGCGCCGGCGCGCCGCTCACGGCGATCGGCGAGGCGACCGCCGCGCGCGGCCTGCGGCTGCGCGACGCGGCCGGGCTCGAGCGCCCGCTCGAGGCAGGCGGGTGGGACCATTTCGCCTGGCCGTAGCGACGGCACAAGTCCTTGACATGCATGTTTCCAAGGGATTCCTTTGCCTGCCGCGGCGGCGTTCATCTAACCTCTATCCTCCTATGAATCCGCGTGGGAACAAGTTCTGCCTCGCGCTCGTCATCCTGCTCCTGCTCTGCGGTTGCTCCGACCTGGGCTCCCCGCTCAAACTATTGCCGCATATCGAGCTGTCCGCCACCTCAGTCGATTTCGGGACGGTTCTCGTGGGCGGCTCGGCGACGCGCAGCGTGGTGGTCGGGAACTCGGGGAATGGTGAGCTCAGGGGCTTCGCCTCGGTCAGTTGCCCCGGCTACTCGCTCGACTCGGGCGGGGGGGCGTTCACGGTGCCGCCCGGCGGCCAGCACACGATCGTCGTCCGCTACCAGCCGGGTGCCGCCGGCAGCGCTCCAGCTTCCGGGCGCTCTGTGCACCGTGTCGGTCCCTGCGCTCGACTTCGGCCTCATCGCCGTGGGCGGCAGCCGACTCGGGCAGTTCACGGTCCGCAGTGTCGGCACCGCCGCCGTGGTCTTGAACGTCGTCTCGAGCTGCGGCGACTTCACGGTGACGAGCGGCGGCGGACCGCGCTCGCTGGCACCCGGGGACTCGCTCCCGGTCACGATCGGCTTCACGCCCTCGGTGGGCGGCCACGTCGCGTGCACCATCGCGACCGGGCCCGGCGCCCCGGAGGTGGCGGTCAGCGGCGACGCCACGAGCGTGTCGTTTGCGGCGCAGATCGATCCCATCTTGAATAACACCACGACCTTCATTTGCAGGGGCTGTCACCTTCCATGGCAGCCGAGCAACATGGTGAACGTGACGAGCAGCATGGGCTACGCGCCGGCTGTGATCGTCAAGCCGTTCGACCTGGCTGGTTCAGTGTTGTATGGCAAAGTCACGGGCTCTGCATACGGCCCCCAGATGCCGCTCGGAGGCCGGGCCCTGACTCCCGCGCAGCAGACCCTCATCCGGACCTGGATCCTCGAAGGCGCACACGACAATTAGCCGAAGGCGGGACATGGCACGCTGGGCACGCTGGGCACGCTGGGCACGCTGGGCAGGCAACGCGCGCATGGCACGCACGACGCGCTGGGGCGCGTGGTTCACGCTCTCGCTCGCCGCGTTCTCGCTCCTGCCCGCGCTCCGGGCCGGCGCGCTGCCGCGCTACTCCGCGCGCTACGAGCAGAACTGTTCGCTCTGCCACATAAATCCGAGCGGTGGCGGCATGCGCTCGAGCTACGCCACGCAGCAGTTGATCCCCAAGGAGATCGCCATGTCGCCCGCGACCCCGGAGGCGATCGGGTTGCTCGACGCGCACCTCGGGAAGAACGTCAGCATCGGCACCGACTTCCGCGAGCTGTTCATCGCCGCCACCGCGAACGCGGCGCTCGCGCCGCCGCAGGGATTCTTCCCGATGCAGGGCGACGTCTACCTGTCGTTCCAGCTCGATCCCAAGTACGTCCTCTATTTCAACCGTGGGCTCTCGACCACGTACGAAGTGTGGGGGCTCGCGCACGTATTGCCGTGGGACGGCTACGTGAAAGCGGGGCGGTTCGTGCCGGCGTATGGTTGGAAGTTCGACGACCACACCATGTTCGTGCGGAGCGAGCTGGGCTTCACGCCGCCGGCCATCTTCGACGGCGGGATCGAGGTGGGGCTCTCGCCCAAGTTCGGCGACCTCACGTTCGACCTCGTGAACGGGAGCCGCGGCAGCACGCTCGACGACGACCGCCGGCTCGCGACCTCGCTCAACGTGAGCGGCCGCTTCAAGGCCGGACCGTTCGTGGCGTCCGCAGGCCTCGAAGGCTATTCGCGCCCGGGCCTCACCGAGGACTTCAACACCGGCGGCGCGTTCGGTTACCTGAGCGGGTGGAACGTCACCTGGGTGGGGCAGGGGGACTTCGTGCGCCGCGATCCGGCCGCGGCCCCCGCGGTGACCGGCGTGGTCACGTCGCACGAGCTGAGCTACCTGGTGCGCCAGGGCGTCGAGCTCCTGGGCACGTACGATTTCTTCGATCCCGACCGGAGCTTGCGCACCGGGGCCAAGTCGCGCTGGGGCGGCGGGCTCATGGTGATGCCGCGCGCGTTCCTCGTCGCCTCGGCGCAGTTCCGCCACACGCGCATCGATCCGGGCCCGGCGCTCTCCGGGCGCGACTTCGACGAGGGGTTGTTCCAGCTTCACTTCCTGTACTGATCCGGCGCCGTCCGGAGCGAGGGGGTTGCATGCGTCAGCACCTGCTCATGAGCTGGGTCGTCGCGGCGGTCATCACGCTGCCGGCGGGCCCCGCCGGGGCGACCGACTTCGCCGTGCGGCCGGGGAAGGACACGAACGTCGTCTTCACGTCGAAGGCGCCGATGGAGACGTTCGAGGGGAAGACCCACAACATGACCGGAACGCTCTCTGTCGAGCCCGGCGCGGTGGGCGACAGCATCACCGTCCACCTCGAGGTCGACATGGCGAGCCTGGACACCGGGAAGGGGCTCCGCAACAAACACATGCGCGAGGAGCACCTGGAGACCGACAAGTTCCCGAAGTCGGTCTTCGACGGCGCGACGGTGTTGTCGCCCGCGGGCGCCAAGCTCGAGATCAGAAAGCCCCTGGCGTTTCAGATCGAGGGCACGTTCACGCTCCACGGCGTGCGCCGGCGACTCCGCTGTGACGCCACCGCAACGTACTCGGAGCGGGGGAAGGTCGGCGTCATCGAGTTCACGGCCACGTTCCCGGTCACGCTCCAGGACTATTCGATCAAGCGGCCGGAGTTCCTGTTCCTGAAGCTCGCGGAGACGCAGCAGGTGCGCGTCAGCGGGACCGCTTCTTCGGGGCCCTGATCGAGGCGAGCGTGCGGCCGTTCGCGGGCGCGCCGGCCGGACGCTTCTTCGCGGCGGCGCGGACCGTGACGCGCGCGGGCGCGATACGTGCGGGCGCGACACGCGCGGGCGCGACACGTGCGGCCGGTCGCGGCACGCGGCGCACCAGGTCGCCGATCACGCGGTTGTCGTCGAGCCCGCCCATGCGGGAGAAGCGCTGCTCGAGCGCGAGCAGGAACTTCTTCCGCGGGAGCCCGCCGACGTAGTTGGACGGCTTGCCGTCCGCCCCCAGCACGCGATGGCATGGCACGAGGATCGCGAGCGGATTGGTGAGCACCGCCTGCGCCACGGCGCGCAGGTTGCGCGGCTGGCCCACGGAGCGCGCGAGGCTCGCGACCGTGCACGAGCCGCCATACGGCACCTGCCGCAGCGCCTGCCACACCGCGAGCGAGAGCCCGTCACCCTGCGGATCGAGCGGCCAATCGATCTCTCGGCGCGCACCGCTCAGGTAATCGTCGAGTTGGTCGGCGAGTGGCCTCAGGTCGCGGAGCGAAGGCTCCCATACCGTGCCGGCCTCGTTCGCCTCGTGCGAGGCGATCGTGCGCTTCAAGCTCCGGCGATCCATGAACTCGGCGTAGCGAAGCCCGGTCGGGCTCGCGGCGAGGAAGATCAATCCCAGCGGCGCGGGCGCGGACATCAGGTGGTAGGTGAGGCGCATGGGCGCGAGTCTCGGGGAAGCCCCGGGGTGGGTCAAGGCCGCGCGCTGGGCGGTGGTGCTCCGCCGCTCGCGGGCCGCGCGCGCGCGCGCGCGGCGGGACGTGGCAGCACCGCGCCCGTCCGCTGCGCGTAGTCGCGCCACGCCTCGCCGAACGCTCCAGCGAGGAGCGCCTCCTCGCGGCGCACGCGGTCGAGCTGGAAGAACGTCATGACGAGCGCGAGCGGGAACGCGAGCGCGCTTCCGAACGTGATCGCCGCGCCCCAGCTCGCGAGCAGAGCGCCCAGGTAGCCGGGATGGCGAACGACCGCGTACCAGCCGGTGGTCTCGAGCGCGTGCTCGCGCTGGACCGCGAGGAGCGGCGAGAAACGGGCCCCGAGCTGGCGCATGGCCGAGACGCGGATCCAGAGCCCGAGCGCGGAGAGCGCGACGCCGAGCCAGCCGAGGACCTCCGGCGC
>WNFM01218914.1_pt1 | contig 11434 bp, 4 predicted proteins | sample 5400271 | NCBI WGS metagenome assembly WNFM01 (sample SAMN13153352, study PRJNA577476) | soil metagenome | isolation source: 60 cm saprolite on Douglas fir-dominated hillslope | place: USA:California | collected 2013-09-17 | reverse complement strand
AGAATGTGGCGAGCGCCCGTGTGATCGCTCATCTGCCCTTCGCTGAGCAGCAGGATCAGCGGCTTGCCGTTGGCGTCGCAGACGGCGTGGAGCTTGGAGTTCAAGCCGCCTTTCGTTCTGCCGATACAACGGGAAAGAGCCGCTTTTTGAGCAGGCTTGCCGCAGTGCGATGAGCCTTGAGGTGGGGTCGCATCAACCATGATCCGCCCGGGTTTCGGACCTTCGCCCTCGAGCGCTGCGAAGATCCGGTCGAAGACGCCGAGCCGGCTCCATCGGGTGAAGCGGTTATGAAGCGTCTTGGGAGGGCCATAGCCGGAGGGAGCGTCCTTCCATTGCAGGCCGTTGCGGATCACGTACACGATCCCGCTCACGACGCGCCGATCGTCAACCCGCGGCACGCCATGCGCCAGTGGAAAGTACGGCGCGCACGGCGAGGAACACGGCCTCGCGCTCCACACGATCAGCGGACCAAATGGGCGTATATCTTCGGGGCGATCTGCCCGGCGAAAGGGAAGGGCGCCGGCCTCGTGATGCCCTGGTGCGACACCCAGGCCATGGCAGAGCATCTCAAGGAGATCAGCGCGACGGTCGATCCGGGTGCCCATGCCGCGCTGATGCTCGATCAGGCCGGCTGGCAGCACGGCTCGGCCAAGCTCGTCCTGCCCGCCAACATCACGCTCCTGCCACTGCCCCCGCGGTCGCCAGAGTTGAACCCCGTCGAAAACTTCTGGCAATTCCTACGCGACAACTGGCTGTCCAACCGGGTGTTCGACTCTTACGATGACATCGTCGGCCATTGCGGCGACGCGTGGAACAAGCTCGCCGACCAGCCATGGCGCATCATGACCCTCGGACGCCGCGAATGGGCCCACGGGTTCTGATCAGCGCAGGTTAGTATTTGGTCTGCAAGAAAGGTTCCTCGGGCGAACTCGCAAACAGTAGAGGCGCCTGCCCAGAATTGCGCGTCTAGCAAACCTCGGGAGCGGGCGTAAGCGGCGAGGTACGCAGAATGCGCACGTGACCGAGTGCGTCAGAAAGTGGACGCGGCCCGCGATCGGCCGTTGCAGCCGCGGCTGCTCCTTGTCCGCCTCGCTCTTTCAGTACGCTGGCCGCGATGTCGGCGTCGACAAAGCTGCGACCGGTCCCGAAGGCGGCCTTTTGATTTTCAAGCGTCGGCAGCGTCTCGACGCATAACACACTGAGCGGTGAAGCCGTCGGCAGGCCGAGCTCGCGCAGCAGGCTCACAATTTCCGCCTGCGTCCAGCCGGTCACGCCATGCACCGGCGCATCCCGGTTCTGGAATGCGAGAAAAGTTCTTCCCGCCGGGTCTTCGAGTTTGTGCCGGATGCGCGGGACTGCGAGAAGCTGGCGATCCTCAAGGAGAATGTTGCGAAAATCCTTCCCGTCGGCCTGGCGAACCTGCGCGTAGAGCAGAGCCCAAATTTCGGTGCGCGGCGGATTGGCTGTGATATTCTTGCCAGTGAGCACGGCCTCGGCATAAGGCGCCTCGACCACGAGTTCCTTCTGGGTGCGCTGGCAAGTGCAGAACAAAGCGGGCGCAGGGTGCTGAACACCAGTGGTGCGCAAGGCGCGGCCGAAACGTCCCTGAGCGGTCGACCAGATCTTGGCGTGGCCGACACGGAGCTCATAGGTGAAGAAGCCGAACAGTTCGGGGCTATCCGCGTTCAATCCCGGCGGCAACGGCACCAGGAAGTGGCGCCCGACATTTCCCCCCGCCTCCAGCGGCACCATCGCCGAATATCCGGCGCGATCATCAGTGTCATTGGGCGGGATTACTCGGATGAGCTCCGGATCGATCGGCAGAGGTGCTTCTTCGGGCGGCACGAAGGTCTCGAGCCGGTCATCGGAAATCATTGGGTCCGGTGCGTAACCCAAAAGCCGAATGAAGTATCCGTCATTTGGATCGCGAACCGTTTCCTCCAATTCCAGCCACAGGAAGCGGCGGCGCGGCTCGGTCTTGGAATAGGCGTCGTCGCGTTGATACTTCGACAGCGCGACACCTGCCGAGACAATGCGAGGAACCTGCGCGGGCGGCGTCGTCACCGGAAGTTTCAGGCTGAGGGTCACGGGTTCGTCAGCCGGCATCGGCGCTTCACGCAAGTGCGGGGCGATGCGGTACGAAAGCTCGATGGTGTCGGGAAAGCGGGTTTCGGACGGCGCACCGGCCTGCGGCTTATCGGATTTGGGTTCGACCGCGTCCAGGAAGATCAACGTCGTACGATCGCGGTTCGCGCCATCCAGGGCCTGAATGGGAGCTACCCGCTTGGCTTCCCAATCGCCAATCGGCAAGTTGTTGTTGTCGTCGGCATCCGCAGCCGGGTCCGACGTGAAGCGCTTGGTGCGGAAGATATCGAAACTGATCTCGTCGAGCCCGTCCCATGTCCAGTCGCGGTCGAGCTGAAGCGTTAACGGAACGATCCAGTGGTTGACCAGGTCTTCTTTCGCCGCAAAGGTGATGGACGAATTATCCGGCGCAAGCGTGTGGCGGATGCGGCGTGAGCAGCCGAAGATTACGCGTTCCCCTTTCTTGCCCACTAGCGTCAGGCCTTTGAAGTCGACGCCGATCTGTTGCGCGAGGCGCTGGACGATTGCCGGCGTGTCGCCGGTCGAGCGCCGGAACAGCAGGGCGCTTAAAGTGCCGTCGAACAGCGTCGGTGGGTCCGGCTGCAAATAGACGCCGCGGATCATTTTGTCGGAATTGAAGGCGGCAATCAGCTTGCTCTCATGGGCGGACGGCCGATGCACGCGGAGCTGGACGGCCTTGCCGATATGGGCACCGCTGGCGAAGTAGGCAGGATCGTCGTCTGCGATGGCGCGGACGGTGAGGCGGATCTCGCGTGCGGTCGGCAACAGCAATTCGTCCATGGCGTCGATGGCGGCCTGGGTCAGGGTCACGTCGCCCGGGAGCTTCAGATCCCCGAAATCATTGGGATCGCCGAAACGGATCACAGCGGCGTCGCTGAAATTCAGCGGAACGACGCGCGATTTCGCGGGGTCCGCCGGAAAGTCGCGTGTGGTGGTGTAAAGATGAATGTAGTTCTCGCGTCCGGACAGCGACAGCAGATTGTCGAGCCGCAGCGTGCGCACTTCCACGTGGATCTGGACGCGCGTGGCGTCAGGGTCGGGAATGCCGAAGCTCTCTTTGCCGACGGCCGCGTTCGAGGCGGCCTGCAGCAACGGTATCGGGTTTTTATATTTCCCGGTGAACACCACGCTGGGATAGTTGAGTAGCGGCCGTGGAATTTCGAGTTTGTCGTCGAGGAAAAATCCGTCCGCATCCTGGCTTGGCGGCATTACCTTGGGAGGCGGAAATTGCGGCATCCCGGGGATACGGACCGGCTCGAATACGACGTGGCGCTTGAACGCCACCGTCGCGGTCGGCGAAGGGCCGTCGTAGACCGGATCGCTGCCAGCGCCGGGGCCACCTCCGGTCGCGTCCATCAGACGGACGCGGAAATCGTAAGTCTTGCCGTAGTGCAAGGGGATGTTCTGCAACCCGACCGGATCGTAGACGCGTCCGAGTGAGGCACTTGCCTCTTCGGTATGAAAGAGCGCGGCCGCATCCTCATCGGGAATCACCAGTGACTTGCCGTTCCATTGCGCGAGATAGGCCGGCAGCCAGAACTGCCCGGTCGCCTGGTTGCCGTCGAGCTGCATCGGATGGACTTCGACGGCAAGCTCGCCGTCGAACTTCTGATCGCGGCGCTCGCCGAGATCGATGGCGCCGAGCGTCAGCGCCGCCTTGCTCCGCACGTGCGCGAGCGAATGCCAGGCGGCTCCATGCTCGCGCGCGTCGATCCGGTAGCCGAACACGCCCATCGGCGCGTCAAGCCGCTGCGGCTGGCTGCCGATTTTCGGGACAGTCGGGTCCGCCTTAAGCTGCCGGTTTTGCCAGATCAGAATCTGCTCGTCGTCCCAGCCGAGACGGATGCCGATATCGGTGAGCGGTGCGAATCCGTCCGGCAGCTCCGCCAGCAGATTCTGACTGACCGGCTGCGCAGCGTGCACGATCTTGGCGAATCCGTCATCGTAATCCGCCGCCTCGATGAAGGCGGCCTCAAAATTGCCCGGAGCCGGCGGCGGCCCGGGAACCGCGGGATCGTCGTACAGCACCGGAAACTGGACCGCCGCGAAAAGCTGACGCTTGGCGCGCGTTTTCAGCGATGGAATACGCGCGGCGTGTCGCTTCAGAAAATCGAAATTGGCGCCAGCCTGTGTCGCGTAATCGCTTTGTTGTGCAAGCCCGACATAGAGGAAGCCGCCTTCGTCGAACAGCTTTGCCGGCAGTTTGAACGAGCCCGCGCGTATCAGGCCCAGCTTGCGCGCGAGCTGCTGATGGCGCAGGCAGTAGGCATAGACTTGGCCCCAGCTAACGGTATCGGGGGTTTCGCGGAATTTCGGGTTTGGCGGCTTGGCCGCTCTGACCGCGCAATGATAGGCATCACCCGTGATCGCATCCCCGGTACGCGGGCCGGTAAACAGAAAAGACTGGCGATAGCTTTCCGGCAGGTACTTCTTGATGAAGATGTCCGGGTTGGCGGGCTCGGCCAGGCGCGGATTCGCAGCGGCAAGCTTGAAACGGCCGGGCTTGTTGGCGACCAACTCGGTGAACAAGGCCCGCGCGTCCGGCATGGCCCCGCTGGCCCCGGGTAGCGGCGCGGAAAAATCGATCGGCGCGTTGACCGGGAAGCGATCGAGCCCGTCCATGGTACGCGCCTCGAAGCGCAACTCGGCATCGGCAAAGGCGGGCGTGGTGTCGCCGACTTGCGGAAAGTCGGTGATGACAGGGTGAAGCGGATCGCCATTCCACTCGGTGCTGAGCCGTGGCACCACAAGTATTCGCACATGAAGTCTGTCACCGTCAAAGCTCTGCGGAAACGTCAAGATGCTGAAGCGCGCTTCCATGTTATCGCCCCTTCATTATGCGATTTGGCGCTGTTCCTGCCAGCTTTGGGAAAAATGCAAATTGATGACGAGAAAGATGCTGATATCGATTGCGAAGGTGACCTGCGCGATCAAATCCGTGCGGCCCGGCGGTCCGAGCTGCCGTTGTACGGAGCCCTTGGCCTCGATCTGAATCGTTATCGTGACAAGGCCCTCAAGCAGTTCCGCGCGGCCGCGGAACAAGAGGAAGCCGGACACCGTGATCTGGCTGGTGTTGAGATCGATTTCGATGCCGACCATGTAGAGCAGCGATACGTTGCCGACGACCGGTAGGCCGACCACGATCTCGGCGCCGAAGCCGAACTTCATGTCGAGCTCGGGACCGGTCTTGATGTCGGCAGCGGTGCGCAGATCGACCGAGCCGGTCGCGTAGACGGTAGCGGCGGCGAGGCTCACGCACATGACCGAAAGGCGTCCGCCAAACTCCAGGAAGGCGCCGATGGAAGGGATGAGCTGCTTCGGATCGTCGGTGATCTTCAGCACTTCGTTGAAGTAGACGCCAATGGCGAGATGGCACTCGAGCTTCAGCGGGGTCTCGGGCGAGTCATAGAGTTCGCCGGGAGGAAATTTGACCAGCGGGATTTCCTTGCGGGCGGTGAAGGCATAGTTCCAGCTGTTCGCCGAATTGCTCATGGCGATCTGAAGACCGCTCTTCATCGCGGCACCATAGTCGCCGCCCTGCAGCTCAAGCAGGATCTGGAGCAGATCGATAACCGGCTTCAGCTCGTCGCTGAATTCGAGCTCGGGATCCGTGAATGCCGGCGTGGTGCCCTTTTCGGCGTTGAATTTGCCCTTGATCATCATCAGCCGCTTGAGCGGCCCGAGATCGACGACCATACCGATGTCGTCGAGTTTCGAGAGCCAGTTCTTCGCGACGTCGCCAGCAGTCGCATCGAAGCCGAAATTGAGAACGCCGTCGGCGGTCTTGTTACCCGCCTTGTCCTTCTTGGCGTACTCGACGTAGAGCTTCAGAAAATCCTCGTTGACGAGGTACAGCGGCGTGTCGGGCAGTGTTTGCTGGAATACCTTTGCGAGATTGCCGGGATCGACCAGTTTGTAGCCTTGCTCGAGAATCTGGGTCTGGAACGAGCCGAGATTGAGCGACAGTGCATCCTGCACGTTCGGGAAAATGCCGGCCGAGTTGAGGATGCGGTAGGCGTCGGCGAAATCCGGTTTCAGGCTGAACAGCTGGCTCACGCCATCCTGGAAGCCCGGCTGGCGAAACAGCGCCTTTTGCGTCCCGGTCGACTGCAGGAAGCCGAAATTTCTAGTGCCTGCATTGGTCTTTACCAGATCGATCGGATTGGCGAGACGGATGAGGTCGGCGGCGGTCGTATCCGTCGTCTGGTTTGTGGAATCCAGTTTGCCGCGCCGGACCAGCGGCACCGCGGCCTGCGGATCGACGGGCGAGACCTCGCCTGTACCCTGATTGTGCTGCACCACGCTCCACGAACCGTCCTTGGGCAGCACGACCGCGCCGCGCGCCGCGCTCGCAAAAATGGGATTGCCTGCACTATTGGCGGAGTTGTTGACGTCGACCCGGCTGATGCGCATCAGCTGGTGGCTCTTGCCGATGTCGATGACACAGTCGACAGGCCCGCCGAGGGCGCCAAACTGGCTGGCCAGCAGCTGCGAAAAAAGCGCAGGCGACAGCGGCTCACCGCGGGGTGAGAGTTGAACGTAGCCGAGCATGCCTTTCGATGGTACGCGTCCGCCCACCGCGCCCGTCGTTACGCAATCGATCTCGACGTCGGCATCGAAATAGATCGGCTGCAGATCGACCTTTTCATTCATGACGGTGGTAACCGGAACGATAGCGCCGTTGTCGTCGACGAATTCCTCGCCCGGATTCTTGGTCCAGTTGGCGGTGAAATGTGGCACCGCCTCGGTTTCACGGATGTTGCGGACCTTGAAGACACCTTTGACGATGCCCGGATGAAACTCGTACGGATTGGCCCGGTTGATCACCTTCCATGACCCATCGGGACTCTTTATCGGGTCGTAGCCCTTGTAGCTGAAATCATAGATGCCGTCGGATTCCGCCTGCCAGCCGGTATCGAAGCGGAAAACATATCCGCTGCTGGCGCGGAACATCGTGATGGTGCGCACGACGTGGATGCTCCACGGATACACAATGCTGCGGACCTGGATTACTTCTTGCGCGGTGCGGCCGACGAAGACATCGAAATGCGCCTGGCTGGTCGCAGCGATCGCGGCGTTGGGATTCTGCCAATGGCTGAATATGCTGGCACCGTAGCCGGAGAAATCGATGCGCGTCAGCGGCACGCCGCGTGTCTTGTAGCCGGTGCTTCCCGAAGACGAGAAGAAGAATTCATCGTTGAAAATCTCGCCGACGCTGCTTCCCAGGGTCCCGGTAAAGGTGGGGGAGAAACTCGCATCGAGGACGTTGTTTAGCTGCAGCGTGCCGCCCTTGAAAATCGGGCTTTCAGGAAGATTTGGCGGCGCGTCCACGCGAATTTGCAAGCCCCCCGTCACATCCGATTGCGCGTAAGAGGGGCGGTTGAAGCCGACCTTGGCGGGCTTCGGCTGGGAAGCGCTCCGCCGGCTGAACTCAGCGAACGATTTCAGGCCGAACGGCAGCGTGAACAGCGCGCCGGTAAATCCATCCTTGCGCTGCTCGAAATCCTTCACCAGAAAATCGGTGACCGGGATCGGAGCAATGGCAACGAGTTCGACGCTGTCGTTGAACAGCCTGGTTGGACCGCCGTCGTTGGGATAGAAGTTCGCACCAACAGGCGGATCGCCGGAGACTTTAGGCGCGGTCAGGTTGACCAAGCCCTCCCAGCTCAGCTGCGGCACGGTGAAGGCGCGGACAAAGCGGCTTTCCGCCGTCAGATCCAGTTCGCGAATTTGCAAGGGAAATGCCGATGACGCAGCGCTCTGCGTGGGTTTTGCCTGAAAGGTTCGGTAGAAGGTAAAGTTGCTGTCCTCGGCGGAACGGGCGTCGAACCATGCGAAGCTAACGCCCATCTGGTCGGCATTTGTCGAGACATCGAGCAGCGCAAACTGTTCTTGTTCAAAAACCTGGAACAGCCGATTCCAGATCGCTTCGTTCGAGCCGCGAGCGGACCATTGCGCGAAGGCAAGCGGCGACGGCTGGCTCGACGCTATGTCGGCCGACGATGCGTCGAGGGCCTTGCTCTGGATTTCCTTTGCACCCTCCGACCACGCCGCGATGGTCTGCTCCTGCGCGCCCAATGGCGCGAAAGCAAAGGCGGTATCGACCTGATCGGCGGCGCCGTCGGCAGCGGCCTTCTGCCAGGTCACGCTGGTGACGAGCAGCATGGTCGGTCTGCGGAAGCGCTGATCGCCGCGGCTCTGCCGGCGTAACCAGCCCACATTGGCGGCGTAGGGATCGGGCAGCGTCGGCAGCAATCCGAAAAGTCCCATGCCGAGAAGCAAGGCGGCCTTGTCCACCGTTTCCTCGTCGCGCAGCTCGGCAAACAGCAGCAGGCTGTTGACCGGCGTCACCGTGAACAGCGCGTTGCGGATCGCGAGCGAAATGGCCTTGCCTGGCTCGACGGGCCATGTCGCGGCCGGATCGAGGCTGTCGACGAGAATATTGTCGTCGTAGAGAAAGGCGGTTTGCCTGGCGTCCGAATAGCCGAGAGCGAGCAGGGAATCGAGCGTGCGGATCGGGAAGGGGGTCCCCGAGACGTCGACGGGACGATCGAGCCGCGCCTCGGCATCGGCCTCAGCGACCAGCAGCTCATTGCCGGATGTCGCTGCCGAGTAAATCAGCAGAAATGCGTCGGTGAAGCCGAGATCGATCTCGGAGCGGAATTGCGAGCTGTCGTCCTTCCAGAGCAGCAGGCGCTGACGGCCATACCGGTCGAATGCCTTCGCGTCGATGAGGAAGATGAGGCCAGGTGCAAGTGTGACCCATGGCTTCGTAAGCTGCGCCGGTCCGCTGCGCAGGCCGCGCCAGCCGAGCGTCAATCCCTGCATCGTATTCACCGCGATGCCGCCAATGCCGGCAGCCTCCGTCGGTTGATTGACGTCGATCATCGCCACCGGAAGCGCCCATCCGGCCTGTGCAACCTTGGCTTTCCCGCCTGCTGTGGCGAAAGGCGATTGAGAGGCCATGATCTCGATCGCCGCGACCGAAGTCGTCAATGGCACAAGCACCGAGGCAAGCAACGGCTCGTAATGCGGCGCGGTCGCCTGGTCCCAGGCGAAGTCGACCTTTTGGCCGTAGAGCGTCCACTTCGCTTTCGCCAGTTGCGTCACGCCCGCCTTGCCGGCCTGCAGCACCAGCGAAAACTCATTCGGCAAGGTGAGAGAGGCCTTGGCCGCGTCAATCCCGGCTTTGCTCTTGCCAATCGCCGGCGGATCGGGCGCGAGCAAGTTCAGCGCGACGCTGCACTTTCCTCCCGCAGGAATCGTCAGCTTTCCGCCTGCCGAGACGGGCGTCGGCGTGAAGATCAGTTTGCCGCCGCCGATCGTGAGGCCGACATAACTGCCGGCTGGCGCGTCGGCGGCCAGCAGGTCGGCGCGGATCCAGATACTGCCGCGGCCGAGATTGTATTGCTTGCTCTTGATGAACTTCAGGACGTCCGAAATGCGAACCGGCTCGCCGAGCCTCAGCTTGAGCTGTGACATATAGAATAAAATCGCCGGCCGCGCGCCTCCGGCAAAATAAACCGGGACCAGTCGGGCGACCGGATAGAAATCGATCGACGCCGTTCACAGGGCCGATCGTCTGCGCGATCGCTCCGCCCCGTCCCCAGGCCGGCGTTGCGAGGTCGAGAGCTGGCGCGTTTAGCGGCGCTTCCCGGCGGAAAACCCGAAATTCCGAAGGCTGCGACGGATCAAATTCGGCGACCAGCTGGTCGATGCGCTGCGTGCGCTCCGGCGAGAGGGTCTGCGGATCATACCAGGTCGCCCGTTCAACGGACAATTCGCGTGGCGTCAGCGCAGCCGCATCGTCGACGCGGGATCGAACGAGCAGTTTTTCCAGTTTGGCAGTAGCGTTGTCGTCGGATTTCGTCAGCGCGCCAAGCGGGGCGGTCACAGAGATCAGGCGAGATCGCAGATCAGCTCCAGATCCCATCGAGACGCCCCCGATTTGAAAATTTATGTCAAGCTAAAGCGATGCGTGCACTCGGTCGCAGTTCAACATTTCAAATGCTGTACTCAGATTAATTAGAAAGCTCAATGCAACTTCAATTTTGAGCGAATTTAAGGCCTGCATCTAATTTTCGGCGAACATCTCGCACTTTGTCGACAATCGAGCGCGCTTCAGGACTCGGATGCAGCCATGACAACGGGTCCAATCCGGCGATTGGGCGTGCGGGAGGGGACACAAGAGAAGCGGATTGATTCAGGGTCGTTTCGGCGGAACTGGCCATTGTTCGATCTCATTCGGTTCGATCTCACTCGTTGCTCATGATCCCTGTTTCAGCCTCAGACGTCCCTACCCTGTATGCCCGTGATGACCCTGCGCGTTGCCGCGCAGCATCATTGCGTGGGTCGCACCTGGATGGTGGATTCGAAATGTTGACGATATTTCATGGTGCTTCACCAAATGGTGAGATGTTTGCAAGCGATTGATTTATAAGTAGCCGACCATGGAAAGGTCATCTGCCGGCTCATATCTCGTGTGTGCGGAGGGTCCGCCATTCTTTGGCATTGGTCCAATGGATAAAAACGCACAGCTTCATTGGACATTCCGATGGCCATCCTGCCGAGTCTTCAACAACTCCGCTTTCTGTGTGCTCTGGCCGAGCAATGCCATTTCGGCCGTGCTGCGGAAAGTTGTGCCGTCACGCAATCGACGCTGAGCGGAGGGATCAAGGAGCTTGAGGCACGGCTGGGCGTCACGGTGTTTGAGCGCAGCCATCGCCACGTGATGCTGACGCCCTTGGGAAAAGAGATCGCCGCGCGCGCCCGGCGCCTGCTGGTCGACGCCGAGGAACTGGTCGGGTTGGCCCGCAACGCGCAGGAGCCATTGTCCGGGCCGCTCCGGTTCGGGGTAATCCCGACGGTCGGCCCGTATGTCCTGCCCTCGCTGCTGCCGCAGCTGGGCACCGCGCTGCCGAAGCTCAAGCTGTACGTGCGGGAAGCTCCGACCGCGGTGCTGCTGGACAAGCTAGCTGGAGGAGAGCTCGACATTTTGCTGGCGGCCATTCCTTACGAACTTGGCGATGTCGAGGCATTGGAAATCGCGGAAGATCCAATCGTCGTAGCAATGCCACGCAACCATCCTCTCGGCCGTCACAAGGTGGTGGACCGTAATAACCTGGCCCGTGAGCAGCTGCTCCTGATCGAGGACGGGCATTGTTTGCGCAGCCATTCACTGCAGGCATGTCGGATCGTGGATCCGGTTCGCAATGAGGTCTTCCAGGCTACCAGCCTGCGAACGCTTGTCCAGATGGTGGATGCGGAACTTGGCATCACGCTAGTGCCTCAGATTGCGGTGGAATCCGAACTCGCTTCATCTCGCAAT
>WNFM01153878.1_pt11 | contig 11434 bp, 12 predicted proteins | sample 5400271 | NCBI WGS metagenome assembly WNFM01 (sample SAMN13153352, study PRJNA577476) | soil metagenome | isolation source: 60 cm saprolite on Douglas fir-dominated hillslope | place: USA:California | collected 2013-09-17 | reverse complement strand
CTGCTATTCGCTGGGCCCCTCGGGACACGGCACGCTGGCGGGCTTTCTGCGCGGCCGCTACGTGCCGATGGTGATGGGCTTCGATCCGCTCTTCCAGTTCCTCCACGAGGACGACGCCGCCGAGGCCATCGCGCTCGCGCTCGAGAAGAAGCTGCGCGGCGTCTTCAACGTCGCGGGGCCGCAGCCGCTGCCGCTCAGCATGATCGCGAAGGAAGCGGGGCGCCGCGCGCTGCCGCTGCCCGAGGCCTTGCTCTCGGTGATGCTGGGACGCGCCGGGCTGCCGAGCCTTTCGCGCGGAGCGCTCGCGCATCTGAAGTATCCCATCGTGGTCGACGCGGCGCCCTTCAAAGCCGCCACCGGCTTCTCCGCCCGCTTCGACGAGCTGACGACTGTGCAGACCTTCTCCGACGCATTCCCCGCGGGCGGCCGCCCCGGCTCCGCGGTCGGCTAGACGCTTGGCTCTCGGTCGCGGTCGTGGTCCCGGTCGCGTTCGCGTTCGTGGTCGCGTTCGTGGTCGTGGTCCCGTTCGTGGTCGCGCTTCCCCACTCGCCGCCGCGAGCGCACAATGGCGGCATGCTGAAGCTCGGCCCGCTGCGCCTGCACTGGAGCCTCCTCCTCGGCGCTGCGCTCTTCTCCGCCCTGCAGCCGCGACCGCTGCTCCTGCTCGGCTACGCCGCGGTGCTGCTCGCTCACGTCGCCGGCCACGCCTTCGCCGTCGCGGGCACCCGCCTCTCGGTGAATGGCGTCATGCTCCACGCGCTCGGCGGCGAGCTGCTCGGCGAAGGCGAGGTCACTCCGCTGCGGCGATCGATCGTCGCTCTCAGCGGAGTCCTGGGCCAGCTCGCGCTGGTCGCTCTCGCGGCGCTCGCCTTCCGGGAGCTCCCTCCCGACCTGGCCGAAGCGCTCATCCGGCGCAACGGCATCGTCCTCCTCTTGAACCTCATCCCGGTGAAGCCGCTCGACGGCGCGCAGGCGTGGCGCCTCTTCCCTCGCTTGGCCGCCGCCAGCCGCGCCCGCACGTTGCGGGGACGCATCGTGGTCCGCGACCTGCCGCCCTCGCGGGAAGTGAAGAAAGACGTGAGCGATCTGCTCGACAAGATCCGCAATTCGACCAAGGTTCGCTGAGGTGCAGATGACGGAGATCGACGCCCGATCGTTGGAGCACAAACTATCCGGGCCGGACGCGCCGCTCGTCCTCGACGTGCGCAACCCGCACGAGATCATGGCCGAGGGCGCCATCGCGGGCGCACTGCTGATTCCGATGAATCAGTTCCCTGCGCGCCTCGACGAGCTTCCCAAGGACCGCGAGATCGTCGCCGTCTGCAAGAGCGGGATGCGCTCCGGCCGGACGGCCGAGTGGCTGCGCTCGCAGGGTCGCAAGGCCGTGAACCTGACGGGCGGGATGGATCAGTGGCGCGCGCTGGGGCTGCCGGTGAGTCGCGGCTGACGCGCGACGCTCACTTGGGACGTACGTACTGCTCCGCCGCCGGCACGATCTGCGGCGGCCCGTCGGACCACGGCACCCACGGCGGCATGACGGGAAGGTTTTTCTGCGTGCCCGGAGCCTTGGAGGCAACGTCGTAGGTCGCGCCAGGCACGCAGGAGCTTTGCGTGGCAGTCGACTCGCAATGCTCGCCGGAGGAGCAACGCCCGTCGCAGGGAAGCGCTTCGCAGCGACCCGTCTGCGGATTACAGGACGTGCCGCCGGTGCAAACCGCGTAGCAGCCTCCCGCCTTGCGCTGCATCACCGCACTTCCCATTCCGGCTGCCGTGACCGTTGTTGCCCCCGCCAGCATGCTGGCAGCGCAGGCGGGGAGAAGGAGCGCAGTCAGAGCGAGGCGGAGCACAGGCTGAGTGTAACGCCCNNGGGCCCTCCTCTGCCCCGGGAATGATCGGCCGCGTTTGCACCTCACCGGAACCACGATGCTGTTGACAGGGCACGGAAGCGTTGATACAATTACTCCCGATATCATGTCAGCGCGACCCGGGCAACTCTCGTTTCCGCCGCGCGGCGGCCGCCGTGAAGGGGCTGGCCGCCCGCGCGGCAACCACGTCTCGCATGCGGCCAGGCCTCGCTTCGGGCGCGTCACGCCCGTCCACGTCACGCTGCGGATGCGCGAGCACGTCTGGAACCTGCGCAGCCGCCGCTCGTTCCGGCGCATCCGGCGCTGTTTCGAAAAATCCCGCGGCCGCTTCGGCGCCCGGCTGATCGAGTTCTCCGTGCAGGGCAATCACCTGCACCTGATCGTCGAGGCCGACGGCTCGGAGTCGCTCAGCCGCGGTATCCAGGGCCTCTGCATCCGCATCGCCAAGGCGCTCAACCGCATGATGGAGTGCAACGGCCCCGTCTTCGCGGACCACTACCACTCGCGGTTGCTGCGCTCGCCGACGGAGCTGGTCCGCGCCATCGCGTATGTAATTGGAAAGGCGGCCCGCCACTTCGGCGTGGGCGGCGCAGATCCGTTTTCGTCGCGCGGGCCCGAGAGCCGGGGCGTCCTTGCCTCGGCACGCTCGTGGTTGCTCACCGAGGGTCGGCGCCGCGCAAGAATTCGCGAGCTGCCGGGCTGACCCTCCTGCGGCCGACGCAGCGATCGTCAGGTCAGCTCGAAGCGCAGCTCGCCCAGCTTCTCGACGCTGCAGGCGATCTTGTCGCCGGCCTTGAGCCACACTTGCTGCGCCTCGGGCTTGCCGGTGATCACGCCCTCGGGAGTGCCGGTCGAGATCAGGTCTCCGGGCTCCAGCGTGAACACCTGCGAGCAGTAGCTGACGATCTGCGCGCAGGAGAAGATCATGTCGCTGGTGTTCGAAGACTGCCGCTGCTCGCCGTTGACGCGGCACTCGAGCGCGAGCTTCTGCGGATCGCCCACCAACTCGGCGCCCACCAGCCATGGGCCCACCGGCATGAAGCCATCGGAGGTCTTGCCGAGCATGAACTGCGATGCCTTTCCGTCGCGGAACTGAAGATCGCGCGCCGAAAAGTCGTTGCCGGTGGCGTAGCCGAACACGTAGCCGAGCGCGTCGGCCTCGCTGACCTCGTGCGCGGTCTTGCCGATGAGGACTTGGAGTTCGATCTCGTAATCGAACTTCTTCGCCACCTTGGCCGGCAGCCGGATGGTCCCGCCGTGCGCGTTGAGCGCGTTGTTGTACTTGTTGAAGAGCACGGGCGCCTTCGGGATCGGCACGCCGACTTCCATCGCATGCTTTCGATAGTTGAAGCCGAGCATGATGATCTTCTGCGGCGCGAGGATGCAGGGCGCGAACTGCGCTTCCTTCTCGCTGATGAACGGCCCCCGTGCGTCGACGAGAACCTTCTCGAAGCCGGCGACGTTCTCGGCGAGCACGTCGATGATCTTGTCGCCCGACTTCACGCCGAGGCCGGAGCCACGCAGGTTGCAGAGCGTCTGCGACCGCGGCCGCGTCAGCACGGGCGGCACTCCGTGCGCTTCACCCGGTGAGAGGAGCTTTCCAGCGATCGCCGCCGCGCCCGCGGTCTTGAGCAGGTCCCTTCTCGTCGCAGCCATGTTCCCTCCGCAAAAGCGCGATCACGCCTCCGGCCGGCAGAAAAGTCGAGCCGCTGATCCGCGAGCCGTCTTCTTTCCATCGCGAAGGGCCGCTCAATAGCCGAGTTGCTGTTGCCGCGGCTTGCCGTACTTGTCGGGCGGGAATTGCGGCGGCTGCTTGTCGCCGGCGACGGTGAGCGCGAGCTTGGCGCCCTCCTTCGTCACGGTGAGCTTCTGGCGCGTCGATTGCGAAGCGTACTCGTGCCACGCCTCGACGTCGTACTCGCCGGGCGCGACGCCCTTGATCGAGAAGGCGCCGGTCGCGTCGGCCTGCGCGAAGTAGGGCGTATCGACCACCACCACATATCCGATCATGCTCGAGTGGATGTTGCAGAGGAGCTGCACCACGCCCGCTTTATCGAACACCTGTTCTTTTTCCCCGCCCGCTCCATAGAGGCCCGTATCGAAGTGCGGCGAGAGCGAGAAGACGTTGTGGTTGATCGGGTCGTCGTTGCGGAACACGACGGAGCTGCCCGAGGCGACCGCGAGCACGCGCGGCACGAACGCCTTCCCGTGCTGCAGCACGACCTTCTTCGCCGGCGTGAGCGCGGGCATCGGACCGTCGATGCGTCGCAGCGTGATCACCGCGCCCCCTGGCCCTGCCGCGCCGCCGCCGCTGACGGTTCCTTCGACGGCCACCGCCGCCGACTCGCGCCGGCGCGGAGCCTGCCCGGGCGCGGACTCCTCTCGCGCAACACGCGGCGCAGGCGGCGGCGGGACATCGCCCGCCTTCCCTCCGGCCTTGCGCCGCGCCTCGACCGCGAACGGCCGCACCACCTTGTCGATCGACGGCTCGAGATCCGGCACCGCCAGGAGCGACTCCCACTTCGCGGCCGCGGTCGCGTAGTCGCCCGCGTCCCAGGCCACCTTGCCCGAGGTGAGCAGGTTGAAGATCAGGTACTCGCGCTCCGCGACATTCTTGAATTCCAGGTCCTGGGGCGTTCGCACCGCGAGCGGCAGCGGCATCTCGGTGCCGAGCCACTCGTGCTTTGCGGAGGCAGCAAGCAACAAAGCGAGCAGCAGCTTCATGGCGTCACCATGTGTAGACGAGCGAGGAAGTGAGTACGTCGTTGTCGACGTCGGGAGCGCCGGCCAGCTCGCGGTTCATCAAATACTCTCCCTTGACCGCGAGGTTCTCCCAGAGATCGACGCGCGCGCCGGCGGTGATCCGGTCGACGGTGATGGGCGTGAAGCCTTCGAACTGCGCGTGGCGGCGGCAGTAGCGGCCGTAGACGGCCACGCGGCGCACCACGCCGGAGAAGTCGAAGCCGAGCGCGAGCTGCGCATAGCCGCCGCGCACGTCGAATTTCGAGACCACCGTCTGCGTGCCGAGGCCGTTCAGCTTGTCTCCCGCGCCCTCGTCCTGCGTCAGCCGGAGCCACTCGCCGCGCAGCTCGACCGGTCCGAAGACCACGCGCGCATCGCCGCCCAGCGCTTTCTGCCGCACGCCGGGCTGCGACTGATCGTTGCGCGGGCCGTCGAGCGCGGAGACGCCGAGTTTCACTTCCAGTGAAGGCAGGTTCACTTCCAGTCCGAAGCGGCCGGAGAAGACGGGAGTGCCGGTGAGGCTCGCGCTCTGCGGCTGCAGTGTCTCCACCAGCGTGCCGCCGTTGGTCGCCGCGACGTTGACCGAGACCGCGGTCCACAGCGGTGCGATCTGGATCCGGTAGAACGCCTTGGCTCCCAGCGCCTGGCCGGTGGTGTAGCGCGCGACCAGCGAGGGTGTCACGCCCGTGCGAAGGTTCGCTTCATTCTCCAGATATTCGATGCCGAAGACCGAGTCGCTCTTTCCGACGGTGAGCGCGAACTCCTGCGAGGCGAAGGGGATGACGCGCGCGAACGCCTGCTCGGCAACGACGCGCGTGTTCTCGCCTGCCGTGGAGAAACGCGGCAGCAATTGGAAGCGCGTGAAGAGCATCAGGGGCGCGGTGGGGTGCTGGTAGCGCACGTCGACGTCGACCGTGTTGATCAGGAAGGACGGAGTTCCGCCGATGCCCGCCGAGCGCGGGAGAAAGCCGTTGGTAAAGCGCCCGCCCGAGTCGGTGCTGGCAGTATCGCCGCGCGAATTCACTGCGGGCGCGAAGGTGTCGACGCCGTAGTCGGCGGGGATGCGCGTGTCGCCCGGCGCGAAGCTCGTGCCGTTGCCCTGCGCTTTTGCCCAGCCGAGGTCGACGTAGCCGTTGATGTGCAAAGGCGGCTGCGCGTCGGCCGGAGGCGTGTAGCCGTCCGCCCCGCTCGACTGGATCTCCTGCGCGAGCAGCATGGCCAGGGCGACGGCGATCATCGGAAGGGCACCGGCTTGCCGTTGAACTCGACCAGCGGGCAGGTGACGAGCGTGCCGGTCTTCGTCACGCGCCAGTCGACGACCTGCGACTCGATCTGGTTCTGCGAGTCGAGCCACACGCAGGTCGCCGGGTCGGACGCGAGGCAGGCCTTGCCGTTGGCTGCGACGCGCAGGACGAAGTCGTTGGAGAGGGGCGCAACTGTCGACGGAAGTTGCGTCGCCGCGAAGCCCATCGCCTTCACCCTGGTCACCAGATCGGGAAGACTCGCCGGAACGTAGACGTCCGCCGCTGCTGGCAGGAGCACGTCGTAGACGCGCCAGAGCGAGCCGAACTCCGGGATTCCGCCGAAGACACAAGGCGAGACGCCATCCGGCGCCAGCGCGTGTCCGTTGCAGCGCGGAGCGTGCGGCGGCCCGGTCCCGCCCACCTTGGGCAGATCGACCTGCGCTGGAAAGCCGTTGGCGTCGGGCAGCGCGAAGGCGAAGAGCGGCGTCTCCTCCACAATCAGCGTCGCCGGATCGAACGTGAAGCGCTGCGCGTTCCCGAGATCGACGAACCAGACGTCGTTGCCGTCGGCATACGCGCCGGCGTTGCGCGGCGTGGTCACCGGATCGCCGTTGAGCGGGCGGACCGGCGCGCCGTCGCCCTGCTGGATCGCGGCCAGCAGCGTCGGGTCGCGGGTGATGGCGCAGAACTTCGCCGAGTTGGGAGCGAGCGGCACCTTCGCGTCGAGCACGTCCCTGGCGCTGCGGAACTCGGCAGCGCCGGAGGGATGCGCATAGGTGAAGATCTGCCAGTACGGGCTGTAGAAGCGCGTGCTCGAGTCCACGCCGAAAATGGGCGGATTCTGCCTGGTGACGTCGACGTAGAGCGGCTGGACCCAGACCTCGTCGAAGTTCTGCCAAACCTCGGTGGTCATGTACGCCGCCGGCTTGCCCTCGCTGAAAGCGGGAAAGACGGTCAGCCCGCGCTGCGACGACTGCTGCAGCCCCGACTTCGAGCCGACCAGCGGAAAGGGAGATTGCAGGAGGGTCAGCGCCGCGCCCGGCTCGACGATGGCGGGATCGTGCCGCGCCTCCAGCGTGTCGATGGTCCAGAGCGTCCAGGGATCGGGCGCGGGCGGCGGTGTACATGCCGCGAACACAAGCGCGAATGCGATCCCCCGGCGAACCATCACGCCTTCCCAGGCTGCGCGAACCTCTTGGTGCCCTGCACCGCGGTCGATCCGGAGTCTCCCTCGGCCGGAGCCGCGCCCGCCGCAGCCGCTGCCGCGAATCGCGCTTCCTCCGCCTTGATGTCTTCGGAGAAGAGCCGCTCCATGGTGCGCGCGAGCGCGTCGTGCGCGCCGGCGATGAACGGCGAGAGCGCCTGCGCGAACTCGGCGGCGGTCTGGTAGCGGTCGGCGGGGTTTCCCTGCAGCGCGCGATCGAGCACTCGCTGCGCTTCCTTGGGAAGGCTCACCAGATTCGCCAACTCCTTCTCGCCCGGGCCCTGCGCGGCCTTCACCAACAAATTATACGCGGTATCCGCGGCGTAGAGCGCATCGCCCGAGAGCGCGTAGTAGATGACCAGCCCGATGGCGAAGAGATCGCTGCGGCTGTCGACCACCTCGCCGCGCGCCTGCTCCGGCGACATGAAGCGGACGTTGCCCTTGACCATTCCGAACTGCGTCTGGGTGATGCGGTTGGCGGCCTTGGCGATGCCGAAGTCGAAGAGCTTCACCTCGCCGCGTGCCGAGACGAGGATGTTGTTCGGCGAGACGTCGCGGTGCACGAGATTCATCGGCTTGCCGTCCGGCCCCGCCTTGCCATGCGCGTAGTCGAGCGCCTTGAGCGTCTCGTGCGCGACGTAGAAGACCTGGTTCATCGGCAGCGGCTTCGCTTCCTTCTCCAGCGCGGCGCGGTTCACGCGGCCGAGGTCGCGGCCGAGGATGTACTCCTGCGCCATGAAGTACTCGTCGCCTTCCTTGCCGAAGTCGAAGACGGGCACGATGTTGGTGTGCACCAGCGAGGAAGCGAGGTTGGCCTCGTCGATAAAAGCGCTGACCACGTCGTTGTTGCGGGCCATCTCCGCGCGCAATCGCTTGACCACGAATTTTCTGCTGAAGCCCTCGGCGCCGTAGGTGACCGCCGTGTACACCTCGGCCATGCCGCCCTCGCCGAGCCGGTCGAGCAGCGCGTAGCGCCCGAACATGTTCGCGCCGGCGGGTTTGGGTGGCGCCTTCTGGATGGAGGTGGCGCCTTCGGGATCGCCGCTCTCCGGGCCCGAGCTGACGAGCAGGTGTCCGGGGCCCGAGATGCCCGAACGTCCAGTCTTGCCTCGCACGGGCGTCGCGCCGCTGGTGCCGGGTGCCTCTCCGGTCGCGCCCGCAGATCCGGCGAGCGGCGGCCGCCGGAATCCGAAGAAGAGCGCGAGCCCCGCGATGAGGACGGCGCTCGCCCAGACGACGGCGCGTCCGGTGTTCTCGTCGCGCCGGTACTCGTCGGCCTGAGCGCCCACGCCCGCGTAAGTCCAGAGCGTGAGGCCCGGGACGAGCGGCGTGGGCAGCGCGGCCCAGGTACCGTCCGCGCCATCGACCATCGCCTGGTCGTCGCGCCTCGCTGCCCGCCGAGAGGATGGCGCCCTTGCCGTCGCTGACCAGCACCGCCCCGCCCGACTTGGTGGCGAGGTCCTGCGCGAACGCCTGATCGACCGCCTGCGCGAGGAAGATCACCGCCGGCACCGCGCGCCCCGGCACGTCGATCACCGCCGCGCCAGCCGCGTAGGGCCACTTTTTCGCCCCCGCCATCAAAAGGCCCGACGCCGTCCGGTGCGCGCGCGCCTGCGCGATCAGCGGTGTCGCGTCCAGCTCTGCGGGCGCCATTCCTTCCACGGCCTGGAGGATCTCCTGATCGTTGGCTACGCCGTAGACGGAGAAGTCGTTACGGAAAGGAGCCCACCACGCTTCGCTGCGGAATCCGTCGGCCAGCGTGGCGGGATCGAAGACGGCGATCTGCCCGCGGATCTGCGGAAGCTGCGCCGCCGACATGGCCTGCGATTCGATCAGCTTGAGCTTGTCCTTGAGCGCGCTCTGCGCCTGCATGCGCGCGTTGCCCCCAAGCTGCCCGGCCAGCTTGTGCAGGCTTCGCCCGGTCGAGCGGTGGACCATGATCCAGCCGCCCACGCCGCCGGCAAGTGCCAGCACCGCCACCACCATCGCCAGAGTGCGCTTCTGCCCGCCTTGCATTCTTCTCCCGTGGGGCCCGAGTGGCGGAGGAGGCAGGATTCGAACCTGCGAGCCCTTTCGGGCCAGTGGTTTTCAAGACCACCGCCTTCAGCCGCTCGGCCACTCCTCCGTTGGTGCTGCGTCCTTCGGACTCCTCCCGTCGCGGGCCAGCCCGCTCCTCCGATGCCGTCGAATCTAGCAGGTTGCGCGACAAGGTCGAACGGATCCGCCGGACTACCGCGAGAGTCGGACACTCTTGATCGTCACCGTCTCGATCGGCACATCGGAGAGCGGCACGCCGTCGCCCGACGGCTTGCTCTGCGTCGCAACCGCCTCGATCTTCCGCACCACCTCCAGGCCCTTGATCACTTTTCCGAAGACCGCGTAGCCGAAGCCCTGCGGCGCGTCGCTCTTGTGATCGAGGAAGGCGTTGTCCTTGGCGTTGATGAAGAACTGATCGGTGGCGCTGTCGACGATGAAGGTGCGCGCCATGGCGAGGGTGCCCGTCTTGTTGAGCAGGCCGTTGCCCGCCTCGTTCTTGATGGGCGGGTGCGTCGCGCCCTTCTGCGCGAGGTGCTCGTCGAAGCCGCCGCCCTGGATCATGAAGTTCTTGATGACGCGGTGGAAGACGGTGCCGTCGTAGTGCTTCTCGTTCACGTAGGCGAGGAAGTTGGCAACGCTGACGGGCGCCTTCTTCTCGTCGAGTTGGACGGTGATCTCGCCTTTGCTGGTCGAGATCACGACCACCGGGTCCTTGGCGAGTGCGGGGGCGGAGACGAGGAACGCGAGCGCGAGCAGTCGGGTCATGAGCCTCTTCTTGCGCAAGTGGCGCCTGCTGGCAACATGCCTGACCGTGTTCGAGCCGGAAAAATTCCGCGCCGCGCTGGAGCGGTGGGCGCCGCTGGGCCTCTCGCTCTTCGCGATCCCGGTGTTCACCATGGCCGTACCGCCTGGAGCGGACATGGCCATGCACGTGGCATTGGCGCGCGGCCTCCTGCACGGCGCGCTCTCGCCGGCGTGGGGATCGGTGCGCGCCGGCCTTTACCCCGAGGGGTTTTCCTTCCTGGTGGCGCTTCTCTCGCCGCTCGGATTCGCGCGGGCCGGGCTCATCGCCTCCGCGATCGCGTACGCGATCTTCTGGGCCGGGCTCGCGGCCATGCTGCGCGGGCCGCTGGGCGCGCCCTGGCCGAAGACGGTGGCGCTGGTGGCGGTGCTGCTCTCGAAGACGCCGCAGACCTTCTTCGCCTGGGGAGGCAATCCGACGGCGATGGCGCTGGGGCTTTCGCTCCTCGGAGCGGCGGCGCTCGACCGGCAGGAGCGCGGTGCGCTGCGCGCGGGAGCGATCGCGGCGCTCCTCCTTACGGCCGCTGCGTTCACGCATCCGATGGGCGCGTGCGCGGGAGGATTGGCAGCGGCGGCCGTCGCGTTGCGGAGGCGCGCCTGGATCGCGGGCGCGATCGCTTTTGGCGGATTCGCGGTGGCGCTGGGCGCGCTCGCGCTCTTCGGTCCGCATCTCTCGCCGCGCGAGCTGAGCTGGATTCGCGAATACGCCGCGCACGAGGAGCGCGCCGGGTCGGGCGTGCTGGGCGATCCGGCAAATGTCGCGACCGCGCTCGCGGCGGCGGTGCTGATCTGGAAGCGGCGGTTCCGCCCGGTTGCGCTTGCCGCCGTTGCAATCTGCGCGCTCCTCCTGTTCCTCGCAGTCGCTCCGCGCGCCGGCCTTTATCCGGCGCGCTTCGCACCGTTGCTCCTGCTCGCCGCCGCGCCGCTCTGGGGGCTGGCCGCGGCGCAGACGCGACTCGCGCCTTGCCTGTTCGTCGCTGCGATCGTCGCCGCCTTGCCGGGTCACATCCGCTGGTACCAGCGCGCGACTCCGATGGCGACGCGCGCCGACCTGGCCGCGATCGAATGCGTCGATCGCGTGGTACCCGCGAACGCGGTCATCGACGGCGCATACGGCGATGCGACGCAGTGGATTCCCGCGCTCACCGGCCGCGCCATCACCCGCCCGCACCAGCACTGCTCGCTCTTCGACGAGACCGACGCAGCGCTCGCAAATCTGCCGCCGGCGCGCTGGCGATTCGTGGGCGAGAGGCTTCGCTATCCGCCACCGATCGGTCCGCCGCCCGCGAGCACGCCGCTCTGCGGAGGCCAACTCTACCCGCAGTGACTCATTTCGGTTGATCCGGGATCATCGCCAAGAGCATTTGGGGCTCCGCGGCTGCGCCGCTCCGCTGTACAAGGGGGCGCCGCCCCCTCGTACCACTCCCCCGGTTACATTTGGCCGCGGTTCGCTCCCCGGACACGACCACCTCGGCGCGTAGCCGTGTTTGCGGAGAGCGAGCATCCGCGGGTGAGCGGGGGGTGCTGAATGCATGGGCCTT
>WNFM01338343.1_pt1 | contig 11437 bp, 12 predicted proteins | sample 5400271 | NCBI WGS metagenome assembly WNFM01 (sample SAMN13153352, study PRJNA577476) | soil metagenome | isolation source: 60 cm saprolite on Douglas fir-dominated hillslope | place: USA:California | collected 2013-09-17 | reverse complement strand
TAGATCCGCAAGCCGCGGAAGAAGGCCTCGTCGCCGAGGACGGATCGCAGGAGATGGAGTCGCACCGCGCCGCCGCCGTAGACGTGCCCGGAGAAGAAGAGGTCCATCGGTCTCCGGTACACGCCGTACACGATGGGCCGGCGGTTCTTGCCGACGTCCGCCGCGACGTAGCCCTGCTGCATGTCCCGCATCTGGGCGCGAAACTCTTCGATGCCGCGGTCGTGCTCGGTGAAGAGACTCCCCAGGTACGTGGCGAAGCCTTCGTTCAGCCAGACGTGCGACCAGTCGCTGCAGGTGAGGAGGTCGCCGAACCACTGGTGAGCGGCCTCGTGGGCGACGAGACCCGTCTGCGGCGCGTCGCGGCGAGCTCTTTCGTCGACGAGGCAGGTGTCGGTCAACGTCGTCGCCGAGATGTTCTCCATCCCCCCGTAGGGGAAGTCGTCGACGCACGCTTGCGAATACTTCGGATAGGGATAGCGCCGACCCGTGATCTCGGAGAAGAAGGCGAGGACCTCGCTCGTCTTCCCTAGATCCGCCTTGAGCTCGGGCGCCAGGTGCTCGTCGGCGAGATAGAGGAGCGGCGTGCCTTCGAAGCTGTCGGTCTCCACCGTGAATTCGCCCGCGACGAGCGTGGTCAGGTACGCCGGATGAGGCGTCCCCATGCGCCACAGTTCGGTCGCTAGACCATCGTGCTCGACGCGCTCGATGCGCTCACCGGCCGCGACCGCCGTCCAGCGCGCGGGCATCGTGACGCGGAGCTCGGACGTCGCGCGGTCCGAAGGCGAGTCGAAGCACGGGAACCAGCCGCGCGAGTCCTCGCACTCCCCTTGCGTGAAGACTTGGCGAGGCACGCCGTCGCGCGGCGCCGTGAAGTACAGGCCCTTCCGCGGAGTGCCGGAGTAGTCCACCTCGACCTCCGTGCACCGGCCCGGCGCGAGCGATTCGGCGAGCGCGATGTGCAGATTCCCTGGAGTGCGCTCGAACGATAGCGCGCGTCCGCGCGGGTCCCGAACGGCGGAGACGTCCAAGTCGTCGAGATCGAAATCGACGCCGGCGAGCGCGTGATCGCGAGACCAGAAGAGGATCTTGCACGTGCCCTGGATCCGGCGCTGCGCGGGGAAGAGCTCGATGTCGAGGGAATAACGCTGGACATCGCAGGCGGACTCGCGTGGCGCGTGCGCGATCGCCGGCGGCAACTCGAGGCTGGCTCGTACGGGCGTCTTCGCACCGGTCCGGCATCCGATCCCGACGACGAGGCCGAGGAGCCCGATGAGCCCGAATGGCGAGCGCGCGAGGACTCGAGCCCGCTTTTTCGACTGGATCACGCGCGCGGGATGCTACCCGAGCGCGCTCCGCGGACAAACCACGTCAACTCCAGCGCAACTCCGGCGCGCACACCGGATACTGTCCACCCAGAGGATGCCTTGGACTTCCTGCTCGAGTGCATCGGTTTCCCTCCGGACTGCTCGATGGACGAGATCGTGTCCCGAGTCCTGCGGGACGGGGAGCCCGCGGCCTGGCGCGGCGAGCCGGACCGACATCGTCGCCTCGCTCTCGGCGGCGGACTCGAGATCCGCATCGACAAGGAGCACGGACGGAAGCACTGGAGCGTCCTGCCTCACTACCAGGTCCCGCACCGGCTGCGCGTCGCCGTCGACGAGATCCGGACGCCGCCGGATTCTCCCTTCGACGCGCTCATCCTCGGCTGGGCGGCGCCGCCGATCGAACCCGAGGAAGCGCGGCTGCAGCCGGGGGCTTATCGTCTGTCCGCATTCGTCACGGACGCGCGCAGACTGCCGAAGAAGTTGCCCTTCGGTCACGTCCTCGCGTTGAGCATCGCCGGCTTCGCTCTCGACGTGAGCTACGTCGGCCCCGATCGCGATGCGCCGGACGGCGGGAACGAACCGAGGATCGCCCCGCTGGGTTCACCCGACGATCCCGGCGGTTGCGCGGACCTCTCGCTGCGGATCCAACGGATCCTCCACCTCGAGAACCCGATCACCGGGATCCCGATCGAAGTCTTGGAGGTCGAGGCGCCCGAGCGGCCCTTGCAGCTCTTCGTCAGCCGCTGGCAGCTCGAGAAGGACGCGCTCCCGCAGCCGCGACCGGGGTGGAGAGTCGAGGGCACGTTCCTCTTCTCCGGCCGGATCGCCGGCGGTCTGCCGGGTCCGAGCAAGGAAGCCGCAGCGAGCTTCGGCTGATCGATTCTCTCGAGAATCTCCCTCACGCAGCCGCGTAGCGCGGCCGCCCCAGGTCACCCACTCGACGCGGAGAGAGTCAGCGATGAACGATTCACGAGATCAGGCCTACGGCGTCGCCGCTCGAGGCGTCGCGGCCTTGTGCAGCCTGTGCGTCCCCGGTCTCGGCCAGCTCGTGCAGGGTCGGATCGCCTTGGCCCTGATCTTCTTCGGGAGTTCGCTCCTCTTGTGGTGCTGCTGCCTCGGCTGGATCCCCCACGCCTGGTCGGTGATCGACGCGGCGCTGTGGAGCCCGGCTCGCTCGCCGAGCTAGCGCTTGTCGCCGGAACTCTCCTTCGGAGTCGACTTCGGAGCGATCTTCCACGTCGGAGTCGGCAAGTCGCGCTCCGCCACGCCCGCGTAGGCGACGACCACGACGACGTCGGAATCGCCCGTCCGATCGACGCGGTGGTGGAACGCGGACTTGGCGTCCGGCGCCTCCTGGAACGCGGCTGCGGCCGCGTCGCGGAATTCCTTGGCGTCCTCGGGCGTGTCCCAGACCGTGACGAGCCAGAGTGCGCGCGCATCACCCTTCTCGAGGAGCAGCGCGCGATCCCCGCCCCAGCCCTCGGCCGCCTTGTTCGTGTACTGGATCCCGAGGACCGAGAGCGGATTCTTCGGATCGAACTTCGGACGCTTCTCTGTCGGGGTGGTCACGAGCGCGAGCATCATCTCGCCCAGAGTGTCCTCTCCGAGCGCTTTCCACCCGAGCTGGAGCTTGGATGCGTCGATCGCGACTGCTCGCGGCTCGTCGAGGGTCTTCGGATCCCAGTACTTTTCCGGATGAAGAATCTGTTCGGAGGAACGTGGCGGATGCTCGAAAGCCTGCTTGATGTCCTCGACCTTGGCACCCTTCATCGCGATGTTCACTCCCGCGGTGCGGACAAGGAAACCCTCGCCGCGAAGATAGGATCCGAGCAACGGCAACCAGAGGAAGGGAGGAGCGTCGTCGAGACCACCCGAGAGGAGATCGTCCGCCTTGAGGAGCGCTTCGCGATCCAGGCTCTGGAGGTGAAGAGCCATCCACTCCTTCCCACCCGCATACGCACTGCCCTCGGCTAGAGCGTGATCAGCGAATCCGGCGTCGGTCTCTTCTCGGAGGTCCTTTAGGTTCTTGTCCAGATCGAAGTACTGATCGTCCAGCGCGTGGATCAACTCGTGCGAAAGGATGCATCGGGCTAGATCGCCGGAGAAGGCCTCCATCAAGTAGAACGTGTCGGTCCCGGGATCGTAGAAGCCGCCCACCTGGCTCTCGAGCAGCTTCTCCAGCACTGCATGCAGATCCATCTCGGGCGGAATTAAGCCGAGCATCTTGGCCACCTGCTCGTCGCGCGTTCGACGCTCCGGTGTCTCGGTCTTCTGCTCCCGCTTGTGGATGTAATCGATCAGTCCTTTCTTGTCCGTGATCTTCACTCTCACCGGGCGCTTGAACTTCATCCCGCGCGTCGCCTCGATGTCGGAGCGAATCTCCTCGGAGACGCGCTCGAGCTCCTCCTGCGTCCATACCTTCCCCCGTGCCGCCCCCGCGTCCTGAACGAGAGGGGGCTGAATGCGCCAGATGAGCGGGAGAAGGGCCAGTGCAGCGATCATGTGCGATCCTCGGTGGGACTCTCGGAACGCGGAGATCCTAGCTCTTCGAGGTCGCGGGGCGCGCGCAACTTCACTAGGATGCCCGCGCTTCCCGGCGCCAAGCGCTCTCACCCGCACCGATGTCTTCCTGGACGGAACGTCTGTTCGCGCGCCGCACGGTCGAACAGCTCCACGCCGAGAGCCGGAAGAGCGGGCTCAAGCGCGCGCTCGGTCCGATCGATCTCGTCCTGCTCGGCGTCGGCGCGATCATCGGCGCGGGCATCTTCGGCACGATCGGACAAGCGGCGGGAGCGGCAGGGCCGGCGGTCGTCCTGTCCTTCGTGCTCACGGCGATCGCCTGCGGACTCGCGGGGCTGTGCTACGCCGAGCTGACGAGCGTCGTCCCGATCGCGGGCTCGGCCTACACGTACGCGTACGCGACGCTCGGGCAGTTCGTCGCCTGGATCATCGGTTGGGACCTGATCCTCGAGTACGCGATCGGGAACGTGGGCGTCGCCATCTCGTGGGCCGACTACGCCTGGGCGCTGATGGACCAGATCGGGATCCACTTCCCGATCTGGCTCGCGAAGGATCCGCGCTACCTGACGGACGCTGCCAGCGACCCCGCGGTCGTCGACCTGATCCGCCGTACCGCACCGACGATCGCCGGGCAGCCGTTGTGCTTCAACCTCCTCGCGGTCCTGATCACCGTCTTCATCACGATCCTGCTCGTCCGCGGCGTGCGCGAGAGCGCGACGCTGAACAACGCGATCGTCCTCCTGAAGCTCGGCGTGCTGCTGTTCGTGATCGGCATCGGCGTCCTCTACTGGGACACGACGCGGTGGGGTCTCTCGCCCTTCGACCTCCACAAGTTCGCGCCGAACGGTTGGGCCGGCATCGCCAAGGGCGCGGGCCTCCTCTTCTTCAGCTACATCGGGTTCGACGCCGTCTCGACGGCCGCCGAGGAGACGAAGAAGCCCTCGCGGGACCTGCCGATCGGGATCCTCGGATCTCTCGCGATCTGCACGGTCCTCTACATCGCCATCGGCTTCGTCGCGACCGCGCTCGTGCCCGTCGAGGACCTGATGCGCGGCGCGGATCCGCTGAACACGGCCGTCGCGGCGACGGGGAAGGTCTGGGCGAAGACCGTCGTGTCCCTCGGCGCGACCGCGTCGATGACGGCCGTCCTCCTCGTGTTCCAGCTCGGGCAGCCGCGCATCTTGATGTCGATGTCGCGCGACGGGCTCCTTCCCCCGTTGTTCGCGAAGGTGAGCCCGCGCTTCGGGACGCCGGCCGTCTCGACGATCCTGACCGGCGCCGTCGTGTGCGCGTTCTCGGCCCTGGCGAACATCGCCGAGATCGTGAACCTGGTGAACATCGGAACGCTGTTCGCCTTCATCATCGTCTGCGCGGGCACGCTCGTCTTGCGCTACAAGGAACCGAACGTCCTTCTGGCCGATCGCGGTCGGCGGGATGGCGACGTGCGCGTACCTGATGACGACGCTCGGCCCCGAGAACTGGTCCCGCCTCGCGCTGTGGTTCGTTGTCGGCTTGAACGTCTACTTCGCCTTCGGATTCCCGCGCTCGCTCGCGGACCCCGGAGCGCGAGCGGCGTTCACTCGCTCCGCGTGCGCGGTCTTCGCCGCCGCGACGGCGTTCCTCGCGCTCTTCCTGTGGAGGGGCGACGCGTGGCTCTCCGCTCCCGCCGACGTCCCGACCGAGGCGCTCTCGACTTCCTCAGCCGCCCCGACCGGAGCCGCGATACCCACGTTGTGGGACAAGTGGATCGGGTTCCCCTCCGGGCTCTCCCACGGCATCGCCATCTTCCTCCTCGCGCTCGTCGTGTGGAACCTCGTGGGCGTCCTGCGCAGCTCTCGCTCGGTCGCGCGAGCGTGATAGAATCCCGCGATGCAGCTCGAAAAGACGCTGAAGCCGATCGCTCCCGTCGACCTCGTCGCCGAGCGCGCCGAGGTCGGTCCCGCCCTCGAGGAGGCCGTCCTCCGCGTCCTTCGATCCGGCCAATACGTCCTCGGTCCCGAGGTCGAGCGCTTCGAGCACGCCTTCGCCAAGCTGTGCGGGGCCGAGCACGGCATCGGCGTCTCGAACGGCACCGACGCGCTGATCCTCGGGCTGCTCGCGATCGGCGTGCGGCCCGGGCATCGACTGGATCGGAGCGAGACCCGTGTTCGCCGACGTGGATCCGGAGACGGCGCTCCTCGATCCCGCACGGGTGGAGGCCGCGATCGACGGCCAGACGACCTGCATCCTGCCCGTTCACTTGTACGGACAGATGGCCGACATGAAAGCCTTCCGCGCGATCGCGGACAAGCGCAAGTTGACGCTGTTCGAGGACGCGGCGCAGGCTCACGGCGCCGCACGCGACGGCCAACCGGTGAGCGCGCTCTCGGATGCCGCGGCGTTCTCGTTCTATCCGACGAAAAACCTCGGCGCTTGCGGCGAAGGCGGACTGATCGTCACGCGGCGCGGCGACGTGGCCGAGCGCGCGCGCCGTCTGCGCGATCACGGGAGCCCGAAGAAGTACGAGCACGCCGAAATCGGCACGAACTCGCGCCTTCAAGGCATTCAAGGCGCGGTCCTCTCCGCGAAGTTGCCACACCTCTCGGCTTGGAACGACCGCAGACGCGCGATCGCTCGTCGCTACGACGCCGCCTTCGCGACAGGTCCGAACGTCGTGCCGCTCCGCGTCGCGGCGGGAGCCACGCACGTCTATCACCAGTACACGGTCCGCATCCGCGGGCCGGTCAGCCGGGACGCGGTGCTCGAGGCCCTCAAGGTCCAGAAGGTCGCCGCCGCCGTGCACTATCCGGCTCCGGTCCACCTGCAGGCCGCGGCGCGAGCGTGGGGCTACGGTTCCGGTGATTTCCCCGTCGCCGAACGCCTCTCGCGCGAGGTGCTCTGCCTGCCCGTGCATCCGTTCCTCTCCGACGCCGACGTCGACCGCGTGGCCGAATCCACGCTCGCAGCGGCGCACAGGTAGAGCCTTCCGCCGGCGCGGCGGCACCGCGGTGGTACGATTAGGGGTCGTGATGCGCACGTTCTTCGCGTCCGGAGGGGCTCTGCTCCTCTCCCTCCTGCTCGTCGCCGCGGCCCAAGCGCCCAAGCACGGCCGTCCGCCCGGCGCCAAGTCGTCGAAGCCGGAACCCGCGGCGCCCAGCAAGACGGCCCGCGCGGATCGCTACTTCGCGATCTGCGACCAGGACGGCAGCGGCAGGATCTCCTTCAAGGAAGCGCAGGAGAGCTTCGGTCTGGACCGGGCCGGGTTCGCCCTCTACGACGAGGACCTCGACGGCTGGATCTCTGCCGCCGAGTTCCGCCGCCGCTACCTCGCGATCGTCGATGCCGGCGGCGCGTTCGCGCCACCGAAGGCCAAGGCCGTCGCGCCCACGGCGATCCCCTCGTCCGCGGAGAAGATGCTCGAGACCTACGACAAGAATCGGAACGGAGCCCTCGACGGCTCCGAGCTCGACGCCGCGCTCGTCGAGCTCGGCGCGTCGCGCATGGATCCCGAAGCGCTGCTCGAGCAGCTCGACCACGACGGATCCGGCGAGCTCGAGTCGGGCGAAGTCGATGACCTGCTGGAGCTGTTGAAGCCCGGCTACTCGGCGCGCCGCGGACCGCCTCCGAAATCGATCGACGACCTCTTCGGAAAGATCATCCCCCGTCCGACCGTCGCGGGCGCGGTGCCCGAGCCGCCGCGCATCGGAGGTCCGGTGAGCTCCTTCCGCCGTCTGGACCTCGACGGCGACGGGCACGTCACCCTCGACGAGCTGAACGAACTCCAGCGACCCTTCCTCCTCGCCGTCCGCCCCGCGGCGGTCCTGGCCGCCCTCGACACGGACGGGGACGGGACGATCAGCGCCGCGGAGTTCCGCGCCGCGATGGGATCCGCGCGCTGACTCCGGTCAGACGTGGAGCGTCGTGAATTTCTCGAGGCGCGGCCCCTTTTCCGGATCGCTGACCGAGAACCCCCCGGTCCCGCGCAGGCGCACGCCCGCGAAGGTGCCGTCGAGGCCGAGCACGTAGAACTGCAGATCGAACGAAGGCAATCCCTTCTCGTCGACGAGCTCGGGTTGGTAGCGCGCCTGCCGCTGCGTCTGCTTCGTGACGCGGCGCAGGGCCTCCAGGCCGGCGTCGAGCGGGCTCGCGCCGTTCCGCATGAGCTCGACGATCGCGAAGCTGGCATTCGCGAGCACGCAGGCTTCGCCTCGACCTGTCGAGCCGGCGCTCCCGGCCTCTTGGTCGCAGTAGAGTCCCGCTCCGATGATCGCCGAGTCGCCGACGCGCCCCGGGATCTTCCAAGCCAGGCCCGATGTGGTCGTCGTGCACGCGATCGCGCCGCTCTTCGCCAGCGCGGAGCAGTGGATCGTGCCGGTCTGCCGCTTCTCGTGATCGGGCCGAATGGTTCCGCTCGCGACCTTCACGTCGCCCGGCGGCAAGGCACTTTCGAACGGGAGTTTCGGCGGCGGCGGCAGCCAGTCGTCCTTCGTGCTCAGGCTCTCCTTCCACTCCAGCCACTGCTTGCGGGACCCTTCCGTCAGGAGCTCGACGTGCGGATGCCCGTGCTTGCGCGCGAATTCGTAGGCGCCCTTCCCCACGAGCAGACAGTGGTCCGTGCGCTCGAGCACGAGGCGCGCGACCTCGCTCGGGTGCAGGATGTTCTCGATGCACGCGACCGCGCCGGACTTGTGCCGCGGTCCGTACATGCACGCCGCGTCGAGTTGCACGACGCCTTCTTCGTTCGGGAGCCCGCCCAGGCCGACGCTCGTGTCCTCCGGATCGGCTTCGGCGATCTTGACGACCTCGATGGCGACGTCGAGCGGATCGGCGCCCTCGAGGAGCTTCGCGTAATGGAGCTTCATCCCGGCGAGAGCGTTCGTGCTGCCGACGAGGATCGGGTATCCCTTCCGGGCGGCGCGCGCCGGCGCGGAGGATCGCGGATCCTGCACCGAGCGGGCCGGAGTCGTGCCGCAGGCGAGTCCTGCGGCGCCGGCAGCGAGGGCGCCGCCGAGCAGTGAACGCCGCGCGAAGCGGGGATCGGGGGAGTTCGACTCGGGGTTCGACATCACGGTTTCTCCTCGGGTTTCTTGGGCTTTCCAGTGTCGTTCGGACGCGGACGAGCGAGGCACAGATCGGCGAGCCAGAGCCGGGCGCCCTTGCACCAGGCTCTCCACAGTTGAGCGGTCGAGTCCTTCCCCGCCGTCTCGCAAGCGGCCAGGCGCAGATCCTGCTCCATGGCGAGGCTCTCGAGGTAGCGATCCATGTCGAAGGGGCGCGCGTCGGCCACGGCCAGCGCTGCGGCGAGGATCGCGCACCCGGTCCGCCGCATCTCGTCTCGATCGACGTGCGACAGACGGTCGAGGCTCGTGTGGTAGGCGAAGTCGGGGAAGTGCCAGAAGAGCACGGCGGGCACACCTCGCGCGGTGAACACGGTGTGATCGCTCCCGCCCTCGTAGGGATGCTCGCGGGTCGTCCAGCTCCGCGCCATCCCTCCCACGTCGATCAGCGCGCACCTGGCGACGACCGACAATCCGCTGGGCGCGAGCGCACTCGCTTCGACCGGGCTCGATCCCCAGGCCGTGTGCTCGTCGGGAGCGAGCGGATCGACCGCGCCCGGATCGGGCATGCGCTCGAGGAGCGCCTCGGCGCCGGTCTCCTTCTTCGACTCGCCGGTCATGTCGACCGCGATGGCTGCGACCGCCCTCCGGCCGCTCTTCTCGAGCCACACGCGGCTCTGTTCCATCTCCTCGCCGAAGACGAACGCGATCGAGCGCGACGGGAGCTCGAGATCGCCCTTCTCGAGCAGCTCGGAGAGGATGCGCGCATCCTCGAGCAAGGTCGCGACGCCGCTCGCGTTGTCGCAGGCGCCGGGCTCCTGGACGTGGGCCAGAAGGACGACGGCGTCGTCCGGCGCGAGCGAACCCTCGACCGTGGCGACGATCGTGCGCAGCGGCCGATCGGCGAGCTCGACTTCGGCCTCGAGCGCGATGCGGACTTCCTTCCGTCCGGCCAAGGCCTCCCGGACGGCCGTCGCGGATCGCGGCGAGATCATCGCCACGGGAAGCGGGCAGTCGGTCGGGACCGAGGCGTATTGGACCGCGTCGAGGTGGCGCTGCGCGGGAGTCGGATCGACGTTGAACGGAGCGAGCGACGACGAGAGCACGGCGGCCGCCCCGAGATCTTTCGCGCGTTGGAGGACGGCCCTCCCGAGCGGCTCTTCGAGCACGAGGACGCAACCCGCGCGCGCGCCCTCGAAGCCCAGGACCGCGGGCCCCTCGACCTTCGCCAACGGCGCGTTCTTCGGAAGGATCGTCCGGTCGCGATCCTCGGGCCGCGAGAATTCGTGCAGCGTTCGATCCGGGCTCCCGGAGATCTTGAGCACGACGCTCCCCCGCCGCGGCGTCCAGGCCTTCGAGCTCATCGTCGTCTCGATGACTTCGAGGCGCAGCGGATCTCTCTTCCCGTACCCTGCCTTCTCGAGCTCCGCGTGCACGTGGTCGATCACGGCCTCGAAGCCCTCGTTGCCCGGCTCGCGGTAGTAACGGTCCGCGAAGGTCGCGGTGTGCATCGCGCGGTCTCTGCGGAACGCGGGCAGGAGGAAGCGCACGAAGCGACCGGTCCCCGTCCCCGCCGCCGCGACGCCCGGTCCCGCGTGGCCCGCCGTGAGCGAGGGCGGAGGCCCCGATTCGATTTTGTCCCTCAGGCTCTTGAGATTCTGCTCCGACGGGCTGCCGCACGCGGAGAGGAGGACCACCGCGAGGGAGAACACGCCGTCCCGCATGCCAGTCACTCCGAGGTCACCGAGCCAGATACTTGCCGATGAGGAGATCCAGCCGCTGCCTCGCCTCCATCGGGATCCGATCGGGGGCGGTGAGGATCGCGTTCGCGAGCGCGCTGCCGCACGCGCACCCGCGCGCGCTCGCGATCCGCGGCACGGTCGCGGCGACGAGACGTCTCGCATTGCCTACGTTTCGGCTCATGACGGCGAGGATCGCTTCGACCGTCACGTCCTCGTGGCTCTCGTGCCAGCAGTCGTAGTCGGTCGCCATCGCGACGGTCGCGTAGCAGATCTCGGCCTCGCGCGCGAGGCGAGCCTCCTGGAGGTTCGTCATTCCGATCACGTCGACTCCCCACCCGCGGTAGATGCGCGACTCGGCCCGCGTCGAGAACTGAGGTCCCTCCATGTTGATGTACGTGCCGCCGTCGTGCATCCGCAGACCGAGCTGCCCGCCTGCGTCGACGAGGGCGCGTCGAACCTCGGTGCAGACGGGATCCGCGAACATCACGTGCGCGACCACGCCGCCTCCGAAGAACGTGTCCACGCGGTGGCGCGTGCGGTCGAAGAACTGGTCGACGACGACGAAGTCACCCGGAGCGATGTCCTCGCGCATCGATCCGACTGCGGAGACGGAGACGATCCGCGTCACTCCGAGTTTCTTCAGTCCCCAGATGTTCGCGCGGAAGTTGATCTCGGTCGGCAGGATCCTGTGACCGCGCCCGTGGCGGGGTAGGAAGACCATCCGCACACCCCCGAGGACCCCCGTGACGAACGCGTCGCTCGGCGAGCCGAAGGGCGTCGAGAGCTCGACTTCCTTCACGGACTCGAGCCCTTG
>WNFM01222064.1_pt1 | contig 11439 bp, 10 predicted proteins | sample 5400271 | NCBI WGS metagenome assembly WNFM01 (sample SAMN13153352, study PRJNA577476) | soil metagenome | isolation source: 60 cm saprolite on Douglas fir-dominated hillslope | place: USA:California | collected 2013-09-17 | reverse complement strand
GATCTGTGGCCGCGCTCGATCGTCGCCGTCGGCGCCATCCGGATCGACTGGATCATCGGACTTCTCGAATGTGTCGAGCTCTTCCTCTATCGCCGCGCGGCGATGGTCGTCGCGCTGACCGATGCCTTCAAGGAGAACCTCGTCGCCCGCGGCATCCCCGCCGGCAAGATCGTCGTGATCCGCAACGGCGTCGACCTGCAGCGCTATGCGCCGCGCCAGCGCGCCTCGGCGCTGGCGGCCACGTTCGACGTCGCCGATCGCTTCGTCATCGGCTATGTCGGAACGCACGGCCTCGCTCACGATCTCGGCAACGTTCTCGCCGCCGCCGAGCTGCTGCGCGACAAGCCGATCACCTGCCTCTTCGTCGGTGCCGGTGCCGAGCGCGAGAACCTCATGGCCGAAGCTGCGCGGCGGCAACTGCCCAACGTGAAGTTCCTCCCGATGCAGCCCAAGGACGCGATGGCCGGCATCTGGTCCCTATGCGACGTCGCGCTCGTCCATCTCAAGAATTCCCCCGCCTTCGCCGAGGTCATTCCGTCGAAGATCTTCGAGGCGATGGCGATGGGGCTGCCGATCATTCTCGTCGCGCCGGCGGGCGAGGCCAGCCAGATCATCGCCGACGACGATGCCGGGTTGTGGGTTCCGGCGGGCAATCCCGCTGCGCTGGCCGAAGCGGCGGCGATGCTGCTCGCCGATGCCGGCCGTCGCGCCGGCTTCGCCGCGCGCAGCCTGGCGGCGTCGCGCCATCACACGCGCGAGCATCAAGCCGCATCCTTCATCGCCGCCTTGCAGGGCGCGACCGAGCCAGGCGGGCGACAGCACGGCTGAATTGCCGGGCTGCGCCTGATCGGACGCCCCCCAAATCGGCCACCGCAGCGGGCTGATCGCCCCTTTACTCGCGCCCCGTTTCCTCGCGCCCCGTTTCCTCACGCTTTGGGTACTCGCGCTCGGGGTATTTCAGCACGCGCTCCGGCTTGATGACGATCGGATTACGGTTCCAGCGTTTGGCAACCGAGTTCCACAGAAAACCTGTGATTACCCCGTTGCGTTCGCCCAATACCTTCGCCTGGCAGGTCAACTGGCCATAGGTGCGAATCGTGATCTCATCGCCCGGCCGTAAATCGCCGAACCTCACGTCAACCACATTGCCTCCGGCACTTCAGGCGTGTGTCCCTAGAACAGGAAACGCCGCCAGGGGCAAAGTTAATCCCTGACGCGAATTCTCGCGAATAGTCCGAAAGGACAGGGTGAGGCTGCCAACCCCCCGATTCGGCGCGGAAAATTGGCCCCGAGGCGCGGCGGGGGCACGGCCCTTGTATTGACTACCGGCGATCCGCGTTCTCGATATAGGATTGCAGGCGCCTGCACGGGTTGGTGGTACGCATGAAGCAGAGCGGTCGGCGTTGCGAAATCTCGGCTTTCCCGATCTGCGCCCGGCATTGCCGGCGGGACGAAGACTGATGGCGGGCGTGGTCTTCGACGAGGCGGGCCTGCGCGGCTTGCAGGTGCTTATCGCCATCGTCGAGCGCGACCTCGGACGCGAGACGTCGACGGCGAAGGAGTTGCGCAACCTCTTCGAGCAGCGCTCGTCGATCGCTTATCTGCGCGCCTCGGCCAGCTTCAATGCGCTGGATGGCGACGTGCGCAACCGCGTCGCGGCAAAGGCGAATGCCGTCGCCCGCCAATTCCACAATCCGTCACTCGACGTTCGCAAGCTGTTTCCCGATCTCTTCAAGACGCGCACGACCGAACAGATCTGGGAATAGGGGGCCGCGCTTTAGTCGCGATCGAGTCCGCGGAAGCGACTATTGAACGGCGCGACCCGCCCGAAACTCGACCGTCCGTCATTGCCGGTGACGCCGAAGGAAAACGTCGTGTTGCCGCTGCGGAAGGTCTTGGTTCCGGGCGTCGAGCCGTTGGTCGAGGGCGAGGTCAGGTTCTGCACCTGTTGATCGGGGTCGACGAATTTCGCGCTGCCATCCGGATTGAGCGGCGTCCGCGTATCCTGGGTGAAAGCGCCGGCCGTCTGCGCAAATCCCAGCGCCGAGGCGAGCAATACGCCGAAAAACAACGGTTTCATGACGATCCTCGATCCATAAGAGCATCAAGGTTATCACGGGTGATCCGCAATCGCCAGCGACAATAGCAAGGCAAACGTGATGAATTGGCCCCGGCAAAGCGCGGAATAGCGGGCATGGGGGAAAGATAAATGTCGCACGATATCGCGCTGATCTCGACGATCGCCATCAGCCTTGCTTTCGCCTTCGTTGGCGGATTCATCGCGGTGCGGCTGCGATTACCACCGCTCGTCGGCTATTTGCTCGCCGGCGTCGCCGTCGGCCCCTTCACGCCGGGTTTCGTCGCCGATGCCTCCCTCGCCAGCCAGCTCGCCGAGATCGGCGTCATCCTGCTGATGTTCGGCGTCGGCATGCATTTCTCGCTGGGCGATCTCTGGGCGTTGCGCAGGGTCGCCTTGCCCGGCGCGATCGTGCAGATCGTCGTCGCGACGGCGCTCGGGGCGATGCTTGCCGTTTACTGGGGCTGGTCGCTCGGCGCCGGCCTGGTGCTCGGCCTCGCCCTTTCGGTCGCCAGCACCGTCGTCCTCCTGCGCGCGCTCGAGCAGCACGGGCTGGTGCAGTCCACCGATGGCCGCATCGCCGTCGCCTGGCTCGTCGTCGAGGATCTCGTCATGGTTCTCGTCCTCGTCCTGCTGCCGGCGCTGTCGGGACTGCTCGGCGGCTACGCGCCTTCTCACGCCGGCAGCGGCGAATTGCTGACCACCCTCGCGGTGGCCCTCGGCAAGGTCGCCGCCTTCATCGCCTTCATGCTGATCATCGGCACCCGCCTGCTGCCGTTTCTCCTCGATCAGGCGGCCCGCACCGGCTCGCGCGAGCTCTTCACTCTGGCGGTGGTCGCCGCCGCCCTCGGCATCGCCTTCGGATCGGCGGAATATTTCGGCGTCTCCTTCGCGCTCGGCGCCTTCTTCGCCGGCATGATCGTCAACGGCTCCGACCACAGCCATCGCGCGGCCAGCGAGACGCAGCCGCTGCAGGACGCCTTCGCCGTCCTCTTCTTCGTATCCGTCGGCATGCTGTTCGATCCCGCCATCCTGATCCACCAGCCGCTGCAGGTGCTGGCCGTTCTCGCCGTCGTCATCATCGGCAAATCGGCGGCGGCTTTGCTCATCGTCCTGCTCTTGCGCCATCCTCTCGCGACCGCCCTCACGGTCGCCGCCAGCCTGGCGCAGATCGGCGAGTTCTCCTTCATCCTCGCCGGGCTCGGCCTGACGCTCGGCCTGCTTCCCGACGCGGGGCAGCATTTGATCTTGGCAGTGGCGCTGATCTCGATCACGCTCAACCCGCTGATCTTCCGCCTCGCCGCGATGGTCAGCCGCTGACCACGATTGGGCTGGTCAGGATCGCCGCCCCTCCCGCACACTGCGCCGCTGCTTTTACCGAGGTCGATGAATCATGGGTGAGTTCGGGCATCATGGGTAAGTTCGGCTGGGGACAACCGGTGCGGCGGAAGGAAGACCCGCGTCTTCTCACCGGCAGAGGATGTTTCATCGCCGACCGGCGCATCGCCGGCGAATGCCACGCCGTCATCCTGCGCTCGCCGCACGCCCATGCCGGCATCCGCGCCATCGATGTCGCGGCGGCCCGCGCGGCGTCAGGCGTGCTCGCCGTGCTGACCGGCGAGGATCTGGCGGCGGACGGCATCGGCGGCATCCCGTCCGATTTCACCCTGCCCTTCTACCCGCCGCGCTCCGGCCCGCCTTTCGCGGTGTTCCACCCGCCCTTCCCGTGCCTGGCGAGCGGGCGCGCGCGGTTCGTCGGCGAAGGCGTGGCGATGATCGTCGCCGAGACGCTGGAGGCGGCGCGCGACGCCGCCGAGCTGGTCGAGATCGATTACGAGCCGCTCCCATCGGTGACCGGGACGCAGGAGGCCGCCGCCGACGACGCGCTGCAGATCTGGCCGGGGGCGCCGGGCAATATCGCCTTTACCTGGGAGGCCGGCGACCGCGCGGCCACCGACGCCGCTTTCGCCCGTGCCCATCGCGTCACCCGTACGACGCTGGTCAATAGCCGCGTCATGATGGCGGCGCTCGAGACGCGCGGCGCGATCGGTGAATGGGACGCGGCGAGCGAGCGCTTCACGCTGAGCACCGCCTCGCAAATGCCGCATGGCATCCGCAAGCACCTGGCCGGCGCCTTCCATGTCGACGAATCGCGCATCCGCGTCCTCGTCGGCGATGTCGGCGGCGGTTTCGGCCTCAAGAATGGCATCTATCCCGAATATGTATTGGTGTTGTGGGCGGCGCGGCGTCTCGGCCGGACGGTGAGCTGGATCGGCGAGCGCGGCGAGGCCTTTCTCGCCGACTATCACGGCCGCGACAATGTCGCGCAGGCCGAGCTGGCACTCGACGCCGATGGCAATTTCCTCGCCCTGCGCGTCTCGTCGCTGGCCAATCTCGGCGCCTATCTCGCGCCCAAGGGGCTGCTCTCGCCGACCAGCAACACGCCCGGCCTCTCGGGCAGCTACCGCACGCCGGCGATCCACGCCACGGTCCGCGGCATCTTCAGCAACACCGTGCCGACCGACGTCTATCGTGGCGCCGGCCGGCCCGAGGCGTTCTATCTCCTCGAGCGGTTGGTCGACGCGGCGGCGCGCGAGCTCGGCATCGATCCCGCCGAGCTGCGCCGGCGCAATATGGTGACGCCGGCGGAGATGCCGTTCCGCACGCCGTTCGGTCTCGTCTATGACCACGGCGACCTCCCCAAGGTGCTCGATAGCGCGCTCGCCGCCGCCGATTGGACGGGCTTCGACGAGCGCCGCGCGGCGGCGGCGCAACGCGGCAAGCTGCGCGGCATCGGCCTCGGCCACTACACCGAACGCGTCGCCGGCGGCTCGACGGAGAACGCCGCAATCAGCCTCGACGAGAACGGCATGGCGACCGCCCTGCTCGGCAGCATGTCGAACGGCCAGGGCCACGAGACCGCCTATGCGCAGATGATCGCCGACCGCTTCGGCATCGATATCGACGCGATCGAGATCGTCCAGGGCGATACCGACCGCGTCGCCACCGGCAATGGCACCGGCGGCTCGGCCTCGATCCCGATCGCCGGGGCGGCGCTCGACATCGCGATGACCAAGCTGATCGAGCAGGCGCGCCGCATCGCCGCCCATCTCCTCGAGACCGCCGAAGCCGATATCGAGTTCGGCGAGGGCGTCTTCACGGTGGCGGGCACCGATCGCCGCATCACGCTGCAGCGCGTCGCGGCGGCGGCGCATGATCCGGCGAAGCCGCCGCCGGGCGTTGAGCCCGGCCTCGCCGATCGCGGCTTCTTCAAGCCGAGCGGCCCGACCTTCCCGAATGGCTGCCACATCTGCGAGGTCGAGATCGACCCGGAGACCGGGGTGTTCGAGATCCTGCGCTATACGCTGGTGCATGATTTCGGCCGCGTGCTCAACCCGCTACTGCTCGAGGGGCAGCTCCATGGCGGCATCGCCATGGGTCTCGGCCAGGCCGGTTTCGAGCGCGTCGCCTTCGATCCCGAGAGCGGCCAGCCCCTCGCCGCCTCGTTCATGGATTACTGCCCGCCGCGCGCCGACGATCTGCCCTTCTTCGCATACACCGCGCAGGCGACGCCATCCTCGAACCCGCTCGGCGTCAAGGGCTGCGGCGAGGCCGGCGCGACGGCGGCGCCGCCGGCGCTGATGAACGCCATCGCCGACGCGCTGGCGCCGCTCGGCATTACCCAAGTCGACATGCCGGCAACGCCCGAGCGTCTGTGGCGGCTGATCCAGGATGCGCGCAAGGCGGCGGAGTAGCGACGAAGACCCCGTGGCACCTCAGCGGAAAAGGCGTATTCTTCCGCCTCCAGCATCATCCCAGGGATGGAAGCACGATGTTCGACCTCGACCGGTTCATCGTCGATTGCCGCGCGGCGCTCGCCGCGGATGCCAGCCATAAAGCGATGCGCGAGGTGGTGGCGCGCGCCGTCGCCGATCCCGGTGCCGTGCTCGGCGGGCTGGGCGAGCCGCAACGCGGCGCCGTCCACACGCTCTATCACAGCGACGACCTCACCATCCTCAACGTGATCTGGCCGCCTTTCATGACCATCATGCCGCACAATCATCTGATGTGGGCGGTGATCGGCGTCTATACCGGCCGCGAGGACAACATCTTCTGGCGCCGGGCCGAAGGCGATACCGGCAAGGTCGAAGCCGCCGGCGCCAAGGCGCTCGGCGTCAGGGACGCCGAGCCGCTCGGCCGCAACATCATCCATTCGGTGACCAACCCGATCCCGCGGCTGAGCGGCGCCATCCATGTCTATGGCGGCGATTTCTTCGCCGCCGAGCGCAGCGAATGGGACCCGGAAACCCTCAGCGAAGGCCGCTACGACGTCGCCAAGAACATGCAGCTTTTCGAGCGGGCGAACGCTCCGCACGCCTCGGCGTGACGCATGACGCGTGGCGACAGGTTGCTTAGAGTGACAGTCGTTACAGTAGTAGTTTACTTAATTAGTAGTATGAGGCTGGCAACGTCCAGGATGCACTTAGGCCCGAGCTAACTCACCCTGACGCTACTTCTTGCGTCGATGCGGCATGTGTCTTCAACGCTGCGCGCGTCGTCAACGGAACGGAGACGGGGATGCCAAGCGAATTTCCTCGGAATAACTCAAATCCGGACTGCCTTGGCCTGGCGTCCATCCTAATGCTCGTCGCGTTGGTCGGATGCGGGCTCACGACAACCTCCTATTTGGATGCGTCCGAAAAAAATTTCGGTGTCGATGTCACCTGGTACCAGAGTGACCTACGCATCTACCACGCGGCCTTGCTCTCTGATCGAGGCTTAGGGCTGCGGTTTCCGGGCTATGTCGTCGGCGTGGAAAATATTCACCCCTCCAGCGCAGCTCAAAAAGACTTGCCTGCGGACCAGCGCAAGGAGCATCACGCGATCACGCATATCATCCGATATGAAAAAGAGGCCGAGCCAAGCGCAGCGCAGCCGCTGACCTCATGCGTGGTCTATACGATGCTCAATCGCCAATCGAACTCCGTGGATGACGGCCATCACCTGTTCGAGACATGCAAGCGCAATCCCGCCGGAGAGCCCCTCGGCCTTCTCGAGCAATCGCTGGCGGCCGACTTCAAAAGCAACGAATATTCCCATGTTCTCATCATCGTGCTGGGGTGGAACACGGACCAAGAAAAGGCGATCAAGAACATCAATAGCCTCGTGGGTCATCTGCTGGATGAGGCGACCACGCGTAAAATATCCGCCGACAGGTTCCGGCCTTTGGTCATCGGCGTGACATGGCCCTCCCAGTGGCAACTCGGCGAGTGGTCGGTCGTGCCTGATTCCATCGTGCGCGGCCTCAGTTTCAGGAACAAAGCACTGGATTCTCAAGATGTCGGGCTCAACATCGTTCGGCCTCTGGCTCAGATGGTGCTGAGCGCGCGAAAGGGGGACGGCCAAAGCGGCCCGGTGAAATCGCCGACCCTCGTTCTCTTGGGCCACAGCTTTGGTGCGCGGGCCCTCGTGACGGCCATGACAGGGCCCCCGGGGGAACAACTAGGGCCGCTCGAAGGCTTCGCGGCCCGTGACAGATTGATCCTGATGGAGGGCGCATTCGAGATCACGCATCTGTTCCAGCCTGGGGGCGGACTTCTTGAATCGTTCAAGACAGGGGCGCCCCGCCTAACGATGACCTCGTCGGCCTATGACAGTGCAGTCGCGGCAGCGTTCTGGGGGTGGTACGCCGGCGATATCCGATCGTTCAACGAGATCTGCCGAATGAGCGTGGAGCGTTCCGACCGACTCGGCATTGACGTTTCAAAGGTAGGCTGCGCCGTGCCTCCGCCAGGCAGCGCGTTCGGCTTCAACCTCTGCGATCCGACATACGCAGATATGAAGCCGCCGCCGCCGATGCCGAATTCTCGCGATTTTGCGAACCGCCCGGTACGATATTACGATGCGAGCAGCCTCATCAATTGCCAGCAGCCGTTCACCAGCGGCGGCGCGCACAGCGACATCTACCGCCGCGAGACGGCGCGCTTCCTTTTGAACGAGATAATGAACTAGCCCGTACGCATCCTTCAGCAGCTCCGGGTGCTTATCCAGGAGCCGGAAGAGATTGACGACGGCCGGCAACGGCGCTGCTTCGCCGCGCTCATAGCGCGAGAACGCGTTATGGCCGCCGCCGGTAAGACGTGCGGCGGCGAGTTGGGTCTTCCGGGCGGCAAATCGGGACCGACCGTGAAGTCGACCGATCCGACGGCGACGCAGCGCGCGGCAAACCCGGGAGCGGGTGCCGGAAGCAACGATCAGACCGCCAGTCCGACCAAGAACCAGGACGAGAGCAAGGTCCTCGGCCTGCCGGGCGGCAAAGCCGGTCCAGCCACGACGAAGGAATAGACAAGCGCCGCTCGCATCCTCGAGACGCCGGGCACATCCCGCTCGAGCCTGTCAAACCCCGTCTGAGAAGGTGGGGCTTTTTCATGCGCGAATGAGGCTGGTCATTTATATCCAATTTAGCTTGACATATTCCTATTTTGGTTTTATGGTTCTGCAGTTTTCGACCAGGAGGACCCTTGCGTGAAGCCGGTCTTAGTTATTGCCTCAACCGCCGCCGCTTCAGGAGAACCCATTCCGGATATTCGTCCGGATGGAAGCGCGGCTGCTTCGCCGTGCTCCCGCTAGACTCTATTTTTTGGGGAGCGGATACCCACACCATACTACCGGCCGCCTGTTTTTGCCCTGTTGTTTACAGGCGAAGCGCCCGCCGCAGGCCCCTAACGCCGCTCCTTCAGCACGCGGGCGATCGCCCTGACGATGCCGACATAGCCGGTGCAGCGGCAGAGATTGCCGCTGAGCTCGCGGCGGATGCGCGCCTCGCCAGCCTCGGGCAGGCGGGTGACGATGTCGCGGGCGGTGGCAAGCATTCCCGGGGTGCAGAAGCCGCATTGCAGCGCGTGCTCGGCGGTAAAGGCGGCGCGCAGCTGGGCCATCACCGGATCGTCGTCGAAGCTCTCGACGGTGCGGATCCCGGCGCCGTCGCAGGCCACCGCCAGGGTGATGCAGGAGCGCGCCGGGGCGCCGTCGATCATCACCGTGCAGGCGCCGCAGACGCCGTGCTCGCAGCCGAGATGCGTGCCGGTGAGATGCAAGCTCTCGCGCAGGAAATCGGCGAGGTGCTGGCGCGGCGCGACATCGGCGGCGACCGTCTCGCCGTTGACGGTCAGGGTGATCGCGGTCTTGCTCATCGTCTTGCCTCGGCGAGGGCGCGGCGCGCCGCGACGAGATGCACCGCCTTGCCATACGCATCGTCGGCAAAGCCGTGATCGTCGAGCGCGCGCTCCAGCATCGCCATGTCCAGTGTCTCGGGAATTCCGCCCGGCGCGGCGCGGTCGAGCACGATCGGCGCGCCGTTCGTCGCTCCCATGACGAGGCGCAGGGTTTCGCGCTCGGGATCGTGAAGCACGGCGCCGATCGCCTCGGCGAAATCGCCGGTCTTGCGGCAGAATTTATAGTAACCCCAGCGTGCGCCTTTCGCGAGGCGCGGCACGGCGACGGCGCGCAGCACCTCGTCATCGCCGATATCAGTCGCAAAGGCGCCCTTGGCGAGCGCCGCGACCATGAGGCGCCGCTCGCCTTGCGGGCCAAGCAGCACCACCGCGGCGCCGAGCGCGGCGAGCGAGGAGAGCCAATCGGCTGCCGGATCGGCATGGGCGAGGCTGCCGCCGATCGTGCCGCGATTGCGCACTGCGCGATAGGCGATGCCGGCAGCGATGCCGGCAAGGATGGCGCCGGTCGGGCCGGGCAGCGCGCCGTCCTCGATCGCCGCATGGGTTACGCCGGCGCCGATCAGGATGGCGCCGCCTTCCTCGCTCCAGCGCCTCGTCTCGTCGAGCTTGCTGACATCGACCAGGAGATCGGGCTGGACCAGCCGCAGATTGAGCATCGGCCCCAAGGTCTGGCCGCCGGCGAGCAGCTTGACGAAGCCATCGCCGTTGCCAAGCAGCTCCACCGCATGGGCGAGCGAGCGGGCGCGGGCGTAGTCGAAACGTGCCGCTTTCATGCCGCCCTACCCTGCCCGCGCAGCGGCGAGCGCCGCCATCAGCCGGCGCGGCGTGATCGGCGTCTCGCCGATCTCGACGCCGAGCGGCCTGAGCGCGTCGTTGATCGCATTGGCGATCGCCGCCGGCGGTCCGATGGCGCCGCCCTCGCCGATGCCCTTCTGGCCGAACTCGCTATAGGGCGACGGCGTCGCCATGTGCTCGATGCGGATATCGGGCACCTCGGTGGCGCCCGGCAGCAGGTAGTCGGCGAGCGTCGAGGCGAGCGGCTGGCCGAGCTCGTCGAAGGGCATCTCCTCGTAGAGCGCGGTGCCGATGCCCTGCGCCGTGCCGCCATAGACCTGGCCGTCGACGATCATCGGATTGACCAGCACGCCGCCATCCTCGACGACGACATAGTCGAGGATCTCGACCGCGCCGATCGCGGGATCGACGGCGACGAGGGCGGCATGCGCGGCATAGCTGAAGGTGCCGCTGTCGCGCACCGGCTTGTAGCCCGAGGTCACCTCGAGCCCGCCGGGATCGACGTCGGGCGGCAGATCCTGCGGCCGCAGATACCAGATACGCGCCACCTCGGCGAGGCCGAGGCTGCCCGAGGGGCCGACGATCTCGCCGTCCTGCAGCGTGACCTGGCCGATCTCGGCCTGCAGCATCTTGGCGCCGATCGCCAGCACGCGCTTCTTCATCTCCTGGCAGGCGCGCGCCACCGCGCCGCCCGCCATCACCATGCAGCGCGAGCCCCAAGTGCCGGTCGAGTACGGCGTGTACTCGGTGTCGCCATGGACGACGTTGACGCGGTCGATGGCGATGCCGAGCACCTCGTTGGCGACCTGCGCCAAGGTCGTCTCCAGCCCCTGCCCGTGCGACTGGATGCCGACGCGCAGCTCGAGCCCGCCATCCGGCGTCAGCCGCGCCGTCGCCTGCTCGTGGCCGGGCACCATCGGGATGCCCCAGCCGGCATAGACGGCGGTGCCGTGCGCCGCCTGCTCGCAGAAGATCGAGAGGCCGACGCCGATGCGCCGTCCATCCGCCTCGCCGGCCTTCTGACGCGCGCGGATCGCCGCGAGATCGATGGCGGCCACGGCGCGGCGCAGGCATTCCGGATAGTCGCCGCTGTCGAAATGCTTTTTGGTGACGTTCTCGTAGGGCATCTTCTCGGGCGGCACGAGATTCTTCAGCCGGACCTCATGCGGCTCGCTTCCGATCTCGCGGGCGACCGCGTCGATCATCAGCTCCATGGCGAAGCACACGCCGGTCCGGGCGACGCCGCGATAGGGCAGGATCGGCGGCTTGTTGCTGGCGACCGACCAGGTCCGGCATTGATAGACCGGCAGCACATAGGGGCCGGGCAGGATG
>WNFM01153546.1_pt1 | contig 11439 bp, 9 predicted proteins | sample 5400271 | NCBI WGS metagenome assembly WNFM01 (sample SAMN13153352, study PRJNA577476) | soil metagenome | isolation source: 60 cm saprolite on Douglas fir-dominated hillslope | place: USA:California | collected 2013-09-17 | reverse complement strand
TCCTCACCTGCATCGCGCTCAGAATTTCCGGCCAGAGCTTCAACCTGATGACCCTCGGTGGCCTCGCCGCCGCTGTCGGCCTGGTCATCGACGACGCCATCGTCGTCCTCGAAAATATCGTTCTCCATCGCGACGCCGGGCAGCACCGCTTGCAAGCCATCGCCAGCGCTCTTCGCGAAATGGCCGTCCCTCTCGTCGGCTCGACCATCACTCCCATCGTCGTTTTTCTTCCGCTCATCTCCATCACCGGCGTCACTGGCTCATTTTTCCGCGCGCTCGCCATCACCATGACCGTCGCGCTCCTCGTCTCGCTCTTCCTCGCCATGACCTGGACTCCCACCCTCAGCCAATATTTTCTGCGCGACAAACGAAAGGACGCCTCACCGGAAGAGTCATCATCCCCCGCCAACATCGATCCCGCAGCGCTCCTGGCCGCGGAAGAGGCTCACCTCTCCGGCTTCTTCGGCCGCATTATTGATTTCTATGCCCGTCAAATGCAGGCCATCATTCACCGCCCACTGCTACTCGTTGGCAGTTCCGCCGTAATTATTTTTCTCACTGCGGTCTGCTACCACTTCCTGGAAACCGACTTGCTCCCCGCAATGGATGAAGGTGGCTTCATTCTCGACTACTACACTCCGCCCGGAAGTTCGCTCACCGAGTCCGAGCGCATCCTTCGGCACATGGACAAAATCCTCAAAGGCACCGAGGAAGTTGAAAACACTTCCCGCCGCACCGGGCTCCAGCTCGGCCTCGCCGCCGTCACTGAAGCCAATCGCGGCGATTTCACCGTCCGATTGAAAACGAAATCTTCGCTGCCAGGTTGGCTGGGATTTTTGTCCGGCAACAACCAAACTACCCGTACCCGCGACATAGACGATGTGATCAGCGAAGTCCGCAGCGAAATCAAAAAAGCCGAGCCCGCCGCCGACATCGAATTCGTTCAGGTCTTGCAGGACATGATCGGCGACCTTAGCAATGAACCCGAACCGGTGGTGATCAAGCTCTATTCCCAGGATCCCCAGCTTCTTTTGCAGGCCGCTCCGCGCGTCGCCAATGCCATCGGCAAAGTTCCCGGCGTGGTCGACGTTCTCGACGGCGTGGAAAACACCATCAGCGGCCCCGCTTCCACGTTCCAAATCAATCCTGCCACCGCTGCCCGCTCCGGTTTCACTCCGGAAGAAATTGCCGTGGACTCTTCCGCCCTTCTCGAAGGCGAACCCGCGGCCACTCCGGTCGTGCTCAACGATCGCGTCTATCCCATCCGCATTCGCTTCCCCGAAGCCAGCCGCAGCTCCCTCGATCAGATGATGAACACCCCGCTACTCAGCTCCACTGGAAAAACCGCGACGCTCGGCGCCCTCGCTTCTCTCTCCAGTGATCCCGGCCAGACCGAAATCCGCCGCGAAAATCTTCAGCGCCTCATGCAAGTCACCGCGCGCCTGGAAGGCGTCGGCCTCGGCTCCGGCATTGCCGCCGTCCAAGAAGCCGTCAACAATCTGCATCTTCCGTCATCCATCCGCGTCGAATACGGCGGTACCTATCAGGAACAACAAAAATCTTTCCGCGATCTCCTCAAAGTTTTGTTCCTCGCTCTGCTTCTTCTCTTCATCGTTTTGCTCTTCGAATTCCGCACGTTCTCCGCGCCCGCCGCCATTCTCGCTTCCGCCCTGCTCTCCACCTTCGGCGCACTCTTCGCTCTGCTAATCACCCGCACCACTTTCAACATCGCTTCTTTCATGGGCATCATCATGGTCGTCGGCATCGTCGCCAAAAATGGCATCCTGCTCCTCGACGCCGAACAACGTTTCCGCGCCCTCGGCTTCTCCGCCGAAGAATCCATGATCCAGGCCGGACGCCGCCGCCTCCGCCCCATCGCCATGACCGCCCTCGCCACCGTCGCCGGAATGTTGCCGCTCGCCTTCGCTTTCGGCGCCGGCTCCCAAATGCTTCAGCCCCTCGCCATTACCGTCATCGGCGGCCTCCTCAGCTCCATGGTCCTGTCCCTGGTCTTCACCCCCGCCATCCACTACCACCTGCAACGCCACCACACTCACGTGCCTGCTTAGGTCCGCTCTCAACCCAACCCGTACTCTGGAATGGACCGCCTCGAACTCGGCTACAGCGTTGCCAGCGCCAATCTCCGCGACTTCAAACGAGTGCCTGGCCTGACAGTCGTGCAACTCTAGCCGCACGCCGCGGATCGAACAGGCTTATTCATCCCTGTCCATTAAGACAAAGTGCTTGGCTGGCCATTCGAACAGAACATCCGTACTATTCCGCCTGAAAACCACTCCGGATACGCTTTTGAGGTGCGTCGCTTCTTCCAAATCACGGTCTCCTCAATCGCCGTCGTGATAATTCTTCTCGGCGCCGGTTACGCTTACTCTCATGAGGCCGTCTACCACGTGAACCTGTTCCAGCAGTATCAGCAAATCAACCGAGAGAGTTTCGATGCAAAACTGCCATATGTCTCGGTCAGTTGGGCCGACTTGTCCACCCAGAATACGGACGGAGTCACCTCGTTCGACGATAACGACCGTCCGGTTTCGATTGAATTGGACAGACAACATATAACATCGGCGCGGGACCTGCGCGCTGTCCTCCGGCATCAGGCATGTCATGTTTCAGTCGGCGAAAAAGCCGCGCATGGTTCGGCATGGCAACATTGCATGGACCGTTTCCGCGACTGAACGGGGACTTCTTGTGGCTCCCCTGCAGGATGTGGGCTGCCTTTCGCTAGCTTCTTGTTTTTCCTGGTAATTAACATCCGGTTCGAACATCGGGTGCGGGCGCTACCGGGCGTGGGCTGTACTTGCAGCCGGCAAATGAAAGGGAAACCCCGCCAAGGAATTGCGACGCTCCTCGACCTTCGTTGCCAGCACATTCCTTACTGACCACCACACGTCTTTGTGCTCTCTGTTCGCCGCTCGCTGCTAGCTTCCGCAAAACCTCAGTGGCAGCTTCCCACGCCGGAATCCTTGAACGACTTGCCTTCTTCCGGCACAAACTCCCACTCATACCGGCCCGGCAGCAGCGTCAGCTTCAATACTCCAAACGCCACGGTGTCGCGGACTTCGCTATTGGCATGCGGCAATCCGAACGGGCGGTGATTCTTGCCACCCGTGCCAACTACGAATTCGCGGATCCCGCGGCTCGGATCGGCAACTCCGTCCGGAGTCTGCGGCGCAAATCGCTCGTAATCGTGGTCGTGGCCGTTCACCACCACATCCGCGTTGGCCGCGTACAGCGCATCCCACAAAGGTTTCATCACCGGGTCATCCCCGTGCGCGCCGCCGGAACTGAACAGTGGCTTATGAAAATAAGCCAGCGTGCAAGCCAGCGGGTGCGCCGCGAGATCTTCGCGCAACCACTTCCCCTGCGCCGAGTCCGCATCGCATCCGCCAACGTCGGCGCACTCGCTGTTCAACACCACGATGTGCCAGCTGGCCAGTTCGTAGCTGTAATAGCCCCTGCTCGGATCGCCAGCCGCCGCGCCAAAATAATTGAAGTAGTACGCGGCTCCAGCGGAATGAAATTCGTGATTGCCCGGCGCCGGCCGGGTCCTCATCTTCTCGCGTCCCCACGTTTTGTCGTAACACGTAAAGTTTTCCGCGGTGCCATCGGGATAAGCGAGATCGCCCACCGCCATCACCGTGCCGGGAATTTTCTCGAGGAGTTTGGCGGTGGCCTGCGCGCCGGCAAGATTCCGGCAGTCGGCGATATCGCCCGCGCCGACCAACACCGCAGCGTCTTTGGCAACGGCCGATTTCGTGGATGCATTTCCGCAAAGTCCGGCAAATCCAAGCATGCTTGCAAGAACTAGAAAGGAAATTCGAGTACGCATGATCACTCACCTTAACCAAGTCAATGCTAGCTAGCACTCTACAAGCCCGCGGCTAAACACAAGATGAACGCAAGGAAGAACTTCGAGAAAGAGTAAGCGATAAAATTTTGGCCCAGAACTCGATGCAATTGGACCGGCGAAGCGGAAACGCAGCGCAAGACGCATTGCGTCTCCGCCGCCGTCGCAAAACAGCGTTAGAACTTAAATCGCAGCATAAACTGCAATTGCCGTGGCAATCCGGTCCCGGTGTTTGTTCCGTTTCCGTTCACGGTATTGGTGATCACGCCGAAATCTCCGGGAGTGCTCAAGTTGTTCGGTGTAGGACTGCCCGACGATGCTGGGTTGTAAGTGAGCGTCAGGTTGCCCGGGTCGCCAAGCTGGGTGTGGTTGAACACGTTGAAAGCTTGCACGCCAAACTCCAGGCTGCAGCGTTCCGTCAACTTGGTGTCCTTCAGGATCGCCAGGTCCACTTGCCAGATATCCAGGGCACGGGCGATACCGTTGGGAGCGTTGCCGAACCGGGTGAAATTGCCGTTGCTGTCGACCGGCGGTGCTTGAAAGGCGGCGGGATTGAGCAAAGGCACGTTATTTTTCCCTCCGCCGGGCAGATAAATTGGAACTCCGGGAACGAGGTCCGGGCGCTGATCGGTCTGATCGTTGCCATCGGGAAGCAGGTAAGTCTGCGCCAGGCCATCAAACAGTGTGCCGGGGCTGGAGATTTGGCCGCCAAGATTCATTTTGACTGTCAGCGGATGACCTGTGTGCCAAGTCCCAATGCTGCTGACTTCCCAGCCGCCGACAATTTTTCCGACTGCGCCGGAATCATGCAAATAGGCCTTGCCCGGCCCGAATGGGAGTTCGTAAACCGCGTTCACCGTAACATTGTGGCGAACATCGAACACGCTCGGCCCTTTGTCGCACTCGCGGCAATTGACGTTTTCCCGGCCGCTCGCTTCTCCTCCGCCAACTGCGCCGTCATTGATGGAATGACCGAAAGTGTAATGGGCCTGAAAGGACAGTCCATTTGCCATGCGCCTGTCGAGCGATAGCAACAATGCGTGATAGGTGCTTTGCCCGACATCACTCTTGAAGTCTACCGAACCATAGGGATCGATGGTAAAGGTGGGATCGCCGGGATGTGCCGGGTCGGGGAAAAACTGGTCCAAAGGCCGGTAGCAATCCTGGTTATTCGGATTAATAACCACCGGAATGTTGCAAAGGTTCACGGCGCCACGCGAGAACAAGTGGACGCCATGACTTCCAAGATAGGAAGAGGTAAACAAGAAACCGACTGGAAGTTGGTGTTCCACGGTCAGGCCCCAGGTCTCTACATACTGGTCCCGGCGATTTTCGCGCTGTAGTCCGCGAGGATGATTCGCGGCTTTGGCGAAACCGCCAGTGCCGGTATAGGCGGATAGATCGGGAATCTCCTGTTGAATGGCGGGACCGAGAGTTGGTGCGTCGACCGAAGCGCGGAAGGTATCGCTTTCGAGGCCCGCGTTGAGATCGTCATTCTGTGCTGCGCCGCTATAGATGCCGAAGCCGGAGCGAATCACGGTCTTGCCGCGGAGTGCCGAAGGGGCCCAGGCGATGCTCACCCGAGGATCGACATTGCGATAGTTTGCGCCGTACAAAGCGGGATTCTTCGGACACGCCGGAGTATTGATAGGTACCGGAAAAGGAGAGTTGAAGGAGCCGGAGCCCAGGCAAGCCCCGTGAAACTGATTTACGTCGAAGACCGTGGTGCGGTTGTCCGGGACGTGGGCAACGCCATAGTAGTCCCAACGAACCCCGAGGTTGGCCGTGAAGGTGGGCGTAATTTTCCACTCATCCTGGAAATACGGCATATAAAAGGTGCGGCGGTACTTGTGGCAGCACCACGGCGCGACGAAACTGAGTTTGGTGACCGCGGCCGCGACGAGGCTGTCGTTATCTCCAAAGGTAAGGACGTTGTCGGCGGTCTGTCCCTGGTTCAGCCGAATGCGGCGAATTTCCAATCCGGTCTTGAAAGTGTGGCGACCATGGGTCCAAGTGAGATTGTCTATGAATCCGTAGGTTGTGCCGACTTCGATGTCGGCGGTGTTGTCGTTAATCCCCGTGAAATTATCGGTGTTGACTGCGTACGGAAGCACACTGGCCTGGGGATTGTGGTAGGGCGAGCGATTGACGTAAACCTTGGCCTCGTTGAACAGATTTGAATTGAACACGTGCTGAAGCGCCAGAAAATAGTTGGCGGGGTGATTGACAATGTGCTGCAGGTCGAAGAGTGGGCTGATGGGCTGGTCCGAATGCAGGATATCGCGCTGCGCCCGTCCGTAAAGCGTGGTCTTATCGCTGAATTTGTGATCAATGCGAACTAGCCAGGTATCTTCATGAATGACGGTGGGCGTAGCGTGAGTAAATTGATCGGTATCAGAGTCCAAGGCGAGGAAGGCACCATCTGGAACAACGATCTCAGGGGCGCAACCGCCTATCGTGCCGGTAGACGTACGCCAGGGAAACGCCTGGAGAATGGAACACATTTGCGGGGATGGACCATTGCCGTTTCTGCCGTTCACGAGGATGTCCGCCTGCAGCGTCGGCGATGGCACGGTCGCTACCTGGGTTGTCGACTGTAATTGGCGCAAGCCCTCGTAGCTCAGGAAGAAGAACGTCTTGTTCTTTATGATTGGGCCGCCTGCGGTAACGCCATATTGTCCGAGCCGAAACGGAGGAATGGCCGCACTCCCGTTGAGGTCAAAATCGTTAAAGTTGCGCGCATCGAATACCGAGTTCCGGAGATAGCCGAAAGCAGTGCCGTGATACTCGTTGGTGCCGGATTTGGTGACCACGTCGACCTGGGCACCGGCCTGGGTGCCGTATTCCGCATCGTATAGGGCACTGTTGACCCGGTATTCAGCCACGGCGTCCTCAGAAATTTGCAGCCGGACTTGCGATTTTTGGGCTTGCTCCTGAATGCCGCCCGCATCTACGCCGTCGAAATTGAAATTGTTGTCGTCAACGGCGCGGCCGGCGTATCGGATGGTACGTTGATTGCCTCCACCATCATCCTGAGCGAACGGCGCGAGCAAGGTTAATCCCGACCAGTCGCGTCCATTCACCGGCAGATTGGCGATCTGGTCGGTGCGAATGACAATGGCAGCTTCTGCGCTGCTACGTTCGGCTGGGCCAGCCTCCGCAACCACGTCAACTTTTTCGCTGGCGGCTCCGACTTGCAGCACAACATCAAGGGTGCGAGTTTGCCCCACTTGAAGGAGCACTTCGCCAATTATTTCCGTCTTAAATCCGGAATTTGAAACGGAAACAGTGTATTCACCGTTGGCGATTCCTGGAAAGCGATACTGACCATTGGGATTGGCGTTGCGTTGTTGGCTCAGTCCGGTTTGGACCGCCAAGATTTGGACGGTTGCTCCGCTGATGGTGCCACCGGTCGAATCGGTGACCGTGCCTTCGAGCGTAGCGCGGTCGGTTTGTGCGAAAGCGGCAGTTGCAAAGAGAAAACAGGCGAGCACCGCGGAGAACACCAATACGAATGATTTGAGAGAAATGCGCATAAACCACACCCTTATGAAGTCCCGGTATAAGGTCGAATGCAGGCTGGGAATCAAGGACACAGACGCCAGACGCCAACCGGGACAGATTTGCGTTCCTGACTATTTCGGCCTAGTTGTGCGAATGGACGGTGACGGTTGTGTGACGAATTGTTAAAAAACCAGAAGGGGTTTTAGTACTCCATCCTGGCGGAGGCAGGAGTGATCGCGCTAGGTCCACCAGGGTTCGACAGGAGGGTCGTGGAGAACGATGCGGGAGAGGAAGTTGGCGGCGGATTCCAGGCCTTCATCCACGGAGGCCAGCGCGTCTTCATGTTCGATGCTGATCACGTAGTCATAGCCGCTCAGGCGAAGCGCACTGACAATCTGCTTCCAGACAATTTCGTCGTGGCCCCAGCCCACGGTGCGGAACAGCCAGGAACGGTCGGCCATCTGGCGGTAGCTTTTCGCGTCCAGCACGCCGTTGCGGGCGATGTTTTGTCCATTCAGAGCCGAGTCTTTGGCGTGCACGTGAAAAATACTGTCGCCCAGCGCGCGAATGGTCACCGGGATATCCGCGCCCTGCCAGAAAAGATGGCTGGGATCAAAATTGACGCCGATGTTTTTGCCGGCCGCGGAGCGGAGCTGCAGTGCGGTCTCGACGTTGTAGACCACAAAGCCGGGATGCGGTTCGATCGCGACTTTCACACCGTGGTCCGCGGCGAATTTTGCAGCTTCCTGCCAGTACGGAATTACTTTTTTGTCCCATTGCCATTCGAGAGTTTCCAGAAATTCTGGCGGCCACGGGGTGACAATCCAGTTGGGACATTTTGCTTCGTCGCTGTCGCCGGGGCAGCCGGAAAACGTAACCACCACCGGCACCTTCAGTTTTTCCGCGAGGAGCACCGATTTCCGGAACGCTTCATCATGCTCGCGAGCCATGGACTTGTCTGGATGCATCGGGTTGCCGTGGCAGGAAAGGGCGCTGATGGTCAGGCCGGCGTCGCGAATCTGCGCGCTGAAGTCCTCGGCTTTGTGCGAATTACCCAGCAAAGCGTCGACATCCACATGGTCCCTGCCCGGCCAACCGCCGGTGGCGAGTTCGACCGCGCTGACGCCGGAAAGAGAGCGCAACTTCGCAATCATCTGATCCAGGGTACGATTCGCAAATACCGGCGTAAAAACTCCAAGCTTCATCGAGAAGGCTCCCTTCGCTTCGCCGATAGCATACGCTTTGATGAGAAGAACGTAAATCGCGCAAACGGTTCCCGCGGGGACGAACAAGGCTTGGACGGGCGGCACGCGAGTTAGACGACGTAACACCGGTTCGAGGCAATGACTCCCAGCTTGCAAAACCGCAAAGGAGAATCTATGTTGATGGCCCGAATCGGCCGGTGTCTCACTGCAATGAGGGGTTGCGGATTCCCACAAAAAATCATTACGACGCGGTGATCATCGGAGCGGGGCACAACGGCCTCACCGCCGCTGCTTATCTTGCTGGCGCCGGACTATCGATGCTGGTGCTGGAGCGGCGGGAAATTGTGGGTGGGTGCTGCGTGACCGAGGAGATCGCGCCGGGCTGCCGCGCTTCCACAACATCGTACATCGCAAGCATGCTGCGCCCTGAAGTCATTCGCGATCTGGACCTAGCATCTTTTGGGTTGCGCATGGTGCCTTGCGACCCGTTTCTGCAGGTTCCTTTTTCCGATGGGCGGATCATACGGTGGTGGGCAGATCGCGAACGGGCTGGCGAAGAGATCCGGAGCTTCTCGGTTCGCGATGCCAAGACTTTTCTTCGCCTGGATGCTCAGCTCAAGAAACTTGCGCGTTATTTGCAGCCATTTTTTCTGGAGCCGCCACCTCAGGTGGGCGTCGCAGGGTTGCAAGGAATTCTGGAGCTGCTGCGAGTAGGAAAAAGATTTCGTCGCATCACTGAGGGCGAGATCGGCCAGTTGGTATCTTTCCTGACGGGAAGCCTGGGAGAGTTTCTGGACCGCCATTTCGAATCCGAACAGGTCAAGACAATGTTTCTGGCGAACAACGTTTATGGAAAGCACGGGGGACCTTATCAGCCGGGAACTTCGCTGGGCCTACTGTTCCATCTGCTAAGCGGTGGCGAGCACGAATTGCAGGGCTTCCATGGCCATGTGATCGGTGGGATGGGCGCGATTTCGAATGCGCTGGCGGGCGCCGGCAAGAAGCGCGGTGTGGAAATCAGGACATCGGCAAGCGTGGCGCGAATCAACGTTCGCGACGGGCGCGTCGAAGGAGTGACGCTGGAGGATGGCACGAAAATCCAATCGCGGGTGGTGCTTTCGAATGCCGATCCGAAGCGCACGTTTCTGGGCATGATCGATTCCAATGACTTGCCGGAGGAATTTCGCGAAAACATTCGGGGCATCAAAATGGCAGGCCCGTGCGCCAAAGTGAATCTGGTTCTTTCCGAAGAGCCGCAATTTACGGCGACTCCCGCGGGAGCGCCACCGCAACAGCGCACACTTTTCACGCTGGTACGTTCGCTGGAGTTTGCGGAACGTTGCTACGACATCGCGAAATTCGGGAAAATTCCTGAAGAGCTGTGGGTGGATTGCGTGGTGGCTTCCAATGTGGATGACAGCCTGGCGCCTAAAGGCCAGCACATCATGACCTGTTTCGTGCAATACGTTCCTTTCCGCTTGGCGGAGGGAACGTGGGATCAAAACCGAGAGCTGCTCGGCCGCCGCACGGTGAAAACGATTGCACAATTCGCTCCCAACGTACCGGGCAACATTACCGCGATGCAAGTGGTAACGCCGCTGGATCTGGAGAGGACTTACGGCCTGACCGAAGGCAACATTTTTCACGGCGACTTGAATCTCGAGCAGCTTTTTTTCATGAGGCCGGTGCCCGGATGGGCGCAATACCGCACGCCGATCGACGGCCTGTATTTGTGCGGGGCCGGCACACATCCCGGCGGCGGAGTTACCGGAGCGCCGGGGCACAACGCGGCTAAACAAGTCTTGCGCGACCAGCGCCAAAGCAGGCGATAGCGCGCAACGACGCATAACAAGGAGTACATGGCCGGAGAAATAAATGAAGCTGCGATGCAAGTGAGCGCTCGCGCGGACGCCGCGGCGCAGGCGCACACGCAGCCGCCCAGAGTGATGGGTTTCGCCGACCTGGGGATGTTCTACGTAGTCACCGGGGTCAGCCTGCGATGGATTGCAACCGCCGCGAGCGCCGGGCCCAGCTCGATTGTTATATGGATCGCTGCGTGGTTCTGGTTTTACGTTCCGCTGGCCATCTCGGTAATCGAACTTTCCTCGCGCTATCCGCAACAAGGCGGACTCTACATCTGGAGCAAGCGGGCCTTCGGAGATTTCTCCGGCTTCATGTCCGGATGGACTTACTGGACCAGCAATCTGCCGTATTTCCCGGCGGTTCTTTATTTTGCAGCGAGCAATTTGCTTTTCCTGCGCGGCGGCCATGGGGCGAATCTGGCAGACAATAAGAGCTACTTCATGTGGTTTTCGATCCTGGCGCTGGTGGCGATCACGGTGATGAATGTTGTCGGGTTGAATGTCGGCAAGTGGCTGCACAACGTCGGCTCCTTCGCCGGTGGTGATTCTGGTGGTCATGGGCGTGTACGCGTGGCGGACCTTTGGGTCAGCGACTTTGTTTACGGCGGCGAGTTTTGTGCCCAGCACGCACTTGAAGGATATGGTTTTCTGGGCGACGCTTACGTTTGCGTTCGGCGGTTGCGAGACCGGATCGTTCATGGCGGATGAGATCAAGGACTCCCGCCGGATCATACCGCGCGCGGTTTTGTTTGCTGGAATGATCGTGACCTTTTGCTATATCGCAGGAACCGTGGCGGTGTTGTTGGCGTTGCCCAGCAGCGAGGTCAATGATCTACAGGGACTGATGCAAGCCATTTCGAAGACCGCACTTCGCGTCGGATGGCTGGGCGTGATTCCCATCTCGGCATTATTGATTTCCGTCAGCAATCTTGGCGCGGCAGGCGGGTTTCTATCGTCGGTCGCGAGGTTGCCGTTCGTGGCAGGACTGGATCAATTTCTTCCG
>WNFM01063268.1_pt1 | contig 11439 bp, 8 predicted proteins | sample 5400271 | NCBI WGS metagenome assembly WNFM01 (sample SAMN13153352, study PRJNA577476) | soil metagenome | isolation source: 60 cm saprolite on Douglas fir-dominated hillslope | place: USA:California | collected 2013-09-17 | reverse complement strand
GGGTCGAGCATGACGATCACATGCCTCACGCTCTCTTGGGCGAAGCTCGCAAGACGGCGGGCGATGACTTCCGGCGGTCCCGCAATCGCGTTCGTCTGCCTGGCCTGCTCCCCGGCTGCGAAGAGGTTCACCAGCGTGCCCAGCGTCAACTCGACGGTTGTAGCGTCGCGCCCGACGGTGGCACACGCCTGCTTGAACTCCTCGTAGCTGGCTCTCACCATGCTCGGTTCTACGTGCCAGGCCGAGTTCCAGGCATCGGCGTAGCGGGCCGCCAGCTGCAGCATGCGTGGGCGGCGGCCGGCGATCATGAGCATCGGACCATGGCGCGACGGGCCGCGCGGACGCAGCACACAATCGTGGACCTGATAATACTGCCCCTGGAAATCGACCTGCCCATCACGCAGCAGCGGCGCGATGATCTGCAGCGCCTCCTCGAAGCGGCTGGCAAGATGATCGAAGGGATAGCCAAACGCCTCGTACTCGGGCTGGTACCAGCCAGCGCCCAGACCCAGGATCAGGCGTCCGTCGCTAATCGCATCGAGGGTCGCAGCGATCTTTGCCACTAGCGCCGGGGGACGAAAAGAGGTCGAGACCACGATGGTACCAAGGGTAATGCGTTTGGTCACCGCCGCCAGGGCACTGAGCATCGTGAACGCCTCCCAGAACACTTCCCCGCGCGAAGAAGCGCGAAAGAGCAAGTGATCGGGCAGCCAGATCGAATCCAGGCCAGCTCGTTCCGCTGCCCGCGCCAGCTCCGCGATGGCGTGGAACGTTGGCGTCGTGCCCTGCGGCCCGCCCTCTGTCGTCCGTAACACGATCCCAACTTTCATACCGCTTGCCGAAGCGCCTTGCGTCACCGGGATTGCCTTTCTGTTGGAGGAGGACAGACCAGCAGGTAGCCAGCGTGCTTTCGTAGATCAGCGGTTCCTTCCCGTCTCTCCTTGCCTCCCTTTCGAACCCTTCCGATACCACCGCTCGTGGCGTATTCTAGCGTATCGTCGACAGTACCTGCCTCTCGCCCGCTTTTCGCCCCCGCAGCAGCAGCCGAGGGCCGGCCAGCACTCGAGCTCTCCTCGGTTGACCGCGTGGCAGAGTCCTAGGCCTGTTGGGCGTCCGTTCGCTGTCCTTCCAAGACCTTGTCGTTTCTTGCCGCGCCTGAACGAGCGGGGCAACAATGTCGCTGAGCGAACGATACGGTTTTCGCTTGGGTGGTTGGCATACGCGCCGGGCGTCAGCCCGCCGCGCGTGCCAGGGCTACAGCGCCTCCAGGCTCCGCAGCAGCGCGCCCCGTAGGTCCGGCGCGAGAGGATGCCGCGCCTGTGGATTGATCCAGCTTGCCAGGGGAGCGGAGATCTCGCACGTGGTTCCTGCCTGCACCACCACCACTACGCTCAGCTTTGGCAATTGGCGCAGGTACTCGCGCGACCCTTCTAAGCCGCGCCGTGTGAAAAACGCTTCATCCTTGCGCTCCGCCGATGCGCGCACCTGGGCCATCGCCGCCCCAACATCGAAGGGCGCACCCTGCCCTAAAGACTCGCCGTAGACCACCAGCGCGTTGCTCATGCTCGGTGGGAGCTGTCCCAGCTTGTAGCAGAGCACGTCCGCCCACTTGCCAGGCTGCACCTGACCGCGGATGCGTTTCACCTCGACATTGAAGGGAATGTGTGTCTTGAAAAGGAGGCTGAAGTCGGGGCCGCGTGTTTTATTGGCCGCGTACTTCTCATATTCGAGCGTGAACGCGCGCTCGCTCAGCAGGCATGCCGCCGTCCGCAGCTCCGCCCGCAGATCGCGCAGCCCCTCACCATCGGTGACGCCGCGCAGCTTCTTGCGGATCTTGTCGCGATACCTCTCCAGGAACGTTGCGAAACGCGGCGATGACGCGCACCAGCGCGCACAGCAGTCATGTAGCCCGTGCGCGGCTCCTGAAAAGAGCGCGTCCAGCAGCTCGTTGATGAGGACCGGCCGCAGCCGTTGCGTTGTCATTTCACGCCGTTGCCCCCGCTCACAGTAGGGCCGCCTGGACCGGCTTGCCCAGGCGCATGATACCCAACGGCGACGGTTGGCGCCAGGCAGATTTCCCGACGACATCGCGAGAGCGAGGGCGCTGCTGGCACAGTTCAAGGTGGCGCGGTGAGCAGTTGGTCGCCACTATCGGTTTCCCCTCTTCACGCGCGAGAGGAGACAGCGGCCAGCGGAAAGCAGGCAATCCCTCGCGTGCTTCCCGCCCACATGGCCTGCGGTGGCCGCCTGGCAGCCTAGTGGATCTTTTTGATGCTGTACGTGACGGGACCGCCTGGCGTGACGACCTCGACCTTATCACCCTCGCTGCGGCCCATCAGTGCGCGGCCGACCGGTGACTGATCCGACAGCTTACCGGTGGTCGAGTTCGCCTCGACAGTGCTCACGAGCATATAGGACTTGATGCCGCGCGACGTCTCGACATCTACCGTCGCCCCGAGCCGCACGACTCGTTGGCCGCCCGTCTCCTCGGAGTTATCCAGGATGACCGCGTTGTCGATGATGCGCTGCAGCTCCTGGATCTCGCCTTCGAGCAGCGCCTGGTCGCGCTTGGCGTCTTCGTACGCGCTGCTCTCGCTGATATCGCCGGCTTCCTTGGCCTCATGAATGTAGTCGGCAACCTGCTGGCGGCGCTCCGTTACGAGGAAATTGAGGCGAGCCTTCTTCTCCTCGTAGCCATCGCGTGTGAGCGGAATCTTCTCCTTTTCACCCGCACGAGTTCCCTGCTGTCCATTGACCGCATTCGTCGCCATTTCCGTGACTCCTAACTTACGCACAACCAGCCCCAATGGGTACGAGCTGCGCGTGGCCGGCTGTCCCATCCCGCCGGCTCGCTCTCGCGTGCCCGGCGCACTCTCGCGCGTGTGTCGTGCACGCCGGGCCATGCTCTTCTGGTCAGTTGCGTGCGTGTGGACCTCGTAGGTCCACATGCGAGTGGCCAGGGCAACACCGCCCCGCCGCATCTCGCAATGCCAGATGTAATGCAGAACCGCCGCCCGCCATCAAGCGGAGCGGCGGGCGCAGGCAGAAAAGAAACAGCGCGCCCAATGGGCCCGCTGTGTGCCTGCTCGTCGGTAGACTGGCCTAGTATACGTTTTCGGGTCAGCGCTTGTCAAGCGCAACGACACGAGATTCGGGTCCGCCCGACACCTGGCAGCGATGGAGCTCACCGCGTTTGCCGGTACGTGCCGGGTAGGTCGCAGCCAGCGCGTCTCGCAGCCCCTCAAAGGTGTCCTGGTGTACCAGGATGAGCGCGCTGCCGCCGAAGCCCGCGCCCATCATGCGCGCCCCGAGCACACCAGGAACGGCGGCCGCGATCTCGACCACCACGTCCAGCTCCAGGCAGCTTACCTCATAGTCGTCACGCAGGCTCGCATGCGAGGCGTACAAGTGCGCGCCGAGCCGGTCGGCGTCGCCCGCGCGCAGCGCCTCTGCCGCCGCGAGCACACGTGCGTTTTCGGTCACTACGTGCCGCGCGCGCCGCAGCAAGGGATCGGGCAGCCGCGCGCCGTAGCGGGCCAGATCGTCCGTCGTCACATCGCGCAGCGCGCGTATCTCGCGGGAAGCGTCATCCGCGCGGACCAGGCGCCCCAGTAGGGCCGTCGCCGTCTCACATTGCTGGCGGCGCGCGTTATAGCCCGAGCTGGCGAGCGCCCGCGACACCTGTGTATCGAAGACCGCCACGACGACGCCCGGCAGCCGCACTGGAATGTACTCGTAGCTGAGCGAGCGGCAATCCAGCAGCAGCGCATAGTCCGCGCGCTGGCAGCTTCGGCGCGCTGGCAGAGCAAAGCGGTCTCGAGCGGCGACAGCCTGGGGCCGCCGAGCGCGGCGGCAAAGGTTGCCACCGCCACATCCAGCGCGGCGGAGGAGCTCATGCCTCCCCCCACGGGAACATCGCCCACGATGGCGGCGTTGAAGGCCGGCGTCTGTGGCGTCGCGGCGCTGGCGACAAGCTCGCGCAAGACGCCGCGTACGTAGCGCACCCACAGTGGCGTACGCCGGCGTCGATCGGGCGCGAGCAAAGCCGCGCGATTCGAGCGAAAGAAATGGCGCTGGCGATGGTGCACTGAGTAACATCGACTCGTCGTGCCGGCATGTGGCTGGCCGGCGAGCGAGACCATCCGGTCGACCGCTACAGGAAGCACGTAGCCGTCGTTGTAGTCGGTGTGCTCGCCGATCAGGTTGACGCGACCCGGCGCCCAGGCCACTGTGAGTGGCTCGCTCTCGGTAAGTGAGGCAAACTGCTCGCGGTAGGCGGCGACTGCGCGCTGTGCCGGCGTGGGAAGCTGCTCCATGACCGCGCGCTCCTCCTCCTCGCGGCGCACATAGTCGCGCAGCTCCGCGGCCTTGACCTCCGGGAACGAGTCGTTCATCCAGAAGCCCCAGGCCATCTCGCAGCTCGCGGCGAGCTTGAGCTTGCCAGGCGCGCGGCCGACCGGCAGCAGCTCGACGTGCAGATGGAAGCGCTCGTCGGCGAGCTGGTGCAGCGCCAGCATATACGGCATGGGCGCCTGAAACGCACGGTTGTAGGCGCGGATGATGCGCGGCAGGAAAGCCGCCAGCTCCTCCATCGGCTCGCCTTCCGCGATGCCGGTGATGGCGGACGTGTGGGCGCGCGACGTCAGGCGCACCTGATACGGGTAGCGCGCATACGCAGGGATGAAGCCTACCCAGTGCGCGCCTTCCAGCACCATGCGCGGACCGGCGCTCTCCGCGCGCACCTCTGCGCAAAAGGGGCACGGGTCTCCCGCAGCTTCGGCGCGCTCGACAGCCGCCAGCTCTCGCCCGAGCATCTCAGGCATGATCGCGACGGCGTAGGTTTGGCCGTGGGGATGGCGCTGCGTCTGGCCGATGACCTCGCCGCTGGTCTCCCACGTCATGACACAGGGGTAGCGCGGGGAGAGCTCGGCGTAGATGCGCTGCCAGAGGCCGATGATGCGCACCACCTCCGGCACCGTCAGATCGGCAAACGTGCGGTCGTGGTCGGCGCTGTAGATCAGCAGGTAACATTCGCCGTTCGGTGGTTGCAGCGCGGGGAAGTCATTCGGGCGAATCCAGGCCTGGCTCTCGGGCGGCACGCGCCCGGTCGTGAGGTCGGCGCAGAAAGGGCAGTCGTCGGTCAGCTCCAAGCGGCGCATGCGCGCGGGCGCCTGTCCCGTGTATTCGGCGAGGAACGGATTCCAGACCAGCCGCGTGTCGGATTCCAAACTGGACGTCTCCGCCCCGTCCGCAGGCTGCCCCGACTGCGCCGGGCCATCATGCTGAGGCATCGCCTCACCGCCTTTGCTACGCTTCTGGATTCCCGACGCTGCTGAAAGTATAGCAAAGTGCGCGCATGCGGGGGCGTGCGCCGGAGCGACAACTGACTGTGATAGTGAGATGGCCGTGTGTCAGCTACACTGGGCGTGTAGTACCGCTTGCGCCAGCGGTGCGCTACTGCTAGGATGGGTGCGGCAGCGGGCGCAGTGACTGCGGCGGGAAGAAGGAGAGCGGCATGAGTGGGTGGGGCGCGCCGGAGGTGTCGATTCCGCTCCGCGACGGCGCGGAGCTGCGCGTCGGGCCAGAGGGCGTGCGCGTGGGGGATCAGGTCTACTCTCTGCCTGCGCTGCACGATGCCCGCCTGGTCTCGCCGGCGCCCGAGACCATCGCGCTGCGCCTCGCGGATGAGCGCCTGGTAGAGTACCAGCCGGCCCGGCCGGGAGACGCCGCAATCGCGCTGGAAGCGATCTATCGTCTGCGTCCGGATCTGCGCCCGGCCGGCTTCGCGCCGGTGCTCTCGCTCCCACCCACCTTCCCGCCGCCGCAGCCAACGCCCTTTGCGCCGCCGGGCTTCTATCCGACGCCCGCCGCCCCGCCTCCGGGATACGCGCCCTACTTCGCGCCCAATCCAAACGCCTTGCGGCCCGAGCTGACCCCCATCCCCCGCACCTTTGGCCAGCTTCTGGGCGCCGTCTTCCAGCTCTACTTCAAGCACTGGACGAAATGGCTGACACTGGCGCTGTGTGTCGGGATCTGGCCGGGATTACTGGTGGGCACGGCGCTCGTTGTTGGCCTGGCGCTGGTGGGGCTAGACCCGTCCGGCGGCTATCTCTCGCTCATCCCGTCGTCGACGAGCAGCGTCACCACTCCGACGCCCAACCCCCTGCTAGGGCAGGACCAGCTCGTGCTCGCTGGGCTGCTGGCGGGATCGCTCATATTGCTGCTGTTCTTCGTTCCCTGGCAGGTCGCCACGCTCGGCATCGCGGCGCGCGAAGCGGTGGTGGGGCGGCCCATCAAGATCGGCGCGGCGCTCTACGGCGGGCTGCGCCGGCTGCTGCCGGTGCTGGGAGTCTACATCCTTGAGGTGCTGCTCTTTGATGTCGTCTTCGGCGTCGTCGCGGCCGTAGCGGTGGTGCTTGCCTTCGCGCTCGGCGGCACGCTTGACGGGAGCTCGTCTTCCTCCGTCGCGCTGGGCGCCGCCGCCGTGCTCGGCATTCTGGCGCTGGCGCTGCTCATGTATGTCTGCATCGTGTTTCTCGGCGTGCGTCTGGCGCTCGCGCCCTACGCCGCGGCGACGCAGCGTATCGGCCCCGCCCGCGCGCTCGGCACGAGCTGGCGTCTCACGCGTGGCAACTTCTGGCGCACACTGGGCGTGCTATTCATCGTCGGCCTGGTGGTCAGCACGCTGAGCAATTCCATCAGCGTGGTGCAGCTCGTCTCGATTCCTGCCGCGTTCCTGGTGCTGCTGCCGTTGGTGCTGGGCCTGACCATGCCGCTCTCCACACTGGCGGCGGTCGTCGTGCTCTACGATCTGCGGCTGCGGCGCGAAGGCTATAGCGCGGTGGTCGTGGACCAGCGCAGTGGCCCCGAAGACCAGGCGGGAGGCGCGCCGCTGCTTTCGTAGTTATTGCGGCCTACGCCATTACTCGTGAAAGAGAAACGCGTTAGTACAGATGATGCTGGGGAGCCAGGAATTATGCCAGGTTGCAGCGTCGACAGACGGCCAAAGCAGATCCAGGCGAGCAGCGCGTTAGGAACGCGGCGCGCGTGGGCGCCTACATTGGCGGCTCCCGACGAAATGCGCGCGGTGGCGCTCGGCAGCTCACGAGGTTATGGCAACGATCCGGCCAGGAAGGGAGGAACGTGGCAGCCGCGAGATGCGGCGGCGCCATGCAGGGTATGAGCAAGAAATCTGAACGCTATCGTGCCCCGAATCCGCCTGGTCCGGATCAGCTACCGCTCATCAATGCTGAGCACGCGGTCGCGCAGTGGCTCGATTTCTACTGGCGCAAGCTCCACCTCCCACCCGGTGAGGCGCGCCGCCTGGCCGTGACCGACGACCGCCGGGAGTTCGCGGTCTGGACGGGCCGCCGCCTCAACCCACTGGCGCTCGGCTGCTACTGCTACCTGCCGGACGCCGGATCAGGGGCGAGCGACGCCCGCAACGATACCAACACCACCGGTGCACTAGCGCAAGCGTCCTCCAGCTCTCCGTCGCGCAGACAGCTCACACTGCCGGGGTTTGGCGGGGCCGAGACCGACGGCCTGCTGCCGCTGGAGACAGGCGAGGCCGAGCAGGCTGCGACGACGGACTATCGCCATCTGATCTATGTCGAGCCGGATCTGCTGCCGCTGGGCATCGAGGTGACGGTGGCCCACGAGCTCATCCACCTCTCGGACCGCGTGCAGGGCACGCCGCGCAAGCACCGCTGCCACGGGTACGACTCCATCTCGGTGGACGAGGCGGCGATTACTGGCCGCGATCCGGAGATGCTGCGGGCGCTCCTGCGTGAGGAGACGGTACGGCGCGAAAGTGTGCTGCGCCAGCTGCGCCCGTATCGCTATGTGTACGCCTGCCCCAACCCGAGCTGTAACAAGGAATATCACCGGGTCAAGCGCTACACGCGCCCCGTCTCGTGTGGGCGCTGCGACCGCCACTACAACCCCGCGTTCCTGCTCGTGCTCCGCTACACCCTGCAGGAGACGCGTGTCGCGGACGCAAACATGGCCGCGGAGGCGCGCGCTGCCGAGCCGGCGTCGGTGGCCGCGCACGAAGAGGGCTAGGGCGGCTGGTCGCACGCGCGGAAGCGTTTCTCACCACAGAGTACACAGAGTTCGCAGAGAGAAATAGGAGGCAAGCTCAGGCCGGTGCGACGAAGCACTGAGCCACCGGACTACGGCACACCTCGCTCGTGCTCTTCTCGTCATTTCCTTTCGACATGTCCGTTCGTATTGCTCTGGTACGGAATCTGTTTCCATGCCTCACCTACGCAGTGGACTTCAGCCCCAGCGTTCCCCGTGCGCTGGCACGTGAGTGCCGCGAGCACCCGCAACGAATACGTGTAATGCGATGACGGACCCAGGCCACTGCCTCTGTGACTCCAATGCCGCGCACTACAACGATCAAACGCGATTTGCTATGGCTGACTTCAGCCAGTTCCTCGCAGTCCCGGCCTGCTAAAGTGCTGCTGGCAGGCTTTTGGTTTGACCTGAGCGCCGTAGTGAAAGGACGCCTCTGGATGCACGGTTCACCGCCTACTCATGCGTCGCCTGCCTCTGCCGGTGCTGCCTCTCCATCGGAGCACAATACTCCCGCGCTGGTGGCATTCGTTGCCAGTCTCATTTGTCCGCTGGCTATAGCGCTCGATGCCCTAGCGGTGCTCATCGTCGTCAATCGTGGACCGTACATTCTCCAATCTGCTGCCATTCTCGTAGGCGGCATGGTGAGCGTATGCGGCCTCCCGGCGACAGCGTGCGCCATCATTCTCGGGCATATCGCGTTCGTGTCAGCCAAACGATATCCATCAGCACATGCTCGTCGTCGGCTGGCTACAGTGAGCTTGCTCCTCGGCTATGCCAGTCTGGCTAGCTGGGTGGTTTTCTTTGTCCTCTTCAGTCTCGGCTATTTCAGAGTACGGCACGCCAACCTCTTCTAGCGCAGGTGCAGGGCTTGCCGTTGAGCGTTAGGAGGACCGGTAGGGTGTCAATCATGTTGAAGGATACAAAGCACGCCGTGCGCAAACGACTCGCAGGCTAATCTATCAGCCAAATGCCGTATCATCGCTGCGATCGCTGTGCCCTCTGAGCAGACGGCGCTCTACGGCAGCACGGTCAAAGGTGGCCGCGCAACATGGAGCAGATCCAGCAGGCCATAGAGGTCGTGCACGAGCAGGCAATCCACATCGTTCTCGCTGAGCCAGCCAGAGCGATCCAGCAGCACCGGCGTGATGCCGGCGGCACGCGCGCCCAACACATCGAGCACGTAGGAATCGCCGATGTGGACGGCGTAGTCGGGGATGACATCGGCACGGCGTAGCGCGGTCTCGAACAGCGCCGGATTCGGCTTGGCCAGTCGCACCGAGGCGGAGATGGCGGCGAAGTCGAAGTACTTGATGAGGTCGTGGTGGCGCAGGATCAGCCCCAGCCCGATGCCCCAATCGGAGATGACCCCCAGCTTGAGGCCGCGCGCGCGCAGTGCCGTGAGCACGGGCAGCGCATCCGGATAGAGCGCGTAGCTCTGCGCCTCGTCGAAGATGGCGAAGGCCGCACGTGCGCACTCATCCACCTCGCGGGCCGGCACGCCCGCCAGGCACGGCCGAATGAGATGAGTGAAGAAGCTGATCCAGGCCGCTTGAATGGCCCGCTCGTCGCTCCACGTGTCGGGGTTGGCCTTGGCGAGGCGCCGCAGCGCGGTAGCGGCGGCGGGCGCGTGCTGCTCCAGGCACTCGCGTGGGACGGCATGGCCGCGCTCGGCACAGGCGGTATGGGCGATATCCACCTCACCAGGATCGGCAAAAAGCAGCGTGAACCCGACATCGAAGAAGACGGCCTGCACGGCCTGAGGCCGGGGAATCGCGCGCTGCACCAACACACCGCCAGTCTACCGCCCGGGGCGCGGTCGCCGCCTAGGGACACGGGCCGACAGGTCCCGCGCATGGGTCATAGCGCGCCAGGGCACGCACTGTCAAGGGAGGCACTGAGCCAGCGCAGCGCGTCGGGGGAGGCACGCGGCGCGGCAGAGGATCCAGATTTCACCACAGAGCTCGCGGAGAGCGCAGAGAAGCACATGAGGCAGTCAGGGACCCAACAATACGTCACACGGGCAGACTGGTTGGAGCATGAAACACGTGCAGCCGAGTTTTCCATGTGCCTCTTCTCCCCTCTGTGTCCTCTGCGTCCTCTGTGGTGAATATCTATCTAGTTCGATGTGTCCTCAAACATGCTGGCAAGCTTCTCCGCCTGGTCGGAGGTGATGAGCGCGTCGATCAGCGGGTCGAGGTCGCCGTCCAGCACGCGCGGCAGGTTGTGCACCGTCATGTTGATGCGGTGGTCGGTTATGCGATCCTGTGGATAGTTGTACGTGCGGATCTTTTCACTGCGGTCGCCGGTCTGCACCTGCGAGCGGCGCGCGGCGCCCTGCTCGGCGGCGCGCTTCTGCTGCTCCAGGTCCCACAGGCGCGAGCGCAGCACGCCCATCGCCTTGGCCTTGTTCTTCAGCTGCGACTTCTCGTCCTGGCACGTCACTACCAGGCCGGTAGGCAGGTGGGTAAGGCGGACGGCGGAGTCGGTGGTGTTGACGCTCTGGCCGCCGTGGCCGGTGGAGCGATAGACATCCACGCGCACATCTTCGGGCCGAATCTCGACCTCGACGTCTTCGGCCTCCGGCAGCACGATCACCTTTGCGGTGGAGGTGTGGATGCGCCCCTGCGACTCCGTCGCGGGCACGCGCTGGACGCGATGCGTGCCGCCCTCGTACTTCAGCCGTGCGTAGGCGCCCTTGCCGCGCACCTCGAAGACGACCTCTTTGAAGCCGCCGATGCCACTGGCGTTCGAGTCCAATACCTCGACCGTCCAGCGCTTCTCATCGGCGTAGCGCGTGTACATGCGGAAAAGGTCCGCGGCGAACAGCCCGGCCTCGTCGCCGCCCGCGCCGGCCTGCACGGTGACGATGGCGTTGCGGTCGTCCATGATGTCTTTGGGCAGCAGCGCGAGCTGGATGTCGCGCAGCAGCGTCTCTTCCCGAGCTCGTCCTGCGCGAGGGCACGCAGCTCGTCATCCAGCCCGTCGCCCAGCATCTGCTCGGTATCCGCGAGCTGCGCGCGCACAGCATTGAGCGACTTGTAGGAGCCGACGACTCCGGCCAAACTGGAGTATTCGCGCCCATAGCGCTGCAGCAGCGCGGGATCGCCTGCGGTCTCCGGCTGCGCCATCAGGCTATTGAGTTCTTCGTAGCGGCTCTCCAACGTGGAGAGCTTGCGGTCAAGATCATTGGTTTTCATGTGATGTTCTATCGCTCCTGCGTCTGGTCCGCCGCGGGTCAAAGACATGCGGACGCCCCATCCCCTCGCGGCACGAGAGAATGGGGCGCGTGGGGTGCGTCGTTAATGGCGCCGGCCGCCTTCTTCGAAGGCGCGGACATGTCGCTCGTCTTGCCGGGCC